>ERZ780198.588-NODE-588-length-39825-cov-9.480940_pt1 | contig 39825 bp, 36 predicted proteins | sample MGYA00510979_ERZ780198 | MGnify/ENA primary metagenome ERZ780198 (study PRJEB29588, sample SAMEA2158039) | human gut metagenome | biome: human gut; feature: human-associated habitat; material: faeces | place: Denmark | collected 2008/2010 ...
GGTGCCGCAATCCTCCGGCGCGTCCGCCCCGCCGCCGTCGTAGTGATCGAAACCGGGCTTTTCCTGCATCAGCCGTTCAAAGGCCCGATTCTGGCCGGAAGTAAAGTACATAGTGTCACCTCCTTTCCTTGGGCAAAAAGAAATGCCTTTTTCGTCGCAGACTTACGAAAAAGGCATTTCAGGTGTGATTATAGAGATGTTTAATTGTCTTTAGATTTTTGAAAAGTCCCGGTTTTATGCGGGTTTGCGCTGGTTGTGCTAATCGGAACGAAGCTACAGTTAAAGCCGGTATTGATTTTGGGCATGTCGAAATTTCTGTTGATGATGAGACGAAAATCATTTCAGTAAAACTGCCGGAAATCAAGATCACAGATATTACCGTTGACATTGAGTCTATGGACTACATTTTCATAAATGATAATACTGGCAAGACGCTGGTGGTCTACTACTCCGCCTCCGGCAATACCCGCCGGGTAGCCGAGGACATTGCCGAGGCTGTCGGTGCCGACCTCTTTGAAATCGTTCCTACCGAAGTCTATCGATAGCTGTTCTGCCTCGTAATTCGTCTGCATTTCTCATCTCCTTTGTGAGTCTGACCTGTTCCATAAAAAGGCCGGAACGCGCACCGGCCAATCCGGCTCTGGCTCCGGCCACTGAGAGATCCTGACATGGGCTTCCCCCACATATGATATTTACTGGCGGCAGCTCTGCTCCGTTCAGCCTTGTGATGTCCCCGACATGAACCATGTTGGGGAATCGCAGCTTGGTCACCGCGATAGGAAAGGCTTCAATTTCGCTTGCCCATACTGGCCGGATGCCATTCCGCACCGCCGCCAGAGGAAAGCCGCCGATCCCATCGAACAGACTGCCCATGGTTAATTCGTTTGTCTCCTGATTCGGTACACACCTCCAAAACCAAAAAGCCAACCGTGAAAACAGCTGGCATATCGAAAATATGTTTTGACTTCTATGTCACATTTTGGTAGAATAAATGTGGTTCTTTCGAGAACCGGGCGCTGCCATAACACGGTAGGCGGTTATCCCCCTCTTTCAGGGGGTGATCCTTCTTTACCCCCTGTCCTGACTGGAAGGGGGTGGTAGGTGTGAATGTTGTTACATATGAGGAACTGTTCCAGCTGCTCATGGTTCTCATCACCTTTGCCAGTTTGATCATTACGATCATAAAAAAGAAGTAACCGCCGGCACCCTGACAAGTACGGCGATTACTTCAATGCACTTACTGGGGGCTAACCGTCTATCGGCAGCGCCCTTTTCTATATTCATTATACCACGATTCCGCAGTCTGTCAAGGGCTGACCTTCTGGTCAATTTCCGTTCCGTCATACAGATACACCTTGATATGATCAGCAGATATCACTTTTACCGTATGTACCAGCTGCCGGATCATTTCCTCATCCCACTGCTGCATGCGGTGACTCATCCCGTCTAATGCCTCCTCCATCGTATGCACATGTGCCTGTACCGTCTGGTCTTTTCGGAGCCGGACGGCAATTTTTTCGCGCTGTTCTTTCAGCGACGCCATCTCATTGGCAATACTGCCAAACCTTGCTGCGTTCTTCACCGCACTGTCAGGCTGTTGGAGCAGTATGTTAAATACAGCAGGGCGGCTCCCTTCTGAAATTTGATTGAACATATTGCCTGTATTCCGACACTACTTCCCCAGGCAAGGGCAGGAGCGGAAACCACGCTTGGCTGCGCGTCACGGGACTTGCATCCCTCCGAGGATCTCTCCGAGCTGCCCCCATTGCGTGTAACTGCGGCTGGGCAGGAGTACCAACGCTGGTGCTGTCATCGCGAGACAGGTCGGCCACGGCCTGTTTTCTGAACCAACGGACCCGCTAACCACCTTCCTTGCCGCATTGATGCAGATAGACTGCACAGGTGGGTCATCGCGCGTTTTCCAATGTTGCTTGCCAATTCTCTGTCTTTGCATGGCACACCAGCGGATGTATTTCCGCTTCTGGATATGTAATTGAGAAGGTACAGCGAAAGGACAGTGATAACCCCTTCACTTATAAGCCGATTTTTTGCATATCCGTATGACAAATCAGCCAATACTTCCCATAATATTCAATAACTTCTTGAGTTTTGACAATGTTTTCTTCCGTCATCTGCTGATACCGGACTGGGTCATATTTGACTTTGACGCATGCATCATAGCGCTGAAATGCCATCAAAATAGACTGAAAATTCACGCCGAAATAGAACACCAGTATCTGCGCAAGGGGGAGCGCCAGCAGCAAGCCGTAAAATAACAGGTCTCCCTTGTCCCTATGGCGTTTTCTAATTCCTCTCGGTTCTGTTTGATTCATGAATTACTTCCTCATATAAAAAGAGCGGAGGTCGTCGATCAAAGCACCGCATCCCAGCGCATCTCAAAGTATTTCTTCTGTCCGTTAAAGTAGGCTTCCGAGCTTGCGTCTTCTACTTCCATAAAGTACAGCCACGGATTGCGGTATTCGTAACCGTTCACATCCGTCAGCCAAGCCCATCCATAGGACCAGAACAGCTGGGGATTGTTCAGCGCCCCCAGTTCATTGGCATATGGATAGAGATATCGCTTTCTTTCTTCAGCGTCAGCAGGGACTTACCATAGGTTGTCATCTTGCTCTGATCCTCTGCAGTCACAGTATAGGAAAGGGGCCGGGTGATGTTCACTTCCGCAGTAAAATGAGACAGTTCGTCATTGGTATGCAGGAAGCGAAGGAACTCCAGTGCCAGAGGCTTGTTATCCGATGCGCTTGCGACAAAGCCATAGGAGCCGGACTGAGACAGCCACGCAGCCTTTTGACCAATTTTTTCTTCCGTAGCATGGGGCTTGGGCATAACCGCATAATTATGGCGCTCAAGGCCATTATCCGCCAGATCGTTAAATGCGTCCTTCGCCTCATTCTCCCACCAGGAGCCTTCCAGAATCATCGCAATGGGCTGATCATTGGCGATACCGCCACGAACGAAGCTCTTCTGTGCATTGATATGGGTGTCAATGATCTTGAAGTTATCCTTCTTGCTGAGCACGTTCTCCACAAACTTCAGCGTGTAATACCGGCCAGCCTGCTGCTGCAGTTCATAGCCATTTTCGAAGGTGATTTGCGTGTCGGGAAGTTTCTTAACATTCCCATCCTCGTCCACCTGAATCAGATCAGTGGCCACTCCATCGAAGGTATACACTCCCCGTCCCCGCCCTGACACAGAAAACCATGACCGGGAAAAGGGCACCCCTCGCACAGTGGGGATGCCCTACAGATGGGTTTCTCTGCAAAACCGGGAGGGCCGGTATGGTCACGGTATTCCGGGACGGTTCTCATAGATTTGGAACTCGTTTGATTCGGATTCTTCACTTTTAACCTCCATATTCCCCGGTGCCCTTTTTTCAGACGCTGGTAATTGACTCTGAAAACAAAAAAGCCGCTCTCCTTGTAACGGGAGAACGGCTGAAAATCAGGAGCTGGAAGCCAGCGCCCTTTTTGAAAATGAAAAAAGCCGGGATTGCTATGGCTGCTTCCCCACAATAATTCCGGTCAATTTTCAAATGATAACTTTCTGAAAACTTTATAAAAATCAGCGCCCTTTTTCAGATTTCCTCTGAAATCAAAAAGGGCGCTGCTCATACTACGCGCGAATCAGGCAAAACCGTTTCCAACCAGCTCCAAATATGGGAGGAGATCAATAGAAACTCAAAAATTCATGTTAACATTTTACCCAGAAAATTCAAACATTACAAGCGCTAATATAGCGAATAAAAATAAATGTTCACTTTTTCCAGAACTTTTTCGTACGAGATCAAAAGTAAACATCACTTCTGTATCTGTTCAACACTTTAGATGCAGACGTTTTGGGGGTTGGCTCTGTCTACATATCCGCGAAAAGCAAAGCAATTTCCGTTCACAAATTCCGACATGCCTTAGCCTTAACTATCTTCATTCCAACTCCATTCTGACGTAAGCACCACATCAGCCCCCTTCCTGGGAGGCAGATGTGGTGTTCCCCGGGTGCGTTTTGCGGCGCGCCCTTTTTTATTTGCCGGAACAAAAAAGTCGCTGAAATACAAATAAAGTCGCCGGCGCCCATTTACAGAATGCACTGTAAAGATGGATAATAAGCACAGCAAGTTGGTCATATCGACCAACGGCGGAGGCAAAATACAGGGGTTACCGTATTGCAATCCCGCCAAAAAACTGTACAATATGGATAGACGACCGACAGCTCTGATGCAAAGTCCGGATGGCGGAAAAATACCATCGCGCGACGCTGTCCGACCTTCTTCACCGGCGGATATCTGTATGTACGCCGAAACACGTTCAACAAAAGTAAGGAGGATCAACATGAAAAACAAACTTGCAAAACTGCTTGCGCTGCTTTTGGCCGCCGCGCTTCTGACGGCATGCATGGCCGGCTGCACAGGAAAGACCGAACAGCCCGCAAAAGCGGAGGCAACTGAGAAGGCAGAGCCGGCAAAGGACAGCACCCCGGCGGACGAAGAAATCACTCTGACCTTCTGGCACACCTACGGCGATGCGGAAGAAGCCCAGTTTAAAGACGTGGTTCTGCCGCTGTGGGAGAAGGCTCATCCGAACATCAAGATCGACGCGGTGCGCCAGGACGGCGGTCAGTTCCACGAGATGATCGTCACCTCCTTCGGCACCGGCATGAGCCCCGACGTTGCCCGCGTTGACATTGCCAACATCGCGGCCTATGCCAAGCAGGGCGGTCTGGTTGCCCTGAGCGATTACGCGGACTTCGCGGAGATTTCCGGCGATTATCTGGACGCGCCCCTGTCCACCAATCTTTACCAGGGCAAGTATTACGGTCTGCCGCTGGACACCAACTGCAAGGCCGCAGTCGTCAACAAGAACGTGCTGAAGGAAATTGGTCTGGATGATGTTCCCGAGACGATGGAAGCCTTCATCGAAGCGGCCAAGGATCGCGGCACCTACAGTCTGAACGTTTCCGGCGTGGGCGACTGGGATATGTACCCCTACTTCTGGCTGTTTGGCGGCACGCTGACCGACGACGGCTTTACGAAGGCGACCGGCTATCTGGACAGCGATGCCAGCATCGCCGCCATGAACAAGCTGATCGAGCTGCACGACCAGAAGATCTTCACCATCCGTGACGTGGACGGCTCCGTGGATGCGTGGGACGGCATCAACGGCGAATACGCTATGTTCTTTGAAGGCCCCTGGTACTTCGGCTCCTATGATGACTGCGAAGCAAAGGGCATCGTTGCCGCGACCATTCCCACCTATGAAGGCCGCAGCGCTTCCGTTGTCGGCGGCGAAGACATCGCTGTTTTCTCCACCAGCAAGCAGAAGGACGCCGCCTATGAATTCGCGAAATTCATGACCAGCGAGGAAGTACAGCTTGCCATGCTGGAGGCCGGTCAGCTGCCCATCCTCAAGTCCCTTGTGGAGAACGACGCAGTCAAGAATAACCCGGTGTGGTCGGTTTACATGAAGCAGATGGAATCCGCCAAAGCGAGAATTCCCTCCCCCAACAACGCCGCGATCCAGGAGATCTGGAGTGAAATGGTGACCAGCATCTTCGTAGAGGGCGCTGACGCTGCGCAGGCGATGCACGACGCTGCCGCAAAGATCGACGGGCAGCTTTCCTAAGGGAAACTCTGAATACCAAAATATCAGGAGCGCAGAGCCGGAGGGTTCTGCGCTCCCTTGGAAAAAAGGAGGCAGCGCCAATGAAGCTGCTGCAGCATGAACCATCCCCGGTATGTGGAAAATCATCCGTCAAAAAGGGCTTTCGGGCCTATGCGGCGGCAGCACCCTTCGTCCTTCCCGGCCTGCTGCTGGTGCTGGCGTTCGTCATCTATCCGATGTTTTTTACCATTCGGATCGCGCTGTCTGAGTACAGGATCGTGCAGGGCGAGATCACGTTCATCGGCCTGGAAAACTTCAAGAACGTTCTGTCCGGCGGCTCCCGCTTCTGGTACGCTTACCGGAACAATTTCCTGTACGCGCTGGTGACGGTGCCGTTCATTCTGCTGGGCGGAATGCTGTTTGCCTACCTGATCAACAACCTCAGGCGGGGGCAGACGATCTTCCGCGTCGGCTTTTATCTGCCGGTCATCACCTCGTGGGTCATCGTCAGTCTGGTGTTCCAGTATATGTTCAATAACTCCGACCGCGGCCTGATCAACTACCTGCTGGTGGATGTGCTCCACGTCATGGACGACTATGTGCCCTGGCTGCTGCGGGAATGGTCGGGCAACGCGGCAATCTGGCTGATGGGCATCTGGAAAAACGTGGGCTGGTCGATGCTGGTCTACCTCGCGGCATTGCAGGGAATTCCTAAGGAGCGCTACGAGGCGGCAGAGCTGGACGGTGCGGGTCTGTGGAAAAAATTCTGGCATATCACGATGCCGGGACTTCGCCCCACGACCTTTTATGTGATGGTCAATATGATCATCGGTTCCTTCAACGTCTTCATCCAGGTCATGATGCTGACCGGCGGTGACCCCAACGGGAAGACCTCGGTGCTTCAATACCTGCTGTATGACAGAGCATTCAATCAGTTCGAATTCGGCGAGGCTTCCGCCATCGGCATGATCTCCGCCGTGACGATCGTTGCGCTGACGATCATTCTCAATCGCGTCTTCAAGCTGGACAACGTGGAACAGGAGGGATAGAAATGAAGCTCCGCGGCAAAAAAGCAACGGAGATCCTCGGGCAGACGGTTTTGTGGGTCATTCTGATCGCATCGCTGCTGATTTTCTCCGTTCCGTTCTTCTTTATGATCACGAACTCCTTTGAGGAGTTCAGCTATGTGCTGCCCTATCCGCCGAAGCTCTTCCCCACGCGGCTGGACTTTTCGGCGTACCGGCACATTCTCAGTATGGACATTTTCCCGACGGCACTGGCAAACAGTGTGATCAATACCGTCATTACCGTTGTGATCTCGGTGTTTGTTTCGACGCTCTCCGCCTACGGCTTCGCCTGCATCCGTTTTCCCGGGCGCGACAAGCTGTTTGCGGTTTACCTGTTTACGCTGATGATGCCGGGTTTCTTGAATATTATTCCTCAGTTTCTGGTGCTCAGGCAGCTCACGCTTCCCGGCCTGCCCAACGGCCTGATCGGCACCCGGGCGGGACTGATTCTGATCTACGTTGCGACCAATGTCTGCGGGCACACCTTCTTCCTGCGCAACTTTTTCCGCAGCCTGCCAAGCTCGCTGGCGGAGTCGGTGCTGCTGGACGGCGGCGGTCACAAGGACATTTTCTTCCGGGTAATGCTGCCCCTCTCTGCCCCGGCGGTGGGCACCATGACCATTTTTGCCTTCCAGGGCTTCTGGGAGGAATACTTTACGGCGAAGGTTCTGGTGGGCGCGAATGAGAAAATGATCACCTTCCCGCTGCTGCTCCAGCGGCTGAACGGACAGTATGCGACACGGTGGGAGTGGGTGTTTGCTGCGTCGATCATGGCGTTGATCCCTGTGATCGTTCTGTTTGTGGTTTTCCAGCGGAAAACGGTCGTGGGCGGACTGACTCAGGGAGCAGTGAAAGGATAAGCCAATGCAGAAAATCACCTGTCATTTTGACAAAGCACAATATCTGCCCGGCGAGCCGGTTCGGCTGATCCTGCCGGCGCATTCGGCGCTTCTTTCAGCGACGTTCTTCCGTATGGAACGTCCGGTCACGCTGCGAGCCGTCCGGGAGGGCGACGTGTTGGTATTGACGGATGTGCCGGTGGGCGGCTACGGTGTGCGCATCAGCACAGAAGACGGCGTCTGGGAAGGCGCGTTTGATGTGGTTTCCGACCGCAGAACCGAAATTCGCTACGGCTTCCTGTCGGATTTTTCCTCCGGCGATGGGGACAGGTTGGACGTGGAGTGGATGCGGGATCTGCATCTGAACGCGGTGCAGTTTTACGACTGGATGTACCGGCACGACCGGCTTCTGCCCCCCACCGAGCAATACGACGACCCGATGGGGCGTCAGACGGACTTAAGCGTCATCTCGAAGAAGATCGAACACTGCAAAGCCTGCGGCATCCGCCCGCTGGCCTACGGCGCGGTTTACGCGGCAACAAAGGATACCTTTGCAGCGCACCCAATGTGGGGAATGTACACGATGGACGGTCAGCCGATGACCTTTGCCGGATGGCTGTACTATATGAATGTGGCGTCCTCCTGCGGCTGGGCGAAGCATATTGTGGAGGAATTCCGCAGTGCCGTGCGCTTCGGCTTTTCCGGCATCCACATGGATACCTATGGCTTTCCAAAACGGATCTGGGACGCGGAACACCGCCCCGTGGAATTGGCGGACGAGTTCCCGCGCCTGATCAATGCGGCGGCGCAGGCCGTCCGCGAGGAAGTGGCCGACGGCGGCGTGATCTTCAACGCCGTCAATAACTGGCCGACGGAAACCGTCGCCGCGGCGGCACAGGATGCAGTGTATATCGAGGTCTGGCCGCCCCACGATACCTATTTTGACCTTTACCGCCTGATTCGGGAGGCTCGGCTGCTGTCCCACCGGAATGTCATCCTTGCCGCCTATCTGAAGGCGTTTCAGGGAGAGGATATGGACGCGGCAGAGCGCTCATTCCGTCTTGCGTGGGCGGTGATCTCTGCCTCCGGCGGTACGCAGCTCGTTCTGGGCGAGAACCGCAGCCTGCTGCGGGACAGTTATTATGTCAACTACGCCCACCTGCGGGAAAGCTTTCTTCCAATCGTACAGCGCAATTGCGATTTTCTTGTCAGATACAAGGATTTGTTATATAATGATCCCGGTATGGATATTGGCAAGACGGCCTCTGGCGGCATTAACGAGGATGTCCGTTTCTTCTCCGATGCCTGCGCTTTCTCCACGGACGGACAGGCGGACACGGTCTGGACGCTCCTCCGCGAATCCCGTGACCGGCTGACCCTCCACCTGATCAACCTGACCGGCAACAACGCCATGTGGAATGAGGGAAAGCGGGAACCAACCCCGGCAGCGGGCATTTCGGCGGCCATCCGCCTTGACCGGCCGGTGCGCGGCATCTACTGTGCCTCGCCGGACAGCGAGTGTCTGGCGGCGCAAAAGCTTCCCTACACGGCGGAGCAAACGAAGAACGGCTGCATCTATACCGTAAAGCTGCCCGACGTGCGCTGCTGGACTGCCGTGTGGGTGCAACTGGAGGAATGACGATGCTTCTGTCTTACAATGCAGATCTGCTTCCCCGTGTACGGATGCTGGGGCGGATCAACTACACCGAGCCGTGGATTCACTTTTCCCGGACGATCGACGAGTATGTCCTGTATGTGATCCGTGACGGGAATATGTATCTGCAGGAGGACGGCATTTTCTATCACCTCAAGGCGGGGGATTTCTTCCTGCTTGAGCCGGGGCTGTGCCACGAGGGCTATCAGCGTGCAGCCTGCAATTATTACTATGCCCATTTCACCCACCCGGAAATGGCGCGGGTGGAGGACGAGGACGCGGCCATGTCGCTGCTTGCGGAAAAGCGCAGGCTGAGCCTTGTGAGCTACAATCTGGACGAAGCCGACCCCACCGACCCCATCACCTATCTTCCGAAGCAGTTTCACCTGCCGGGCAGTGAGTTCAATACGATACTCCGCACCGCGCTGGACTGCTACAATGCCCGGGAGGAGCACTACAAGCGCCGCACCGCCGCGCTGCTGCATTCGTTCTTTCTGGAAGTGGCACATGAGCACCTGCTGGCGCGGGGCGCTGCTCAGGGGAAGAAACTGAAAAAGTCGGAAGTCGTGGCCGAGCGGCTGCTCCATTACCTCAACGAAAATTATACGCGGCCGCTGTCGAGCCAGGAGATCGAAGACGTCTTCGAGATGAATTTCGACTACATGAACCGTGCCTTTTCCAAGCTGACCGACGCGCCGATCTTTACATATCTCAACACGCTGCGCATTTATAACGCCCAGCAGCTGATTGCGACCACGGATCTGCCGTTTCAGGAGATCGCGTACCTGGTGGGGATCGACGACCGGTATTATTTCTCAAAGCTGTTCCGGAAGAAAACGGGCATGAGTCCCTCGGAGTATTACAAGGAAGTGAGGAACCGCGGCGATGCAGAGAGACTATAGAACCGCCGGCTTCGTGCGGCTGTGCTTTGAAAAGCTGCTGCCGCTGATGGTGCTGAATCTGCTTTTTCTGCTGACCTGCCTGCCGGTGCTGACTGCTCCCGCAGGATGGACGGCATTATGCCGCGCCTGCCAGAGTCTGCTGTTGGAGGAAAAGCAGCCGTACCGCCGCTTTCTGAACAGCTTCCGTGCCAATTTTCTCCCGTCGCTTCCTCTCGGGCTGCTCTTTTTCGCCGGTCCGGCGGCAATTCTTTACGGCGGCTGGTTCTATTTCCGGCTTACAGAGGGGGCGGGAGTCGGGGCGGTGCTGGCCTGCTTCTGCCTGATTGGCAGCTATCTGCTGTGGTGCATCGGCGCTCTGGCCTTTCAAATGCAGGCGCGGGTGGAGCTGAAGCTCCCGGCGCTGCTGAAAAACGCGATTTGCCTGGCCTTTCGCTGCCCCGCTCTGGTGCTTGGCTGGCTGCTGCTTGCCCTTGCGCTGACGGCGGTAATGGCGCTTCTGCTGCCCTACAGCCTGCCCTGGCTGGCGCTTCTGGGCGGGTCGCTGCCCTGCTTTACGGCGGCGCGGGGCACGCTGCCGGTTATTGACGATCTCATTGTGAAGGAGTGAACGATTCCATGAAAAACCCATGGTGGAAGGAACGTGTGTTCTATCAGATTTATCCCCGCAGCTTTCAGGATTCCAACGGCGACGGCATCGGGGACATCCCCGGTCTGATCTTCCGGCTGGATTACCTGCAATGGCTGGGCATCGGTGCGGTATGGCTCTGCCCGGTCTACGACTCGCCCAACGACGATATGGGCTACGACATCCGCGACTACCGGAAGATCATGTCCGAATTCGGCACGATGGAGGACTTCGACCGACTGCTGGAGGAAATGCACCGGCGGGACATCAGGCTGGTCATGGATCTGGTCGTCAACCATTCCTCGGACGAGAACGCATGGTTTGTCGAATCGAGAAAATCCAAAGACAATCCCTACCGCGACTATTACATCTGGCGCGACGGACGCGGTGGGAAGGAGCCGAACAACTGGTCATCCTTCTTCACGCCGTCGGCATGGAGCTATGATGCGGCAACAGAGCAGTGGTATCTGCATCTTTTCGGGGAGAAGCAGCCTGACCTCAACTGGGAAAATCCGAAGCTTCGGGAAGAAGTCTATGCCATGATCAACTGGTGGTTCGACAAGGGCGTGGACGGGTTCCGCATGGATGTGATCAGCCTGATCGCCAAAGCACCCGGCCTGCCCGACGCCAGCGGCTCAGGCTACGTTTTCCCGGGCGAGCATACGGCCTTCCAGCCGGCGCTGCATTCCCATCTGCGCGAGATGCGCAAACGCTGCTTTGACGGCCGGGACTGTATGTGCGTAGGCGAAACGACCTGCGTCACTCTGGATAATGCGAACAGTGTCGTCGGGGACGGAAGAGAACTGGATCTGCTGTTCCAGTTTGACATCATGGACATCGACGGCGAGAACGGGAAGTGGAACGTGATCCCCTTTTCTCTGAAAAAGTTCAAGGCGCTGACTGCCGCGTGGCAAAGCACACTGGACTGGAATACGCTGTTCTGGAGCAACCATGACCAGCCCCGCATCGTATCCCGCTGGGGCTGCACCGCGTCGGAGACGCTCCGGCAGCGGAGCGCCAGAATGCTGGCGGTGGCCATGTATTTGCAGCGGGGAACGCCCTTCATTTATCAGGGTGAGGAGATCGGCATGACGAATTATCCCTTTGCCGATGCCTCGCAGCTGCGGGACATTGAAAGCCTGAACCTTCTGAAAGAGGCAAAGACGGATGCGCAAAAGGCGTGGGCGTGGAACGGCATCCGGCACAAGGGGCGCGACAACGCCAGAACGCCGATGCAGTGGGACAGCACAGCGAATGGAGGCTTCACCACAGGGACGCCCTGGATCGCCGTAAATCCCAACGCTGCCGAGATCAACGTGCAGTACGCCCGGGAGGACGAAAACTCCATCCTGCACTTTTACCGTCGCCTGATTGCCCTGCGCAAAGGAAGTGACATCCTCAAATGGGGCAATTTCCAGCTGCTTGTCCCCGATGACCCGCAGCTTTTTGCCTACCGCAGGAGCCTTGATGGGGCAGATATCACCGTCTGGTGCAATTTCAGCCCCGATCCCTGCCAGCTTCCCCAGCCGGTTACCGGAACACCCCTGCTCTCGGAAGCCCTGACCCACACCACACTTGCCCCCTACGGCTTCGTGGTTATTTCCGGGCAATGACATTCCCGGTCTGATAACAGATTTGGGGTGAATTTCTCTGTTATAGGTCAATTCCGGCAGGAATCCGGGTAAAAAGTAAAGCAGATGTTTTTTGAAAAGAAAGAGCCGAAATTTTCTGTAACTTCAGCACAGAAAATCTCGGCTCTTTCTTTTTAAACTACATAATTTGTTTCATAATTCACTGCATTGCTGTCATAGTTCTCGCCATAGAGCGATTCGTATGAGCAGGGCTGCGGGAACAGATTTACATAGAACACTTTATCCTCTGGCATCATCGAGCGGAATTTCTCTTTTGCATCCGCCAGCCAATCGAAATCCGTAGCCGACGGCTCGTCCCACATCAGGAATCCTTGCAGTGCCGGATGGTCCGCATAAGCAGGAACCTCCTTGAGATCCCACCCCCGGAGATTCGGGATCACGGATATTCCAAACTGCTCCGCACGATCCAGCATCTCCAGCATGCCATCTTCGCCGGTCCATAAGTCATCCGGGCCAATGATCTGATCGATTCCTGCTTCCTTCAGCAGCATCATTGTCGCGAAGAAGAAATCGTGGTGAGTGCCACACCAAATACCAATCGTCAGCTTTTTCCCATCCAGAGGGACGGGTTCCCTCTCCGCAGGTATCGGATAATTTTCCGTTTCCAAGGGATGGCTCACGGTTTCCGTAGATACCGATGGTGCCGACGCACAGGATACCAGCGACAAGCAAATGGCAACCAACACGAACACGGCTGTAATTTTCTTGAACTGAACCTTCTGTATCATGCTCTCACCTATTTTTCATATATAGCAGCACGCTTAGCTGCTATGAGATGTCTTCCGCAGACGGAAGGAGCGAATCTGGAACGGCTTGAAACACAGGTCACGTTCCACAGAACCTACAGGGTCTTCCAGAAGATTCACTTCGGAAACTACCTCAAAGCCCCTCGGCAGCCTGAGTGATGTCATTGTCTCCTGCCCTGTACACTCAAAAGCACGCAGAACAAATCCTTCTCCATCATAGGCAGGCTTGAACGCAGTTATCTGAATTTGCGGGTTGTCGAAGGAGGGCGCCAATTCGCAGTTTTCCCCGTAGAGATAACGTGAACTGAAGCAGCGCGCCTTGGTTTCCATGTCCAGCGGGTCGAATCCGCCTTCATGCGGATAAAACGCATAGGAATAGGAACATGGCTCCTGATCGCTGTGGGTGCATGGATAATCTGTAGAACGCAGCAGATTTATGGACAAGATTCCGCGCTTTGCCATGAATCCATTTTTGGCATTGTTCAGAACTGCCAATCCGCAGCTCTTCTGAGACAAATCCATCCATTTCTGGCAACACATTTCAAATTGTGCCGCTTCATGTGCCGTTTCATCGGATGTGGGGCGACCCAAATAGCCATATTGAATGTCGCTATATACCACCGAAGCCCAAATCTGGGGGATTGTCTCAGATCGAAGCATATATCCGGTATTTCGCCAGTCTACATGATGGGTCACATAAATGCAGGGATCATGGCGGTAAAACAAAACTGTCTGATGCAGCTTGGACTCCTTAAATTGATAAGTCTGCTCCAGTACAACAAGGTCTCCGTAGTCTTTTGTGTCCGTCTTTTTCAGAGACATATATCGTTCCGGCTGTTCCCGGTAGTCATCCTCAAAGTCCCACGCATCGCCTGTATCCATAAAGACACGCAGGCGGTTTGCGCTTCCGGCAATTTTCTTTCCCGATCCGGACAGGCAAATATTCTCAAAAGAACCGTCCGGAGCAATATCGAGCGAATAGAAATCGGTTTCAATATGAGAAATGTCGGGACCCGTTCTCGGGTTATTGAAAATGCGGGGAGGGATTTCCTTTTCACGTCCCTCATAGAGCAGGAAACCGTCACCGGCAGGCTGAATTGTAAAGACCGCTTCTTCTGTCGGATTCAGGAGTCGTGCGCCCGGTTGGAAACTCACGCCTACCTCTTGTGCCATTTTCCCCAGTCGTTCCAGCATCTGACGATACATGGCATTGGATTCTTCATATACTCTTCGAATAGACGAGCCCGGTATAACATCGTGGAACTGATACAGCAGGGCTTCTTTCCACAGTGCGTCCAAAGTCTCCTTGTTTCCGTGATTACCGGAAACGGACAGGAATTTTTCAAGGGAGAGCATTTTTTCTTCAAATTCCCGGCTATTATTCTTGCTGTTAGATTGCGAGGTATAGGTTCCCCTGTGCATTTCCAGATACATTTCTCCGTGGTAAATTGGCAAGTCTTCTTCCCGAAGCTGGTCGAAGTATATCTGTGCGCTCCCCATTTTCACCTTTGGCAGGTAGGGAACATTCGATGTCCGCCGGTTCCGTTCCAGCGTAGTCTCCGACGGGCCGCCGCCGTCTCCTACGCCGTATACCATCATAAGCCTGTCTTTAGGGTCACTTTGCTTTATTCCATTCTTTGCATTCAGGAGCGCTTTAGGACCTGCGAGTGAATTGTAATTTCCCTCCGGGGGCATATGCACCAGTATCCTGGTACCATCCACTCCCTCCCAGTAAAAGCTGTTATACGGAAATACCGTCCTGTTGGACCACGATATTTTGATCGTCATAAAGCTGTCCTGACCGGAGAGCTTCAAAATCTGCGGAAATCCGGCAGAATATCCAAAGGCATCCGGCAGCCAGCATGTTTTCACATAATGTCCGAACTCCTCCTGCCAGAATTTCTGGCCATAGAGCATCTGGCGAGCCAGTGACTCTTCTCCGGGCAGATTGGTATCACTTTCCACCCATCCTCCGCCGATGATCTCCATAATTCCGTCTTTTTCCAACTGTTTCAGTTCGTGATACAAGTCGGGATCCTGCTCGCGTACCCACACCAGCTGCTGCGGCTGGGATACAACGAAATGAAAATCCGGGTATTTTCTCGCCAAATCTACAAAATTAGCAAAAGTCCTTCTTGCCTTGCGCTTTGTTTCCCGAATAGGCCAAAGCCACGCAAGATCCAGATGAGCATGACCCACTGCGGTTACATGAACGTTCTCGCATCCCGGAAGCTCAAACAGACTCGTCAGGATTTTCTTTGCCTTGGAATACCATTCCGGATCTTTATAAACAATAAGGTTCTGCGCAGCACGAAGGCCATAGAGAATCCTATTGCGATTTGGATCGTTATCCCCGATAGCATCAAGATAGTCTAACAGCGTATCAAAATCCCAGTAAATATCTTGAATCTGAGGGTTTTTGCGAACGACGCAAGCCGCATTCAGTCGTGCAGCACCCTGATTAAATTCGCCGAGAAGGCTGTTGGATGCCGCATCCAGATACAGTTCGAAGCACCCGTCCGTTGTCAATACATCTTCCAGCTGGTAGTAACGCTTTTCAATTGAGCTGTCAAGAATGCCAAAAACGACAGAACCCGCAGTAAATCCTTTTAATGCGGATCCGTTTGAATTTACCAGCAGCGCTTCCCCATCGTCAGAGAATTCAAGATACAGGTTTCTTCTGTCCATCTCTGCAGGGATTGAGCCGCTGAGGCGGAACCATGCGCAGGCAAAATTCTTTTTTGCCCATATCTCGCCTTTCCGGATCGGCTGAAATGTCAGTCGGGATACCTCAGAAAACGGGATTGGTTCATCAGAGTATGCATAAGAAGCATCCAAATTCAGAACTTTCTCAAAACAGCTGTCCCTCAGTTGGCCGCAGAAAAATTTCTTTACCTTCTGTTCCAGAAGCCGCTCATATTTGTCGCACGGTTCAAACTTTGGTTGGCTTTTCATCATTTTAATTGCTCCTTACCGACCGAATTCGTTCTTCAATCTTCCGTCAAAATATATTAGGGCTATCCATTTTCTTTTTGGAATACAACTTGATTTACCGACCAGACACGGAGTTCTTCAACATCCAGAGGGAAGTTTGAAGTAATCACCTTCGGTTTTCCCTTTTGCAAGGAGAAAAAATTGTCCGAAAAAACAACATCCGGCTTCAGGGGCTGTAAACACACCGATTTTGTAAAAGTATCCGACTCAATGGTAAATTGCTCAGCGTCCAAAGCACAGATGTGGTAATGTGGCTCCCGATACGGAACCATGTCATCTCTGCAAGGCTGCTGGTAGTTCTCAGAAAGTAAATTCCCCTGCATATCCAGAAGCGCAACATACACGAGTCTCTCTTGTCTGTCCTTTTCCGTATCGTCGCCGAAGGGCTTGCAAATCTCAAGCACATCCCTACAGGAAGCACCGGGAATCGTTCCATTCAATGCCTGTTCATACAAAATACGCCCGTCCAGATTCTGGAGCTGGTAAATCAGCCGATATTCCACATTCTCCAGCGAGTCGTTGGAAACGCTGACTGTCAGGTTTTCCACATCTCCGCTCAGGCTTACCAGGCAGGGAGCAAAGAAGCGCTTGGATGCATAATGCAGAGCTTTGAGGCCATGGTCATAGTTAACACTGCTCCAGGAAATAGCCGGCCAGCAATCGTTCAACTGCCAATACAGGATTCCGTTGCAGCGTGCCTTGTTTCTGCGCAGATGCTCCGTACATATTTTAATTGCATCCGCCTGAACCAACTGGGACAGCTGAACCATATCTTCAAATTTTTCAGGAATGCCATAGCACTGGCTCACATACCGCTCGATTCGAGCATTACTGCCAGGCTGTTTTTGGTGGTGGCACATTACCGCACTCTGGGAGGTCAGCTCCTCATTCTTCGCAAAGCTGCGAAGCTCTGAGAGCATGGGAAACGCTTGATGACCAACCTCGGAGAGCATACGCGGATAGATCAGCTTATACTCCTCGATCGGCCGCTCAAAGCACCAGATCCCCCAGTAGTGTGTATCATAATTTTCACAGTCGTTCTGGTGTTGAAAGATTTCCACGGACCGAGGGGAGGTTCGTTGGAAATGCGTTGATGTCAGGGTTTTCATCAATGGCGTCAGCACTTCCAAGCTCATGAGCCGGTAGCTTTCCATCCGCTCCGGTTCGTGTCCGTTCACGCCATCTTCGCACTCGTTGTCGCCGGCAATCAGAAACACGGATGCGTGATGCCGGAATCGCTTCACCGCATCAATGGTTTCCGCAATAATCAGATTTCGGAAATCTGTATCATAGATGTTGTAAACAGAACATGCGAACATCAGATCCTGCCACACCAGCAGTCCGTTTTCATCGCACCAATCGTAGAAGGAGTCATCCGGGTAATAGCCGCCGCCCCATATGCGAATGCAGTTGTGATTAAAATTCTTGGCTAGTTCCAGCAATTTTGCAGTGCGTCCCGGAGTTACCCTGGAGAGGATATTGTCCTCCGGAATATAGCAGGAGCCTTTAAGGAAAACCCGGCACCCGTTAATGGACACGCAAAAATTTGTCCCATACGCATCTGCGTCATTGTCGATGACAACTTCCCTCAAGCCAATACGGAACGACTCGCACAGGCGCTCCATATTATCTGCTTCCACAATAATATCCAGTCGATAAAGGACAGGATCACCAAATCCGGCAGGATACCACCGCTTTGGGCTGGGAACACGGAAAGAAAAGGAGCCATGCGTTTCCAATGGATGCGTTTGCGCGACTCGGAAATGATCTTCCGGCAACGATAGCTCAACGGTCATTCTGCCGTTCGTATGGAGAACCATAATGTACATTCCGCCGGGAATCGCCGTTGTACCACAGGGTCTCAAATTCAGCCATGGACTTGGGGTGCTTCAGGTTCACATCCTCCAGAAACCGCAGGTCGGCCTTCTGACAATAGCACTCCCGGTCGATCTGCACATTCAACGCCTTGTACAGCAGATCCTCCTTGGACGCCATGATGTTGACGATGTTGCGCAGGGTCTTGGGATCGTGCCGGGACGTGTCCACGTGGATGTGGATTCCGCAGCTGTCGTTTACTCTAGCTCCGCCCCGGCGCAGCTCCCGCACCAGCTGCTGGATCGTCTCGATGTCCTCATACTTGCAGATGGGCGTTACCATCTCCACCGCGTACAGGCGGCTGGCTGTACGCTCCCCCCGGGACTGGCACTTGATACTGGCGTCGGAAACCACCTTCCATTTCCGTCCGGTGTTATCCTCCACCGTATAGGTGTCGTAGGTACCGCCTACATGAACAGCAGAAGAATGAAAATGTCCGGCGATGATTCTGGCCGCCGCGCTCCGGGTGATGCCCGTCATTTCGATCTCAATACCGAAGTTCTGATCTCTCAGGCAGGATCACCACCTGACTGCGGCGCAAAAGGGGTTTGATACGTCGGATTTTTCTGCGCATGCCCGTGTTTTCATGTCGCCTGTCCTCCCGGATGGGCAGGAACTTCACCCACATTCTCCGCCGAAAAAAACCGCGCATCCTCCGTGGATTCCCGTCCCATGCGAAACCGCCAGAGCGGGCATTTCCGGCACTCACACAAGCGAACCTCCATGGCGCTTCCACAGCAGCAATCCAGACACTTCAGCCGAATTGCTTTCCCCCGGGTGATTCGTTCCTCCACACTCAGTCCTCAACAGCAGAGGCGGAAGCATCCTTACCCTTTCTTTTTGACTTCTGGCTCTCCACCTTCATGTCCACGAAGGCGCGGACGTTGGCAGGGACGACCTTCTGATACATGGACTCCGCCGCCTGCGCCAGCTCCTCCTCAACAGATACCCCACGCTGCTCCGCATACATCCGCAGTGCCAGCAGCTTTTCTTCCTCATATCCGACCATCAAGTGCTTTTTGAAAAATGCATACTCCTTATCTGTCAGGCAGATGACCTTGCAGACTTCACAGGGCGCTTCTTCCACAGCAGGCTGTTTACTCTGAAAGTTTGCATTCAATTTCATGTGTCTTCCTCCGTTTCCTCAATGTAGTTGATGTAGGGGATTTTCAGCCAGTGCGTCCAGCTGCGAGCAGCCACCCGTGTCTTCACCACACCGTAGCGGGTTCCCATGGCTTCAATGGCATAGCCGTTTCCGATGTAGATGCCGATATGTCCCTGATGCCACACAGCAAGTCCCGGAATCTCCGGCATGGTGGAGATGGGGCCTTTTTCCGTTGCCGTGCGGTACATCTGGTCAGCGCCGATATCCGGCATGCCATTGGTGGCGTAGTTCACAGAATCCGTTTCCGGGTCGTACCAGCAGTACCCCTTGATAAAGCCCACGCAGTCGGCAGTACGCCTGCCCAGATAGTGACTGCGGATGTACTCCTCGTAGGCGCCCACATTGTCCGGATACTGCGCTGCCTTTGCCGCCAGCGTGTCCCGTGTCAGCACCTGCCCAAAGGTCCCCCATACATAACCCCAGCCCGCCGCTTCCGCCGAGATCGCCCATTGCACCAGATCCAGATTATTCTTGGTGGTGGGATAGACATAGTTGGAGGTGTCCACATACTGAGAGCGCACATTACCAACCAACTTTGTAAAATCCTCAGCGGCAATATTCGTTCCGAAGGCATTGTTGACGGCGACGATCAGCTGGTCATCCGTCTGCTCCGGCTGAAAGCAGCCGACCAGCCGGGGCACAAATCCCGGTTGGTCGGAATGGTCATACAGGGCAAGGATGTACAGCACCTGAGCCTCCCGGACACGGCTGGGCATATCCGCATCCCGCAAAGCGGTCTGGATGGCGTTCATGTTGTCCTCTACCTGCTGAAGCATCTGCCGGTCGCCGTCAGACATCTCCTCCGCGATCTGCTCCTGAAGCGCGCCAACATCCAGTTTCAGCGTCCCGCTGAACACGGTGATGATAGCAGCCATGGGCATGAACAGGGCAACGATCACAACCAGAATCGCCATTGCCGCTTTCTTCAGCGTCTTTTTGCCCGACAGCAGCGCAACCGCTATCTTTTTGAGTGCCGCGCCGACGGTTATGCTCATCAGCGGCCTCCCGCTTTCCCGAACAGTGCTTCCTTATAGTCCGGCACCTGCACCTGCAGATAGTACCGCTCCCCGCCGCAGCGATACAGGCATACGCCGCGGTCAGGATTGCGGATCAGCTCATATTCCGCCTCATCCACCTGCAGAGCATCCATATAGTCCTTTGGGTTGATGGCGCCGGGGTAAAACAGGAACTGGTGGGTGGGAATGGAGAACATGGGCTTTGTGAACTCCCGGATGGAGGGAATCAGGAAATCCTCAATGTTCTGAGATGCCAGCACCACACAGGAATCCTTCTTCCGGACACGCTTCATGGAATTGCGGATGTACTCAATGGCAGTCTGGTTGGTCAGGAACAGGTACAGCTCGTCGATAGCAGCTACGCTGTCGCCAATGCCTATCAGCCGATTGCTCATATACGACAGGATGTTGAACAGGATAGCGTCCTTCAGGCGCTTGTTGGTGTCCATAAGTCCCTTTACACCGAAGCAAAGGAACTTGTCGTCCACAATGTTGGTGTGGCCGTTGAAGTACCGACTTTCCGAGCCGACGCACATGGAGTGGATACCGAGACAGATCTCCCGGAGCATCTCCTGGGTGTACAGGTGCTTTTCGCCAGGGTCGTATTCCAGATACTCCTTCTGGCACAGCCAATAGAATTCCGCCATGACAGGATAGTGAATAGGGCTGAGGGCGGAAAAGTCCGTGCTGTCCGTAATGCCCCGCTGGGCATACAGCTTTTCCAGCAGGATCTCCATGGTGTCCACCTGAGCATCCGTAAAATCCTTGTAGCTGCGGAAAAAGTCCTTAAGGAAGGCAATGTGCTGGCTCAGCCGGGTGACCTTCCGGAAGGCTTCAGGACTCTCCCCATCTGTGTCAGGTTCTTCCGCATCCACAGACCATACTTTCGGCTCCAATGGGTTGATGATGTACTCTCCGGTCATATAGTCCACATAACAGCCGCCCAGATTCCGGGTCAGATCCTCATATTCCGCTTCCACATCCAGACAGATCACCGCCTTGCCAGACTCCCGGAAATTGGTCAGCAGCAGCTTCATCAGGTAGGATTTTCCCTGCCCGGAGTTGCCCAGAATCAGGGCACTGCCGTTGGTCTTGTCATTGCTGCGGCGGTCAAGATCCACCAGAATATTGGTGCCGTACTTGTCCCTGCCTACATAGAAGCCCTTGGGGTCGGTCTTACCGGAAAAGCTCAAAGGATACATATTGGCGACGGAACCGGCAGGCAGTACCCGTTCATACTGGTCGCCAAACTGGTTCCGGCCAAAGGGCAGCACAGACAGAAAGCCTTCCTGCTGCCGCAGGGTCAGCTTGTCCACCGTGATCTTGGCGCGGGTCAGCTCCATGGCGATCTGGGACTGAAGCTGCTCCAGCGTTTCCATGCTTCTGGCCTTCAGCTCCATGTACACACTGCAATGAAGCAGAATTTCCCGGTTGTTGCGCATGGTAGCGAGAAGTGTCTGCACATCCTGCAAATTTCCCTCTGCCTCCATGGCCTGGGTGATGTCGTGATCTCCCGCCATGAGCCGGTTTTTCCGGGCGGCATTGTTCACGATCTGCTTTTCCTCCACCGGCGTGACCCGGCGGTGGTACAGCCGCAGGGTGACCCCGGTACGGTCGGCAAGCTGCGCCAAAATCGCCTGTTCCTCGGTCGTAGGCGGGTACTCCCGAATGACCCACACGCAGCGGTAGGTGTCGCCGACAATGTAGTAATTGGCGAAGAATTTCATTGTTCCCGGTAGGATACAATCAAAGAAATCCTTGGTACGGACTCCCGTGTCCCCATTCTGCACCTTCTTTTTCCGTCCAAACAGGCTCATGCTTTCTTCCCTCCCCGCACATACTGCGCCCCGTCCACATCCGGCATCCGGTCACCGTCCATGGAAGCACCGAAATAGATGGCAAGGAACCGTTTGATATCCGCTTTCTTCATCCGCTGCACCTCAAAGCCCGCCCCTGCCAGCTGCTTGTGAGTCTCATTTGCCAGACTCAGCACCTGTTCAGGCTTCCAGCCAGAGCAGCGGCGCAGGAACACGAACTGCCGGGCAGTGGACATCTCCGCCTGCAGCTCGGTCAGCATCTCTCCATCCTGATGCAGAAGCCGCCGGACACAGGCGTTGCGCTCCTCCCGCTCCCGCTGGCGAAGGTACGCCTTGTTTGCGTCAAAGCATTCACAGGAATCCGTACAGACGATCTCCAGATCCGGCATCACCGTCAGGGCGGTTTGCAGGTTGTGAATCTTCACGTCGATATTGGATGCGGACAGCACCGAAATATTGACGGGGGATACCCGGAAAAACAGCAGCTCCCCGGCTGTAGTGGCAAGGCCATACCGGGTAAAGCCGTAAATGCCCATAAGCTCCTGCACGGAGCGTCCCCGCTGCCGCTTTTTTTCCTTTCGCTTTTTGTCTTTCATTTTTCATCTCCATTCGTAGTATTTCTGGCTTGTCACAAAATGCCGGGCGGCGTAGCCCAGATAGTCCATGACGGTGGTATCCTCCATGCGGATGGTCATGAATGCAAAGCACAGCGCCCCCGCCAGAGGGAACAGCAGTCCCGAATGCACCAGCAGCACCACCGACAGCAGAGCCGCGATGGCCAGAATCACAAAATCCCGCATCCCCCAAAGCCACAGGTGGGGCTTGGCCTTCAGGTTCTGCGGGTAGATATAGGTTTTCATAGGTGTCCTCACTTTCTCATCAGGTTCTTCGCCAGATTGATCGCCGAGGAGGTACTGTACACCATGCTGGATACATTTACCCGGACGCTGGAATCCAGGCCAAACTGCTGAGCGATCCGCGGCACCTCATTGGCGGTTAACATAATTCCAAGTCCCATCAGCATACTGTCCTGCAAGGTCAGCATCCCAAGGAACAGCAGCGTGGTCTGCAAAAAGGCCGTCAGGCAAATTGCCATGACCTGCTTGCACCACTGGTTGAAGCCATCCGTATACCCGCGGGGTACGCTGAACATATACAGCGACCCCACCGCGATCTGGATCAGCAGGATACCACCCCGCTTGATATTGGCGAAAAAAACCTTGATGGTACAGTAAGAAAAGGCCAGCAAAAAGAACAGCAGCTTCAGCACAGGCTCCGACGGCGTTCCCAGCCGAAACACCGCGCGCAGAATAAACACTGCGATCTCCCCGATTGTGGTACCTTGGGCGCTGGAGAAGATTCGGGTCAGGTCACCGGCGAAGCTGTTTTGCAGGGAAACACAGAACTTATACAGCTCCACCGGGAGTACGCCTATCAGCGCGCAGGCAAAGAAGCCTTTCAGCACATTCAGCGCAGCACCCTTGATACTGACCCTGCCGGACTGCGACTCTATGGCCACCTCAAACACAGCGCCGACCACCCCCACCGTGAAAAGTGCCCAGCCGAAGAGGGTGAACAGCCGCACCACAGCGTTCACCCAGCTGAGGCTGAAAATCTCAGCGCCCATATTGTTCATGCTGGTGAACAGGTCTGCCACCGCATCAAAGACCGTGTTGTAGATCCACTCTACCAGTGCGTTCCAGATATCCACGGCGATGTCCGCGCCGACCCCTTCGAACACCACGCTCAGGGCATCTCCCAGCCCCGAGAGGATATCTCCTAACCAGTCAAACAAAGGCTGTCACCGTTTTCCCTTTCTCAGCCAAGGATACTCCAGATATAACTGGGTGCCGTCAGGGCGAACAGCAGACAGGCAAACAAAATCGCCGGTGCGGTGAACTCAAATTGTCCGTGTTTTCTATAGTCCATATACGCCGTTGCGATCTTGACGAACAACAGAACCGCCAGAATCATGTCGATGACGGGGAACACTACGTTGTTGACAATGGTCTGCACCTGTCCTTTGGCCGCATTCCAGGTGCCTTCAATGGCGCCGGACACATTGCTTGCGGCGGCGCTGGCGGGAATGGCCATAAACGCCGCAAGCAGGGTCAGGACACAGAACATGGTGAACAGTCTTACAATTCTTTTCTTCTTCATGAAACCTCCATTTCGAAGCGCAGGGCGCTTCACCCCAATTCGTTGCGACCATAAACCAGTATTTAAGGTTTCTGCTCGGTAACGAGCAGATGCGAAGTCCCTTATGTCATAAATTTACAGATAGGTTCTTTCACAAAACACCAGATACCGCTGCTTTCCTCCGGAAGCAGGCGGGTGGCAGGTGAGCAGGGTTAATAATTCATGCCCCGGCTGGATGAGAATGGCTTCCACATCATTGGGCGATATCACCCTCACTTCTGATACTTTGTAATTCAGCGTCTCCCATAGATTGGTAACAGTGACGGTATCTCCCGGTTCCAGCTGGTTGATGTACAGAAAATATGCCGCGCCGTTCCATCCCCGATGTCCGGCAAGGACACAGTTGGTATCACTGCCACCTATAGGCAGACTGGTCTGTCCCATAACTGCCGCACCGGCTGCCATATTTTCTTTTGTGGCCCCCATATAGATTGGCATTTGTAAATTCAGCTTTGGAATGGAGAGAACGCCAAACACTTCACTGTCCAGGCCATAGTCGGAAAGCCGGAAACAGGAGCCTTCATAAGCAGAAGGGTCGGACAGCCCTTTCTGTCCCTCCCGGAAGATGGCTTTGTTGTAGGCTTTCATATCCAGCCAGAGTTGGGCGTACTGTTCCGGTACGTCGGACTTCTCGCTCTCCGGTTCCTCCGGAACGACATGGGAGTTCTCCTCTGCTGTTCTCTCTGCGTCTTCCTCCAGCAGAAGCAGGAAATCTTCTGAATCCCTGTGCATGGTGCGCTCAACCCATAATCCATTGAGAGCCGGATAAAGCATCGTCCCACCGCCGAACAGCAGAAGCAGAACTGCCAAAAACTCAAAAAGGATTTTTCCCTTACTTTCTGACATAGCGCCCTCCTTTCCCATGGACTGCTCTTCCTCTGTTTCTCCGGAAATGCAGCATTGTGCTTGCCATCAGCGTCAAGAAAACCATTGCCGCCAGCCCCAGATGAACACTAATCCAATACTGTTTCTCCCAGTGGGAGGCTGTGTTTTCCTCATAAGGCACGGCAGAAGCCTCTGTTTCTTCCGTCGGAACATACGGGATACGGCTTCCCTGTACCAGCAGGCGGTGGGTATTTACGCCGGTAGGCGTACAGGTCACCAGCGCACACAGATCTTCACCGGTTTCAATTTCCAAGTAGGTGGTATCATGGGGCAGAACCTTATGAATTTCCCTCACTTCATAGGCAAGAGTTTCATCCAGAACATACTGATAGAAAATGTTCCCCTCCCACAGTTGCTCCAGATCCGTGAACATCTTCTGGGAAGCCATGCCGCTGTGGCCGGTGATGATGGTGTGGGGGGCTCCGCCCACCGTCAAAGAGGAACCCAGCAGGTGTCCCGTTCCTCTGTCCAGAGAATCCGCGCCTGTTCCATGGTAGATGGGAAGGTCCACGCCGATTTTCGGTATTTCCACATACCCCATTATCCCGCTTCCACTTACATTCAGCTGGTTAACATAATCTTCCGCAGCAAGTCGAATGGATTTCTGCGAGTAGGCTTCCTCCGCCGCTCCGGGGGTAATAGTTTTGTTGTACGCCACCGCACTTTCCCGGATGCTTTCTATTTCTGCGGAATCCGTCTGTTCCAGCACTTCCCGGTATTCGGTCTGTATCCTGGATTGGTGCCGCCCGATATACCAGTTGCTGACAACGGGATACAGCGTCAGCCCCAATGCCATCAGAAACAGCACAGCCGCCAGAAGTATCTGCCAATGTCCCCGCTTCACGTTCTTCCTCCCCGACATGGCACTGCCCCGGAAGGGTTTCCGGGGCAGTACAATTTACTTGAATCTCTTCCGCGCAATGATGATGCAGGCAGCGGAGGCGGTCATGAGCAGAATACCGGCCAAACCATACATCCACACGCCCCGGTCGCCGGTGGCCGGAAGGTCAAAACCGCTGGTGTTCACTACGCTGAGAGGCACAAGAGCATTGGCGCTTCCATTGTCCGCCAGCATCGCAGCCTGTTTCCCGTCCACGGCGGCAGAGGCGGAAGCGTCCTTCCGGGAAATTACCACAGAAATTCCCTTTTTCAGCAGGGTATAGCCGTCCGCGGTCTTGATTTCGGTGACGGTATATTCGTCGTCCTCCAAACCCTTTATGAGAATCTTGCCTTTTCCATCTTTGACAGTTGGAACAAACCGGGTAGCATCCTTCTTGTCCGTGACATGGCTTGTGACATAGTAAACGCCGGTGGCTTCATCCAGCTTAGCCTTCACATAATAGCCGTCTGTCTTATTCTGCATGATGAACTGCACCTTGGAGAAATCCCCCTTGCCGTCGGAGAACAACTTCGTCAGTTCCAGGCCATAGGTGAAGACCTTGGCGTCATCCTTCAGGGTATCATAGGAATTCTGGGAGGTGCGTTTCCAGGTCAGCACCACCTCGTTGGGATTGCCGTTGTCGCCGTAGACCACATCGGCGCTGCTATTCACGGTTGCGGCATAGGTGATCCGCAGGGTGCAATCCGAATAGCCGGAGTTGACCATGGATGCGTCGGAATACACTGCCGTGTTCATTTCCTTCAGGCCGTCCGCCGTCATTTCAATAGTCATTCCGGACTCGCCGGTATCCGTGGTACTGTAGGTAACGGTAAACTTTCCGTCCGTTTCCGCCCATCTGGCAACGGGATCGGTGCAGGCCGCGTCCGTAAAGAATTCCAGCACCACATCGTGTTTGTTGTAGGTAATACCTTTGCTCAGGGTGTCGGTGAAAGTGTAGCAGGTCAGATAAGTAGAGGCGGAAGTAATACTGGGCAGGGTGCTGATGATCTGGTAGTCAACGCTGTCCCCGTCAAAAGCCGTACCGGTTTCTGCGTAGCCGTCGTCGATGTCGTTGGTGCCTTTGTGCTTGCCGGTATCGTCTTTACTCTCCCGCAGGGTCTTGTCCAGCGTCGGATTACCGGTCAGATTCTTGGGGTACACAGTCACGTCGTAAATCCAGCTGCCGCCGCTGGACGTCATGGGCAGGCAGATGAAGAAGGGATTGCAGGTACTGGTGACCATTTCCGGCACTCTGGTTTCCACCACCAGATACAGTCCCAGCTCCAGATCTTCAGCTCTGGTCTTGCCGTAAGTATCGGTCAGGGGCATGGCAGTACCGCTCTCAGTGACGTAGGCTTCCAGAGCGTTCTTCACAGTGGTGGCATTGGCTTTCAGCGCGGTACTCAGGGCAGAAATAAGGACATCGGACTGGTAGTAGTATTTGGAATCGTCCAGTTGGTCAGAACCATCCGCCTTTTCATAACGGTTGGCGCCGTTTTCCAGTCCCAGCGCATTCAGGAGGTCTGCTCCCGCGGTCTTGCTGATGCCGTAGAGGGTCTCCACATGGTCAGAGTCCGCACCGTCCGCCGCAGACCCCGTAAGCTGAACAACATCCGCGACCCGGAGATAGGTAAATTCCACATCCTTCAAGGCATAGCTGTTGAGGGTATCATTCACGTTTTGGTCGTAGACTCCAGTAGACACGTAGCTGGAGTCCCATGCGCCGTCCTTCTCGGCGCTGGTCAGATCCACCTTGTAAATGGTCAGGGAGCCTTTGGCGGCGGTATCGACGCCGGTATCTTCCGGCTCAGCGGCGGAAACGCCGATGGGGAAGCAGAGAAGCAGCGTCAGGGAAAGAATCAGGGCGATCACTTTGGTAAACTTTTTCATTAGAAGCATTTCCTTTCATAATATAAGTAAATTTATGCCATGGCGTATCCGCAGGCAGCGGCCTGTCCCTTGCTCTGTAGGGCGGGTTCATGGAGCTATTTCCGTTTCTTTGCCAGCCAAATCAGGATAAACAGCAGAACGACGCCGGTTCCGACCTGTATGGCAGTCATGGCGGTATAGCCTGTAGAGCCGGTCATGGGCAGTTCAAACACAGGCGCATTCACCACGGTCAGCCGGATGAAATTCCCGTCATCCTTTTGGATGCTCCCCTCATAGACAGGTTCCGTCAGGAGCTGATACCCCTTGGGCGCTTTCGTTTCCGTCACGCGGTAGAGACTGCCGGAGTACAAGCCGGTGAACCGCACCTCACCGTCCGCTCCGCTGGTGAGCTTTCCGTCCGTAAGCCCTTCCGCAGTGCAGGTTCCCTCCGTGACATCCGGAGAATCCGTATAGGTCACCGTCTGCCACTGCCGGCCGTCCTTTGACCATTCCAACAGAAACTCTGCCCCGGCAAGCGACTCCCCGTGGGTATCCGTCTTCTGAATCCGGATCTCTCCGGGCTTCATGCGGTTGGTGAAGGTCACCTCCGCCGTCTGGCCTGCCAAGATCTCAACGGTTTTGGGATTGGGCGCGTCACAGGTGTAGGGGCTGTCCTCCGGGATGATTTCCTTGACTGTGTAGGTTCCGTGGAGAAGATAATCCGTCAGAATGGTTCCGTCAGATGCGGTGGTATAGCTCCCCACCAGCTCATTATCGCTGTCATAGACTTCAAACTTCCACCCCGCAGTGCTGCCGCCGTCCGGCATGGCCTTGATGATCTTCCCCCTGCCCTTGTGCGTATTGGAAAAAGTCACCGTCGCCGTACCGTTTGCTGTGACCGTGACTGTTTTCACGGAAGTGTCGCAGACCCAGTAAGGATCGCTGCCAGCTTCCTCCCTCGCGTAGTAAGTACCGGGCGTCAGGCCCGCGGCAGTGATCGTTCCATCCGCGCCCGTGGTAAAGGGCGAGCCGGTGACCGCGCTGGTGCAGGTGGAATCCATGTACAGTCCGATCTTCCACCCGCCCAGATTCTTCCCCGTGTTGGTTTCCTTCACCAGTTTTACGCCGCCGGTATTCCGCTTGTTTGTAAAGCTGACCGTCGCCGCCGCGCCAGCCGTTACCGTCACCTTCTGCGGATTTGCACCGGAACAGTAATACAGCTCACCTATAGCGCTGTCCGTATGTCCCAGCTCTTTGACGTAGTAAGTCCCCGCCGTCAGACCGGCAGCGGAAATCTTGCCGCCATTGTCAGTGGTATGAGGGCCGGATACCAGCTTCGTACAGGCAGGATCTGAATAGATACCGAATTTCCATCCGGAGAGGTTCTTTCCATCCTCAGTGGTTTTGGTCAGGCGGATACTTCCCGGCCGTGGAGCGGCCTTCAGCTTGAAGTAGGCATTGAGACTTCCCGCGGATGCAGTGTCCAGAGACACCGTTGTCTGGTAGCTGGAGCCGGACATATACCAGATTCGGTATGTGGAGTCAGATGCGGAGGGCAGATTCCGGGCTGCTTTATATACCGTGGACCCGGAGATATCCCCGGTCTGGGTGATATACAGCGTATTCCCGCTCTTGTAAAATTCCGCGCCATTCCCATCCGGGAAGGAAAAGTTGGACAAGACGCCGTTGCTGTCCGTTACCGAGGTTTCCTCTCCCGTCAGGGTGATGGTGGGCGCGCTGCTGATGGAAGCGCCGGTAAAGCTGGGTATCTTCTTCGCTGCCTGAATTGCGTCCACCAGAGCGTTATATTTGGGCGCAAAATACGGGACGCTGGCTTCTCCCGCATTGTAAAAGATATCGCCCGAGGTGCCGCACGAATTCACGGAATTGCTTTTGAGTGTGGCAGGGTCACGCAGACCGCAGACGATCTCGTAAATGAGGAACTGGGTAGCGATCCGCAGGGGGACATTGGGGTTGCTGTCCTTTTTCGTGGTGGTCACGCTGACGGAGTGATCCCACATCTGGTCACTGTACAGGAGAATCAGGCCAATGGCCTCCCGGTAGTCTTCCGGCATGGCGTACCACACATTGCTGCCCGTGGTACTGCCGGTGCCGTCCAGAGTCACGCCCCGGTCAACGGAGTTTCCGGAGGTACTGGCGCCATAGCTGCGCCAGGGTTCAATGCAGTACAGCGGTTCGTCTGGAAAGGCAGCACCGCCGTACCGGGCAAAATGCCAGCCCATGTTTTTGATATAGGCTGTCCGGGCAGCGCCGGTGCCATTGGGTTTGTACTCGCAGGAAACCTGCGACTTCAGGACGGTGGTGTAATTGCCATTGTCCGCGTAGTCAAACAGCATGATGCTCTTCTGGGTACTGCCGACAGACATTACCGCATAATCGTCCTGCGGGTTAGCAATGTCTGGTGGTTCTGTCGGCTCTGTGGGTTCAGTAGGGTCAATACTAGCTGTCCCCTCGGAGACTGTTTTCTCGAGCTGGTTACTGTCTGCACCTGATTCCACGGCGTAGGCAGTGGGGATGATGCCGATGAGAAGCATCACCGCGAGGAGAATTGAGAGACAGCGTTTCAGGTTTACTATCATTGGGTCTTCCTTTCCATAAAAAATAGCCCCTGCTTTCGCAGAGGCAAGTTACCAACGTCTGGCTACATTCCACCCATCTCCATGGGAAGCATCCCGTCGTCACAATCATTCACCCAGTCCGGATACTGAGGTTCGGGATACGAAGGCTTGGGATAATACTCCCGCTGGTGCTGGACTTCCTGAAGAATCCCATGTTCCTCATAGCTCCGCTTTGGTGTGTAATTGGGGTCGATCTGCTGCTGGTATGTCTGCAAAACCGTCTCCTGCAGCTCCAGCTTCGCCGAGTTGGTCAGGGCGAAAAACAGGTTGCTGTACTTTTTCTGCCCGTCCTTTCCGGAATAGGCTTCCTGGGGCATGGAGACAAACAGGCCCTTCTTTCCGTCCATGACCTTCAGGTTCTTGACCACAAACATCCCATCCAGAGAGACAGATGCAATCGCCTTCACATTGCCGGAGTTCACCATCCGGTCGATTTTTGCTTTGATCTTCATGTCGCACCTCAAAAACAGTAGAATGTCATACCCATGTCCGCCCGAACTTCCCGCTGGGAAATCTGCTGGGGTTCCGCGTACACTTGCAGATACCGATTGACCTCCGCATCTGTCAGCGAGCGGAAGTTCTCCCCCGCGTCGCCAATGACGAAAAATGGCCCCGCAATGACGGAACCGCCGTCCAACCGGCGGTTGCCCTCCATACCCAGCAGCTTAGCTTCATCGTTTGCCACAATGAGGGTTCCGTCACGGTGGCAATAAATGCATTCGATCAGCCCGCCAACTTCCGCCTGCAGGTCTTCCAGCTTCGTGCCGATCTTCTTCTCCACAGCAGGCTTTCCCGGCTCCACATACACGACCCGGTATTGGTTCATTCAATCTCCCTCCTCTTGGGTTTATCATGGCTCTGCGCCCAGAGGACGGAAAGATGCACCAGCGCGCTGTAACGCTGCTTTTCATCCAGACTGTCCAGAAATGCCGTGATGGCAGCATCCCGCCCAGCGCCGGGATTCTTCTCTTTCCCGCAGGTACTCTCCCGCCGCACCAGCACACTGTCATCCTCCATGAGTTGGAAGGACACCACATCATTCGGCTGGAAGTTAATCTTCTGCCGGATTGCCCATGGAATGGTGATCCTGCTTTCTCTGCCGATGATCCGGAAAATTTTCATTCCCGGCACCCCTCACAGCAGCAGTCACAGGGACAGTACCGGCTGCCGCCGCATGCCTCCTCGTCCACCGCCTGAATGATGATACGCCCCCGGGATACATGCATCTGGACAGTGGAACAGGGTCCAATCCCCACTTCCTCCAGCATGTCCGCCGGGATGGCCATAAGAACAGTTTCTACGAATTCATTGTTCGTTTTTTGCATGGTATAATCCGCTCCTTCAAAATTTGTTCTACCGGGATGGTCTCTCCCAGCAGTTCATTCAGGGACATCTGTAGGGGAACCTCCCGCTCCCGTTCCAGAAGATCGTAGTTGCCGATGAGCAGCTCCCCAAACTGCTTACCGGGGGCATACTTCTGCACCATGGGGTGGATGCGCTTGAAGTCCAGGATCTGATAGTCCCTGAACAGATACCGGATCTCCTGGCAGTCCACCTGGGAAACCAGCCACTTGCCCTTGCATTTTGCCAGCGTGTCCCGGAGCAGCACATGGTGATCCCAGCCAAACTCCGCGTCATAGACATATTCGCTGTCATAATAGGGCGGGTCGCCGTAGAAGAAACTGTCCTCCCGGTCGTAGTGGGGGATAAGCACCTCAAAGCTCTGCTGCTCGATAATAACTTTTTCCAGCCGCCAGGACATCTCCCAAATCTGCGTAAACAGGGTGCGCACGCTGAAGGGCTGACAGGTGAAGCTCCGTCCGGAGCTGGAGTAGCTGTTGCGCACGCGCATCAGGTAAGCAGCCGCCTGCCGGACATCCCGGTAGTCCGCGCGCTTCCGGAGGGATGTTTTCAGCTTCTCTGCTTCTTCCGTCAGAGAAGACGGTGTCGTTCTGTCGATGATCTCCAGCTGATCCGGCAAATGGATGGTGGGTTCATTGCTGCCGTCGTGGAAGTGGAGCCAGCTGGCAAACTCCTCCCTTGAATTCAGGGGCAGCAGATCCAACTCCAATAGCAGCTCTGCCGGACGGTTCTTCACTATCCGGAAGAAATTCACCAGTTCCCCCTCGATGTCGTTGTAAACCTCAAATTTGCTGGGTTCCTTCCCCAGCAGCACAGCCCCGCTGCCGCCGAAGATTTCAATATAGCGTCCGAATTCCCTGGGGAACACGGACAGGATGATCGGCAGCAGGTTTGTCTTGTTTCCAATGCGGGTTATGGGTGTTCTGATAGGTCATCTCACGCTCCATTCATAATAGAAAAGGCCGGTACAGTGCCTGCGGTCAGGCTGCTGTATCGGCCGTTGGGTTTGGTTTTCTTCCTGTATTCAGGATACCTGTCCTTCAATTTGCGTCGGTCTTTCAGATTCATCACCCCCTTCATGTATTAAAGCATTGTTCTCCTATAGCATGGTTTTGGAAAAAGTCAAGTATTGTTCTTTCACTTATTTCATGGTATCATCTCAGGCGATGCGCACAGCAAAAGGAGAGACTTACAATGGGTACTACAGCCATTTCTCACACAAGGCAGGAGCTTCTGCAGCGGCAGGAAGCAGTTTTCAGCTGCATCCCCGGCATTAACGCTCTGCGGAATGCCACACCTGAGGATATCGCGGAACTGGAAATGAAATACCCGGACGCCGCCTTTGCCCTGATGATCTCCGACAACCTTTTTGTCGGTGACCGGGAGCTTAATGAAATCCACCAAAAGGCATACACTGCCATCCTCAGCGGCGAGTCAATTTCTGGAGTTCGCTTCCGATATGACTATGATACGGAATCCTACCTGAGAAGGCATATGTGGGATTGAAATCTTCTGCAGAACGTGAAAAAGGCCGTTATGGTCTCCTCTCGGATTCCATAACAGCCTTAATTCATTTCCATGGACAGTTCTTCAGATTGCTCTTTGGCTGTGATATTCACATAATCCCCAATAATGCTCAGGGCGGAATCATAGCTCTGGCATTGAAAGATTCTGCTGCGCATTTCCTCCGCCTGTTCCTGCATTCCATTCTCCCGGAGTGTCTCTGAGGCAATTCCCATAATACGGAATATGTTTCCGTCCTCACCTATGAGCGGGCAGTCTGGCTTGATGCGCTCGGGAGTGGTTTTCTGTTCCTGAATAAAACCGCCCAGTCGGTTAGGTACATAGTCAGACAACCATGTTCCGCCGAAGGTGGAATAGGATGCCAGCCGCCATGCGGCAAGCTTTCCCACATCCAGTTCCATATCCTCTTTGAAGGGGAACAGCATACAGGTCAAGCCGTCATGCCGGAAGGTGTAGGCTTCCTCGAAGCCAGCGCCCTTTTTGAGAATGCCCTCCTGGGCAAGAATCTCATTGATGCCATCCACCCATTCCTGTGGGTCGCCGCCGCAGCCTTGAAGAATCAGGCCTTCCTGATCTCCCATACGGCGGAGCTGCTCTGTTGAAATCAGCCGTATGCTCACAGCTCCATCTCCCCCATTTTCATTCCCTGCTCCTGAATAATTTCCTGCTGGGTAAGTTTGCGGAAGCTGTCTTCACCGGGAATGAGAGACAGGCTGCGCCCATTGTCCCAGGCAACGCCGAGCTGACCGGAATCGTCCACGTACCGCACAGTACCACGGGTTCCGGATTCTACCGGGGAGTATGGGTCATTCATGTTGTTCAGCATAACGCGTGTGCCGGGCGGATAATTCTTCCGGATAGACGCCACCTGCTCACGGCTGGGAAACGGCATATTCATTTCGTTTTCTCCTTTTCAGATAATTTCATCAATCGCGTGCGCATACATTCCCCGTCACCGCCCTGGCACAAAAATCCATGGCTGGGAAAAGGGCACCCCTCGCACAGTGGGGATGCCCTACAGATGGGTTTCTCTGCAAAACCGGGAGGGCCGGTATGGTCACGGTATTCCGGGACGGTTCTCATAGGTTTGGAACTCATTTGATTTTTCACTTTTAACCTCCATATTCTCCGGCGCCCTTTTTTCAGACGCAGGTAATTTACTCCGAAAACGAAAAAAGCCGCCCTTCCCGCTTAAGGAAGAACGACTGATAATCAGGAGCTGGAAGCCAGCGCCCTTTTTGAAAATGAAAAAAGCCGGGATTCTTATGGCTTCACACCACAAAAATCCCGGCAGGTTTCCAAATGATAAATTTCTGAAAACTCTATAAAAAAGCAGCGCCCTTTTTTCAAATTTCCTCCGAAATCAGAAAGGGCGCTGCTCAATCTCTGACTGCATATGACTGACACAGTTCAAAAGATGCATCACAGCATGTTTGCATCTATGGAACTATAAAAAATCGTGTTCACATTTTACCTTTGATTTTCAAACTAATCTCAGTCTATTTCTCTTGAATTTGCCCTAAAAATCGCTTTAGATGCAACTTATTTCAAGTTGCATCTAAAGTGTTGAATAAACATGGAGGTACCGGCCAGATTTGAACTGGCGAATGAAGGTTTTGCAGACCTTTGCCTTACCACTTGGCCACGGTACCATATGAAATAAGGAACGCTGCGCGTTCCTTATCTTTTTCTGGAGCGGGCGACGAGGCTCGAACTCGCTACCTCCACCTTGGCAAGGTGGCGCTCTACCGGATGAGCTACGCCCGCATCTGGTGCCGACCGTCGGAATCGAATTGCTTCGATTCCGGGGCCAGTAGAATGGTGCCTCCGGTCGGAATCGAACCAACGACACGAGGATTTTCAGTCCTCTGCTCTACCTACTGAGCTACAGAGGCATATTGAGCAGAATTCTCTGCTCAACTGCACCATAGATGCTTTTATTTGGCGACCCGGAACGGACTCGAACCGTCGACCTCCAGCGTGACAGGCTGGCGTGCTAACCGACTGCACCACCGGGCCAGATAAATGGTGGGAACAACAGGGCTCGAACCTGTGACCCCATGCTTGTAAGGCATGTGCTCTCCCAGCTGAGCTATGCTCCCAAACAGCGCCGCCGTCGGCTCTTCACCTCAGCGACGTGGTTTATTATACACAGAAACCCCTTTTTTGTCAAGCATTTTTTCCGTTTTTTTCTATGGAATTTTGCTTAGGGGCAATCACCGTTTCCCACCATTTTTCCGCCGAATATCAAATTTTTTCCAACAGTTTTCCAATATCCTCCGGCGTGAAGCTGTAAACCGCGTCGCAGAACTGGCACTCCACCGGGAAGGTCTTGCCCTCCTGCCGGATCTCCTCCAATTCCTTCCTGCCAAGGCTTATCAGGGCGCGCTCCACCCGCTCACGGGTGCAGTAGCACTTGTACGTCACCTCGGTGGTTTCCAGAAACGCCACACCGAGACTTCCGCAGACCTGCCCCAGAATGTCCTCCGGGGTCATGCCCGCTTCCAGCATGGGCGTCACCGCCCCAGCCCGGGAAATGCCCTTTTCCAGCGTGTCGATCACTTCGTCCGGTGCGCCGGGCAGCAGCTGCAGCAGATAACCACCTGCCACCTTTACGCTCTGGTCGCGGTCAACCAGCACGCCAAGGGCGCAGGCCGTGGGCGTCTGCTCGCTTTGGGCGAAATAGGCGGTCACGTCGTCCCCGATCTCGCCGGAGACCAGCTGGGTCGAGCCGATATACGGCTCCTTCATTTGCAGGTCGCGGATGACCGTCAGCGTGCCGTCAGTGCCGACGGTCGCGCCCACGTCCAGCTTTCCCGGGTATTTCTCCACCAGCGGCACCCGCGGCTCGGTGACGCAGCCCCGGACATTGCCCACGGAATCGGACACCACGGTGATAGTGCCGATGGGGCCGCCGCCCCGCACCTGCAGCGTCATGGAACCGTCCTCCACCTTCTGCATGTTGCCCATCATGGAAGCCGCCGTCAGGCAGCGTCCAAAGGCCGCAGTGGCGTTGGGAGTCGTTTTCTGAATCTGGGCACCCCGGCGCACAAGCTCCGTGGAGCGGATGGCCACGGCCTTCACAAAGCCGTCCATGCTCATGCCCCGGACTAAGTAATCCTTCATTTTATCTTTCCCTTTCTCGCCGCAAAATATACTCTCTGCTCTCCTGCTCCCGGCGCTTCAAAGCGGCGGTCGGCGTAGACCGCGATGTGGGTGAAGCCCGCCGCTTTCAGGTAGGCCGTCAGCTGCTCCTGAGAGTAGGCATACTCCCTGTGTTCTTCAAAGGAGCGAATCCACGTTTCCCCCCTGCGCTGGAACAAATCCATGCCGTAGGAGCAGATATTGCTTTCTTCGTCAAATTCGCCCCGCCAGACGCAGTAAACGTCGTCGTCCTCGTCCAGAAACACCTGCCCGTCCATGGCGCGGAGCTTTTCCGGGGTGTTCACGTCGAAAATGAATATCCCGCCGGGGTTCAGCGCCTTCCAGACCCGCCGGATGGCCTCTTTGCAGTCCCCCGGGTTCGTGATATAGTCGAGGCTGTCCAGCGCGCAGACGGCAAGGTCAACGCCTCTGGGAAGGCACAGCCTTTGCAGACTCTGACGGACAAACCGGGGCGGGTTTTGGAGGTCTGCGCATTTCTGCTGGGCGGCGGTGAGCATTTCCTCGGACATGTCCACGCCGATGACGGAAAGCCCCTTCCCGGCAAGGATCGCCGACACCGAGCCGGTGCCGCAGGCAAGATCGACCGCCGTCCGGGGCTTTAACCCCTCTTTTTTCAGAATTTCCTCATAAAAGGCCACAATCGCCCCGTAATTCACGTCATTGGTCAGGCGGTCGTAGCTGGCCGCCAGCGCTTCATAGGCACCCATAGCTTTCCTCCCCACTGCATAAAACATCCCGTCCCGAAAGGGACGGGATGCGGTACATTATCCCAATTTTATCAGCGCTTGAAAATGCTGAAAATCTCGTCGATGTCGCTCATGTCCGCCGGCTTGGTGGGCTGCTTGGAAGCGGCCACGGGGGTATCAATGTCGTCGGGGACAAAGCTGGGCTTGCTGGGGCGGGCGGTCTTGTCCGCGCCGGCGCTGGGGGCGAAGCTCTCGGGCTTCATCTCGAAGCCGGTAGCGATGACGGTCACGCGCATTTCATCCTGAAATTCGTCGGAAATGGTAGCGCCGAAGATGATGTTGGCGTCGGGGTTGGCAGCTTCCTGCACGATCCCGGCAGCGGTCTCCACGTCGTCCAGCGTCATCTCGTTGGAGCCGGTGACGTTCACCAGCACGCCGGTAGCACCGTTGATGGAGGTCTCCAGCAACGGGCTGGAAACGGCGGCCGTGGCGGCCTGCTCGGCCTTCTCCCTGCCGGAAGCGGTGCCGACGCCCATGTGGGCGCGTCCGGCGTTCTTCATGACGGCGGACACGTCGGCAAAGTCCAGATTGATGATGACGTTCTTGCAGAAGCCCACCAGCTCGGAAATGGAGGTCACAGCCTGCTTCAGCACATCGTCGGCGATGCCGAAGGCGTTGGCGAAGGTGATCTTCTGGTCGGTGACGTATTTCAGACGATCGTTGGGAATGATGATCAGAGAATCGACCTTGCCGCTGAGATCGGTGATGCCCTGCTCAGCCTGACGCATCCGGTTCGCGCCCTCGAACTTGAAGGGTTTGGTGACAACGCCGACCGTGAGGATACCGGCCTCGTGAGCCAGATCGGCCACGATGGGAGCCGCGCCGGTGCCGGTGCCGCCGCCCATACCGGCGGTGATAAAGACCATGTCCGTGCCTTCCAGTGCCTTGGAAATGGCAGCCCGGGACTCCTCGGCGGACTTCTTGCCAATCTCGGGCTTGGAGCCTGCGCCCATGCCGCCGGTCAGCTTCTCGCCGATCTGGATCTTGTTCTTGCAGACGGATTTATTCAGATCCTGCTTATCGGTGTTGACCACGACGAAGTCCACGCCGCCTACACCGGCATCGATCATGCGGTTGATAACATTGTTGCCGGCGCCGCCGACACCGATCACCTTGATTTTCACAACGCGATCCTGTATAGTTTCGGACATAATCTCTTCCTCCTATGTATCTTTCGCAGACACGGCGGAGCCGCTGCTGCCTGAATTTTGCATCTGTACTTTCCCATTCTATCCCGAAAACCCGATTTGGTCAATAGAAAATCTGGCATTTCGGCAAATTATTTACAAAATAATAACATCATGCGAAAGGCGTATAGCCCACCTGATTCGGCCAGATGGTGAAGCTGATGTCCAGAACGCCGCTCTGGTAGTCGCTCATCTGCAAAATGGCGTCGTTCATGCAGTCAACCTTGTAATCGAGGCGGGATGTGTCGCCCAGATTGACCTGATACCGGGTGCCGTACCAGAGGATAATATCCTCGGTGCTGGTCACGTCCACGCTGGCGGCTTCGCCCACGATGTCGTTGTTTTCCAGCGCCTTGAGGATCTGCAGCGCGGCAGTCAGGCGCTGGGCGCCGGTGGTCGTCACCGGGATCAGCTCTCCCAGTTCGTTGGTCTCACTAGGGGTCATCTCCGTGGCGACGCCCTTTTCGTTGACCGTGGGGGCTTCCAGCGTGACGCCCAGAACCTGCGTGGCCGTGGCCGCCTTGGCATTATTCGCCTGCTCCACGACCCTGCCGTCGGAGTCCATCATCCACCACTGTCCGTCACTGGACTTGATGGCATAGACCACGCTCTCCTCTTCGATCATAATATTGACCGTATCCGGCAATTTTATACCAATCCGCACGCCCTTGACATAGGGCAAATTTGCCATAATCTGGCTGGCAGCGCGGATTTTGCTGAAGGTCAGGAGCTTGTCTCCCTCGGAAATGCCCGAGGCTTCCCGCACTGCCCACGCACTGTAGGTATCCGCGCCGGTGACCGTGATGGTCTCCACCCTGAAGAACACCGACAGTCCCATGACGATGGCCAGAACCACCGCCGTCACCGTTATCAGCTGGACGATCAGCCGGTCGCGGTTGAAGGGCAGGGGCTGGGTATAGATCACGGCGGGTGTAGGCGTTTTCGGGCGGCTGCTTTCAGTTCGCCGGGAGGTGCGCTTCTTCGGGCGGTTCTTTGCGCTCATGAGCGTCTCGGCAAGCATGGTCAGCGCCGATTTCTTTTTGGGCTTGCTGTTTCCGTAGGCGCGCTTCCTGTTGGGGACATCATCATCCACGGGCTTGCGGCGGGGTGCGCCCCTCCGGGAATCGGCGGGGTGCTTTGCACGCTGACGTGCTGCGGCTTCTTCTCCGGCTCTTTGACGGGGCTGCGCTTCCCTTTTGGCCGGGCGGTCAGGCTCTTCCTGCCGGGCGGGGCGTCTCTGAGCGTCCCGTTCCGCCGGGCGGCGGAGTCGCTCTTGGGCATTTTGCTCTGGCGCACGGCGGGGGTGCTCCTGTGCGCTCTGCTCTGGCGCACGGCGGCGCTGTTCTGGGGCGGTTTGTTCTGCTGCACGGCGAGAACGCTCCTGCGTGCTTTGCTCTACCGG
>ERZ780198.605-NODE-605-length-39201-cov-5.033158_pt1 | contig 39201 bp, 39 predicted proteins | sample MGYA00510979_ERZ780198 | MGnify/ENA primary metagenome ERZ780198 (study PRJEB29588, sample SAMEA2158039) | human gut metagenome | biome: human gut; feature: human-associated habitat; material: faeces | place: Denmark | collected 2008/2010 ...
CTGCCAGCAGACCACAGTCATCACAGATTTCTCTGACCTTGCCGCTGTTGGCCGTGACCACTACATGAACCTGCACGGAGGCTGCACAACTGTTACCGAGTTGGAAGCGCTGGATGGTGAGGAAACGGCAAGACAGCTTATCAAGAGCGGCGGCGGCACAGTCACGCCCTACGGCGTGGTCTATGATAACGGCATGAAGCTGGAGCAAGTATATGACGGTCAATTCTTCCCCTGTTATTACTATGAGCCGCGTGCCACTATGGTTGCGGCGACTCCCAAATCCGAGCCGGAGAATACCGAGCACATCACATGGCTATATCTCCCGATGGCGCAGGAGGAAATTGACCGTGTTCTCCAGCGGTCGGGAATCGCGAATTCTGCGGATGCCCGGCTCCGGCTGGAACACAGTCAACTGCCAGATGAAGTGAATGTGCTACTGGATATGGAACATGAGAGCCTTGCGGATCTCAACGCACTGGCACAGGCAACAGGTACGCTTTCCACGGACAACATCAAGAAACTGGGCGCTGCTGTAACTCTGGCGAAGCCTCAGAATGCGGAGCAGGCCAAAAATCTCGTGGAGAATCTCGACCTGTTTGACTTTGCTCCCGACGCACATTCCCCAGCAGAGTATGGAAAATATATGATCCAGCAGTCCGGTCATTACGAGTTCGACGAGAATTTAGATGAATTCTATGACTACAAAAGCTACGCTCAGCAGCGCTTAAACGACGAGGACGGGATGTTTACCGACCGAGGCTATATCGCATATAAGGGATACTTCAGCCTTGAGGAAATTATGGAGGGCGGTCAAGGTGGCAGCATGGAGATGGGAGGCATGGTATGATCATTCACGATTTCATCTGTTGGCACGGCAACGGCAAGTGTCTGAGAACTGAAATGAGGGAGGTGCAAAAATGATCATTCAGGCAGAGCTGAGACGAAAGCAGTCCGAATACGAAGGCGAGGCCTGTGTCATTGACAAGGTCATTGAGTTACCTGCCCCACGTTTTGAGCAGTTCAGCCATGCGCTGCTGGCGGATTATGACTTTATCGCAGAGAACAAAAACGCAATCCAGTACGATGCAGATTCCCGCCACTGTATGCTAATTCTCGATGCGGATGGACCAGACGGCTTTCTTGTAGACCCACAGGGGTATAACTACGCTCGGTACAGTGCCTTTGTTCCAAACGTCCGCAGTCTGCTAACGCCAGACGTGGAGATTGACCGGAGCTACCTTTCGTTAGCAGAGCCTTGGCGGGACGAGAGTCGGGATGAAATGATTCGTATGACATTGTGCGTCGATGGGAAGCCGGACTACACCCTCGTCCTCCCCGCTGACGAGAAATACCTAGATGCTGTGAAAGCTTACCTTGATATTGATGTCTTCGCGGACGCGATGATTGAAGATATTTACTTCAAAACACCTTACATTGGTGAGCTAATTTGCGACACAGATTGCCCTGCTGTAGAGGATTACAACGACTTTGCGGAAGCATTGGAGGGTATCTGGCAGGAAGATGGTATGCTCCTGACCTATGCCGCTGCGCTGGAGGCTGAGAAGCCGGAGACTCTGCGAGGAGCCTATGAGCTCCTGCATAATCTGGATAACTATCAACGTATCGTAGACACCTACGATTATGGTCAGCGGCGTTTGCAGGAAACGCTGGGATCGGACGATGATGCCATTTACGAACTGGACGGCTACATGGACTTTGAAAAGTATGGCGCTGACTGCATGGAAAATGACCATGTGATAGAAACAGGGTTTGGCCGACTGCGGCGCTTAGACCCGCCCTTTCCGGAGCAGACGCAGGGGCAGCAAATGTTCCAGTAGACTTTGAGACAGATGTGTAGTATGTTTGCCGTTACCAAAAAAGGAGGGATAAAAATTGGCTATAGATGCAAGAACAGAGGAATTTCAGCACATCGAGGTATTTGACAAATTTGCGTTGTTCACCAACGCACGAATCGACCGCACTACCGTACCGGAGGGCTGGTACTGCTACGACTTCCGAGGCACAGGCAATGATCCCGGTGAGCTGCGCTTTATCGAAGAAAGTGTTGTTGTCAACCATTCAGGCTCGATCTTGATGCCGGAGAAGCTGGAGCTGCCTGCGTCCGGTCAGCTGGATGCATGGGATGAGTTCGGTTTTCTCGATGAGTGTGACATGACACTTCGAGAGTTTTGCGAGGTGCATGATCTACCATATCCCGCAGAGGAAGAAGAATTTCATATACGCCCAGCCCGCCCAGATGAGGCGGGCTTGTTTTATGCCCAGCACCCCTCGGAGGACAAGTCACTGGTTGGCCGAGTCACCTTTGTAGGTGACGATGCGCAGGAGTTTACCGATGCGGAAGCCTTTCTCAAATGCATTCGGGAAGAACTGCCATACTTCCCGACCACTGGCTTTCGTTGTGAGGAGCTAACCGACGATCCTGCCGTCCGCAAACAAGTGGATGACATCTTCTATGACTTTTTCGGCGAGGATAATCCCCATCAGATAGAGGATTATCAGAATGAACCCGAACAGGACATGACTTTTGGAGGAGTGTGAATATGGACAGAAAAATGGTGAGTTTTATCAAAGAACAGTATCCGCCCGGCACTCGCATCCGCCTCAACTCAATGGAGGATCCCTATGCGCCCGTTGCGCCTGGTACGGAGGGCGTGGTGGACTTCGTGGATGACATCGGTACCATCCACATGAAGTGGGATAACGGCAGGTCGCTTGGAATCGTCCCCGGTGAGGACAGCTTCTCGGTACTGCCGCCCAAACTAACTACGTTCAAGCTATATATGCCCCTGACTGCTGAACTCTACGAGAGGAGTGAGTACGGGGATTGGGAGCCGGAAAGCACGGAACTTGATGGCAGTGCATTGCGGAGCTATCAGGATCAGATCATGGCCGAGCTGGTCAAAAATCGTATGCCGGAGGAAACCGAGCGTGGCCTCATGTATTGGTATGCTAAAGCTGACAGCATAAATACCAAGGTTCACTCCGCAGTCTTTACCGTTGAGGAGCGTGACCGGCAGCTCTGGGGCGTCGCCGAATGCCGCGTTGCTGGTGAATTGAGTGCGGCAGAGCTGGATACCCTAAAAAAGTATATCACCGGTCAAGCTGCGGACGGCTGGGGCGAGCACTTTGAACAGTGTGAGATCCTTGTGGATGGCGGAAGTGAGCTGTATGTCCATCTCTGGAACTCCGACGATTGGAGTATACAGACGGAGCAGGAATGCTTTACGCCCAAGCTCGCGGAGGGGCTGCCGGAGCTGTGTTTCTCCACCCTTCCCGGCACCGGTGCTCTCATTTGCATCAAACGAGGCGAGAGCGGCTACTACCCCAGTGATTGGAACACAGACGATCCCGCGCAGAACCGTGAACTGGCGGACTACAACAACGAACGCCTTGGCGTTACACCCGCACAGGAGAAAGCCATGAAAATAGGTTCCATGTTTGGCTGGAGCGTCCCCGGTGCAGACCCATCTGCATATCAGCAGCCCGAACAGCAGCAAGGAGGGATGACCTTTGGCTAAAAAAATATTCGGCGTCTATCTTGCAAAGCTTGATACGCCCGACAGTGAAGCCTACACCAGACTGGAACTGCCGGCTTCCCCGTGGGAGCTGCACGATGCGATGGATAAGGTGCAGCTTCAGGAAAACGAGGAGCTGTATCTGGAGGTCGACGATTATTACGACTTCGAGTATCTCGCCCCGCATTTGGATGGAGCAGACATCAGCCTGAATGAGTTAAACGATCTTGCCGGACAATTGGCGGCGCTGGATGAGGTACAAGGAATTGCCTTTGAGGGACTGTTCTCAATGGAGGTGCAGAAGAAAATAAGCACCAATGGCGGCATTATAACGCCGCAGGATCTGCGGGATCTGGCGGTCAGCGCAAAGACCGACTGTTATCATGTAGTGGATGCCGCAGATGATGCTGCCCTCGGCCGGTTTTACGCAGAGAACGATTTTATTCCCGAATTGGACGGAGTATCTGACAGCGTGTTTAAAATGCTGGACTTTGCCGGTATCGGAAGAATGATGCGCCAAGGTGAAAACGGTGTTTTCGTCGGAGGTTGTTATGTGCTGCAGGATGGCGAAATGACTACTGCACCACCCTGTTCCAGAGATTTTCCTAAAAAGCCCGACTATCTCTTCCGGGTTACCCTTGGTCTGCATCCCGACCTTGACGCTGACCAAACTGTCACGCTTACATTGCCTGCGTCTGCTGAAGAATTGAAAAAGGCGCAGAAGCAGCTCGACGCAGACGGCTGGGAAGGTGTTGTGGTTCTCGCCTATGATGGCATCATTCCACAGGCGGCAGAGTTTGCCGACCTGCCAGCGGAATTGGAGACATTCAACCATTTCGCAGAGGTCGTGGAGAATATGCCCTCCCGCGAGAAGCAACTCCCAAAGTTCAAAGCGGTACTCAGAATCTGTCAGTGCAGCAGCGTTAATCAGGCAATTTCGCTTGCGGAGAGACTGGAGCATTTTTATTTTGACGCGAGGATAAGGAACTATGCCGACCTCGTGTACGACGAGCTTGAAAATGTCATTGGCGACAGACAGGCAGAGGAACTGCGCCAGTGCCTGGATATTGAGAAGTACGGCAGGATACTCCAGCAGGGTTACAACGCCGAGTTCACCGAGTACGGCATGGTAACACGCGACGACTTTCAGCCGATGGATGCCCCGTGGCAGGATGAGTCGGAGGTGATGGATATGCAGATCACCTAACAAGCCCCAATAATTTCACATAATCTACAGCAGGGCCGTTTCCCGAAAAGAAGCGGCTCTGCTTTTCCATGCCCATTTCCGGGAAGCGACGCCCGGAAAGGAAATGCAATGAGAAAAGAACAGCTCTGCGTCTACCTATATAAAAATTGCAGAGGAAAGAAAAGGTGTGTAAGTGCCCGTACCATACAGGCAGACCTGCACATGAGCGAAAACGAGCTGCGCAAGCACGTCAACCGTCTTCGCCGTGAGTGTATCCCCATCGGCAGCAGCTCAAACGGCTATTACTTTGCCGAGACCGCAGCCGAGGTATACGACACCATCAAGAACCTCCGGCGTATACGCGACGGCATCGACGCCGCCATAACGGGGCTTGAATGCTCGATGATCAGCTTCCGGGGCGGTGACGGCGTCTGAAAAGCTTCATCCCGTGGGTCGGCGGCAAGGGCAAACTCCTGTGGATCATAGAGCGCCTTGCCCCGGCTAACTACTCGCGCTTCATAGATGTGTTCGGCGGCAGCGGAACGGTGCTCATGAATCGACCAATCAAGCGCGGCTGCATGGAGGTGTATAACGACTACAATTCCAACCTCACAAACTTGTTCTTCTGCGTGAAAGAGCGCCCGTTGGCCCTGATCACAGAGCTCGGTTTCCTGCCGCTCAATAGCCGTGACGACTACGACGCAATATACCGGCAGCTAAAGTGTGAGGAGTTCGATGATGAGTACCTCGCGATTGAGCTGGAGCTTGCGGACAAATACTTCTCGCCGCTCCATGCCAAGGCTATAAAAGCGCTGCTCCTCAAACGTGCCCAGCGCGGGAACGTGCGCAGGGCCGCGAACTATTACAAGCTCATCCGTTACAGCTTCAGCGGCGCGGGCAAGTCATTCGGCGGAAAGCCCTGCAATATACGGAACTTCTTCACAGATATATGGCGATGCTCCCGCAGACTTGAAAACGTGGTCATAGAGAACAAGGACTTTGAGATTCTGCTGGCACAGTACGACCGCCCGGACGCGTTCTTCTACTGTGACCCGCCGTACTACAATGCCGAATGTTATGAAGTGGAGTTTCCCAAAAGAGACCATCTCAGGCTGTGCAGTGCCATCAAGCGCTGCCGCGGCTTTACAATGGTCTCTTACAATTTCTGCGCCGAGATTTTGGACATTTACAAAGACTTCTACATATTCCGCACCAAGCGTCCGAACTCAATGTCACAGACTGCGGGCAGCGAGTATGAAGAAGTCATCATCACGAACTTTGATCCTCTGCTCTGCACTTCGCAGCTCTCGATATTCACAAGAAGCTCAGACATGGGAGTCGAGCTTGTACACGAGCCGGAATTGCCTTGTGGTTTGACAGAGGACGGAAAGATTATTTTCAATAAAGATACGGAGGAAAGCCGATGAAATTTAAACTTTTGAAAAATGAGCACGGAGCCGTTATTACCCATGTTGCGCTTGCACTGAGCGGCATAGAGCGTGAAGATGCCGCACAGCTTATAGTGTCTCCGCAGATGGCGCTCATCCTTAAAGACAAAATGAGTGTCAAGGAAATCATGACGGCAATATCCAGTATGGTTATGGTCGTCGGCAATCTTGCACACAGGCTCGTTGAAATGTGCGAGCCTCAGTGTGAGGACTGCGACTATGACTGCGTCTCCGAGCTGCTGAACAGCGCGGTAGATTCCGCCTGTATGGACATCGCAAAGCAGTACAGCTCCGGCCGTGAGCAGACTATGGATAATGCCTATGAAGCTGCAACGTCCGTGATCAATGGTTTCGTCATCGGCCACGGATGTTTGAAAGAGCTGCTCAAGCAGTATATTGAGGAGGACACCTGTGGCAAATAACGTTCCGCTTTATACTGCGTCCCGTGAATATGCCAGGGTTCACGATGAGATTCCGCTCTGGCGCGAGAGCATCAACGAGAACATACGCTGCAAGCAGGCCATTGAGGACGCCATCCGGCAGAGCTTCGACGGCATGCACCTTAAACCAGATTGTGCCGAAGGCGTTATCCAAGAGTTCGGCTACGACCGTGTGGAATACGTTCTCGCCAACACTTTGCAGCAGCTCAAATATGACGGCAGGTTCAGTTGGTCAAACAAAGAATGGAGTGAAAATATTGAGATACCTGACGACCACCGCAATTGCGAATTCTGTGTCGGCTCTCATCCGGCAGTTTTGGACGGCTTCATCACCGAATACAGAAAAGCCGCAGAAGAGCAGAAGCAAGACTTCAAGCTCGACCTGTAACGCAGATAAGAAATTGTACTCTGAGTTGGAGAAACGCATAGACCGAGAATTTGCGGAGTATGAGAATGCTATGACTGAGCACAGCACTGCCTATGTCTTTGCCAAGTGCGGCGATATAAACGCTATGTGTACCTGCTATAACCTGCTCACCATAAAGCTCGTTCAGGCAGCGGACATGCCCTGCATCGAGTACCTTGCCCGCTTCCGTCAGCCGCTCAAGGTCATCTGTGATGAGTGGGTGCAGAGAGAGGATAAGCAGAACGACGCTTTTGACTCGGTGCTCCAAGCCCTCATGGAATCCGGCTCGGCAGAGAGCCGCAGCGATTTTGACCCGGACTGGGTAGTCAAACACTGCTCTCAGGCCATGCACTGAGAGCTATTTTCATATAGGAGGAAAACCAATGCGCAGAAAAAAGATATATTCAGTACTCATCATGACGGCGGTGTTTGTCTCGCTGCTGTCCGTCCCCGCCTACGCCAGCGGAGACGTCGCCGGTGCGGTCGAGAGCACGTGGTCGACTGCGTCTCAGCAGATAAAAACCGTCGTGGACAACGTCATCTTCCCCGCGATTGACCTCATTCTCGCCGTATTTTTCTTTGTCAAACTGGGACTCGCGTATTTCGATTTTCGGAAAACCGGACAGTTTGAATGGACTGCACCGGCTATTCTTTTTGCCTGTCTGGTCTTCACTCTCACCGCTCCCAATTACATCTGGGGCATCGTCGGGCTGTAATGCAGGGAGAATCGAAAGGCGGTGAGGATCAATATTTATATGGGATTTTGTCTCGTCGAAGATACTGGATGAGATACTTGACTGGCTCTACTGCCAGATCATAGGCTTCCTCGGAAACTTCTTCGCCGAGATGGGCAGCATGGGCGCGGAGCTCTTCGAGATGAGCTGGGTGCAGGGCATTGTACAGTTTTTCAACTACCTTGCGTGGACTCTGTACGTCATCGGCCTCGTCGTCGCGTGTTTCGAGTGCGGTATAAACTACGCCGGAGGCAAAGGCGACATCCGCGCAGTTGCCCTCAATGCCATCAAGGGCTTCATGGCGGCGAGCCTGTTCTCCGTTGTGCCGGTCAAACTGTACCAGCTCGCTATCTCCTTGCAGGCCGAGTTCACCTCCGGCATGACCGGCTACGGGACATCCATCGGAGAGGTCGCGGCAAATATCATTCAGGAATATGAAGAAATCGAAACTGTCGCCGACCTTGTTTTGAAACCCATCTCCGGCTTTGAAGCAGTAACAAGCCCCATCATGGTGATCGTCTGCATCATCATGATGGCGTATGCCGTAATAAAGGTGTTCTTCGCAAACCTCAAACGCGGCGGCATATTGCTCATCCAGATCGCAGTCGGCAGCCTGTATATGTTCAGCATCCCGCGCGGAGGCATAGATGCTTTCGTCCAGTGGATGAAGCAGGTCATCGGCGTATGTCTCACGGCGTTCCTACAGGCGACGATACTCATTGCGGGGCTGCTCGTGTTCAAGGAGCACGCGCTGCTCGGCATCGGGCTCATGCTCTCATCGAGCGAGATAACGCGCATTGCCGGAGCGTTCGGTTTGGACACGAGCACGAGAGCAAACATCATGAGTGCAGTATATACGGCGCAGACAGCGGTACATACCGGCAAGGCTATCGTTCAGGCGGTGAGCAAGTGATGCTCACGCTCGGAAGTTTATTCGACGGCATAGGCGGCTTTCCTCTCGCCGCCGCGAATAATGGCATCGTGCCCTTATGGGCAAGCGAGATTGAGCCGTTCCCTATAAGTGTTACGTCGAAACACTTTCCCCAGATGCTCCACTTGGGGGATATAACTAAGCTGAACGGAGCGGAGCTGCCGCCGGTAGATATAATAGCCGGAGGCAGCCCGTGTCAGGATCTTTCCGTCGCCGGAGCAAGAGCAGGACTTGCCGGTGCGCGTTCCGGGCTCTTCATGGAGCAGATACGGATCACGAAGGAGATGAGAAATGCAGATATACTACGAGGACGATCAGGCGTGTCTGTTCGCCCCAGAATGTTATTATGGGAAAACGTGCCTTATGCACTTCAACACATAAGGCACGTTATGAACAGAAATCAATTATGTATAGCACCTCCATAAAAAGCAGTGAAACAGAGCATTTTACTCTGTTTCACTGTGCATAATATTTTGGAGTTTTAGCCAAGCGAGGACAGCCATTCAATCAACTCAGCATCCTGTTCCCACTGAGATGCTTTCGGTAGATCAAGATGGGCTGTAGCCTTCTCCAAAGCAGCTCGCTTGGCTTCATTGTCTGCTCTGGCATAGACCTCAGTGGTAGAGATGTCGGCGTGTCCCAGATAATCTTTAATAAAGACCGGATTAACATTGGCCTGTACCATATGCATGGCTTTCGTATGGCGAAAAATATGAGGCGAGATTTTGGTAGGCATCCCAGAGGCAGTTTCCCGTGCCATATCTGCATATTTCTGGACGATGTATGTAATTCCAGAACGGGTCAGTTTGTGTCTGCTTCCATTCCAAAACAGGGGCATATCTGGGTTTCGTCGCAAATCAATGTGGTTTTCCTCAAGGTAACTACGTAACAATTCAGTAGTCGGTTTCATGAGAGGCACTGTACGAATCTTCCCGCCTTTTCCATGCAGAGTAATAACTGCTGGGAAATCTAATCGCACATCCCGCATACAAATATCCGCAAGTTCACTAACACGAGCTGCTGTATCATACAAAACAGTTAGCAAGACAAGATGCCTCCGTCCTTTAGGAGTAGAGGTATCCGGCATAGACAATAAATGTTTCAAATTTTCTGGCGTTAAATACTGCGCGGGCGGGGCGGGAGATACCATGCTTGGAATTTTGAGGATTAAAATGCACTGCTCCATATACGTCGGTTCTTCGGTCATAACATAATCAAAGAAAGCGTGAATGGCGCAAAGGCGCTGGTTGTAAGTAGATGGGGAAGAACCTCTGGTATTGGTCAGCCACAGAAGGAAGTCCTCTATACACTTTTTGTCCAACTTGGCCAGATTCAGCTTTGCAATATTAAAGCCTTTCTCGTCTCTGCAAAAAATCAGGAGGAGTTTAAACGTATCCCGGTAGGAACGAATTGTATTGCTGCTCAGATTTCTCTGGACGGGCAGATAGTGTGTAAGGTACTGCGTCAAAAATTTGGAGAAGTCAGATGCTTTCATTGGACACCTCCATCTGGGGAATGAGACCACCAAATTGCACTTCTAATTTGGCAACAATATCTGGGTACATTTGCGCCGTCAATTGAAGATATTTTTGCGTGCCGGTCAGTCCATTATGTCCAAGATACCGTGAAAGTACGGGTAGCGCAGCGGTAAGATCTTCACCCGAAAGGACCCAGTTGTTAAGACAGTGTACCGCAAATGTGTGGCGGATATCATGAGGCCGAGGGCCTTTTCCTGAACCATTGTAAGGAATACCCGCCGTTCTGAGGAGCTGGCGAAATTGAGCTTGCAGCCAACTGTTCCCGTATCTTCCGCCGTTGCTGCGTGGGTTCAAACTTGGAAAAAGCAAGGAATCTGTAGATTTTGGAGGGGACATTTCCAGATATTGAGTCAAGGATTCTGCAACTGTATCAGAGAATGGCACCAAGCGGTTTTTGTGAAATTTCGTATCCAAAATGGTAAACACATTTTCTTTGAGGTTTACATCGCACATGCGCAGTTTAAGCAATTCAGAAGTACGCAATCCGCAGTTGAATAAGATTCGGAACATAACAGGAATCTGGTATTTTCGTGCAGGGTTCTGCTCCGTAAATGGCACATGATCCGCTGCAGTCAGCATCCGCTCAATCTCGTCGTCCGTAAAAATATAGGCTCTAAAATTGCGGTTTTCTTTCGGGAGAGATTTAGGAGGGATCTTATATGCTGTATAGCCTTTGCGGATCACAAAATCGAGAAATCCATTGATTGCGCTGACATCTCTGAGGATGGTATTGGTTTGCAGGTTCCGTCTGTTTCCAATATGGTCTAAAACATATTCTTTTGTAAACGAAATCTCTCCATCATCGGGCTCAGCAAAGTCCTGGAGGAAGCGCCGGATACAACCCTCGTCCGTTTTCAGGCTGAACCCAAGAGCATGACGTTCCGCCATATACTGCTCCAACAACATTTTTGAAGTCATATCAATTCCCTCCGTTCTCCATAAGACAATGCACATTTCCGCAAGGCCGGAAGGTCTACTTTGGTATATACGGAGGTCGTTTTTGGGCTGTTGTGCCCAAGGATGTTGGAGATCGTCATAAGCGGTGTACCATCATACAAGAGGCTGCTTGCCAGAGTATGACGCAGTGAATGGGCTGCTTTGCGCTTCTTTACTGTCATACCTGCATATTTCATATATCGCTTGAGGTTTTCGGAAAGAGTTGTGCTGGACTGGAATTCTCCGTAAGGATGGATATGGCGGATAAACACATTATCACAGTCAGAATCCAACCGCCCATTTTTCAGATAGTCAATGATGGCATCGCCAATTACAGGGAGCAGAGGCAGTGTATTGACCTTTTGCGTTTTTTGCTGTGTATAGGTGATCAGTTTCTGGTGCCAGTCCAGATTTTTGAATTTCAATGCACAGATGTCTCCAGCCCTCATGCCCAGCAGAATAGCAAGCAGAAGCATCGCGTAATCTCTTTTTCCAATCGCATTGCTGCGGTCAATAACGGACAATAATTGTCGTACTTCCTCTGGAGCCCACGTTTCGGGGATATTTTCTTCAACGTAGATCTTTGGCCTTGGAACACTTGAAGATAAGTCATCGTCCAATATCCCATTTTCATGGAGATAGCGGAAGAAATCACGTAAAACACTGCTGAATACATGGATAGTTGCACGATGGTAGCGGCACAGGGTGGTCATGAAGTCCGAAATTTCTGCAGCGGTTAAATCTGAAAGTTCTATTCCGCGCCCATCCAGAAAGCAAAAAAATTGCCGTATCTTTGTCCGCTTGACACGGATAGTACCATCAGAACTATTATTTCTGTGGCACCATGCAAGGTATTCTTCCAGTAAATCGACATATTGCCGTGGCACTGTGTAGTCATGGTGGCTGTATCGCAGTGCATACCCAAATTGAAAGATGTCATCCAAAAAACGAATCGAACAGCGTGTGTCCAGTTGTTGCTTGGTCAGTTTTGCGGTGGAGTTACCGATGTCCAAACCATAACAGTGTTGGAAGTATTGTGGTCCGGTTTCTGCGTCATAAGCGGTGATCTCGTTTTCTCTGCAATAATTGGAGAAGCTACGGAACTCCTTGCTATGCCGACTGAGGGTTGACGACTTGAAGTCCAGACGGATCAACTCCATATTTGCTGCGCTCATCAAGTCAATGATTGGAACTGTCTTTCTGCTGTGCATAGTTTGCCTCCTTTATATTGTGATGCTCACAGTATAAAGGAAAATTATGCACAGCATCTTTTTAATTCTCAAAGAAATTTCAATATTTTGGAAGGAGGTCTTTTCATAATTGCTTACAACTCATAACGTTCCCGGAGCCTTCTCCTCAGGTGAGCCGCACGGCGAGGACTTCAGGATCGTCCTTGAGGAGATTATTAAAATATGTGTACCCGACATATATGTTCCTCGACCTCACGCCGGAAAATTCCAATCTGCTGGGTGGATACGAGTGGGAGATACGCTCTCCGTGGGCTGGCGAGTTACATCTTCTCAACACTGGGGTGTCCCCCAAAGAAGAGCGCGAATCTTCCTTGTCGCAGATTTTGGAGGACTCACCGCACCCAAGATATTATTTAAGCCCGAAAGCCTGCCTGGGTATACTGCGCCGGTCGAAGGTTCGTGGAAAACCGCTGCCGAAAAGATTGGAAGCTGCTTTGCTGGCGCAGGCGGGACTGAGTGACAGTGAGGATATAGATACGGACATCCATGCTTACCATATAAACCAGAGGAACGAAGGAATAGACCTGCACGGCGTCGCAGGTGCGCTGATGGCAACACAGAATCTCCAGATGCAGACCTTCGTTGCGGGATTCAGTCCAGGCGCGGGCAGCTCTGCCGGGAGCGTTGGCTATACCGAAGATGCAGCACCGACGCTCAAAAGCGCCGATGGCGGCAACACTACTCCGGCTGTCCTGAGACTGTATGAGAATCACGGGATAGACAGCCGGTACAAGGGGCCGTTCGACGTCTCGCCTACGCTCTCCGCGAGAGCCGGTACAGGCGGGAACAACCTGCCGCTCGTTGACGATACGCCGCTGTGCATTGCTGGAAACGTGATCGACCGCCAGCCTCAAAACGGCGGCAACGGTAGCGGCGTCATTAAGGACTTGGCGTATACCCTCACCGCGACGGATAGGCACGCGGTCTTTGCCCGTCAGCGTATAGATGTTTTTCAGGAAGATGATGTGGCAAGCACCCAAAGCGCCAGACAGTACAAGGATGCGACCGATCTTGTGTATGACAGCTCAAAGCCGTTCGCTTACCTCATCCGCAGACTCACGCCGCTGGAGTGCGAACGCCTGCAGGGTTTCCCTGACGGCTGGACAGATATCCCCGGCGCGTCGGACTCCGCGCGGTACAAGGCGCTCGGCAACAGTGTTGCCATTCCGTGCGTGGACTATATAATGCACGGAGTCGCCGCGGCGCTGAATGGTGCATAGCTTGTTGCATCTGCTTCGTTTTGCCGGTGATCTTCATTGCTTGTGATGAATAGCTTTGTGCCGGAGCTTCGGGTATACTTCGCTTGCGAAAGCGGAAAGGAGACGAACTCATGGACGAAAAGAAGAAAAACCTCTGCGCCATGATCCCGGAGTCGCTGCACATCAAGGTGCGCGAGGAGCAGGAACAGTTGGCACTGACACTGAGCGAGTACGTCGAGAAGATCATCAGAGAACATTTTGAAGGAGGCAAAACTATGGCAAACGGAACAAGGACACTGGCGCTGCAGATACCTGAGGAACTCTTCGTGAGGATCAAGGAGCATCTGAGCAAATACGGACTGACACAGAAGGAGTTCATCATCGGGCTCATAGAGGCTGCGCTCACAGACGCCGCAGATGCGGAGGAGGCTGAGTAAAACTGCATACATCATCAAAGCCGTCGTGGGAAACCACGGCGGCTTAAACATTTCACAGGAGGCAAACAATGTACATCTACCCGGATAACCTTGCAGCCAAGGCAACGCTCTGGCTGTGGGAACTTAAAGACCTTGCCATCATCGGCATCGGTTTTCTCATCGGCATATTTTCGCTCGTGCGCACTGGCGCGCTGCTACCGCTGCAGCTGTGCCTCCACGCTCTGCTGCCGCTGGCGCTTGTCGTCGCATACGGTTTTCTAAGCATCCGCTTTGACAACACCAGCATACTGGATTTCATCCGCTATGCCGCGGCGTATTTCTTCACACGCCAGCAATACTTTGAATGGAGGGATCCCACATGATCTTCAAAAAGAAAGAATCTACACAGGAGCTGCTCGGCATTGAGGCTATAACGGATTACGGCATATCTACAAAGCAGGGCGAGCTCGTTTTCTTTTCCGTTGCGCCCACCAACCTGAGCGTGCTCCCCGCCGACAGCATCGACGCAAGGATAAACGCTCTGCTCAACATCATCAAGGGCTATGACGGAATCGAGATGATCGCCACGGATTCGATGCAGTCCTTCGAGTACAACAAGCGCTTCTACCGCGACCGTCTTGAGAAAGAGAGCTGCCCTGCCGTGAGGCGTCTGCTGGAGCAGGACATCGAGCACCTTGACCGAATACAGGTCATGACGGCGTCGTCCCGTCAGTTTTACATCGTCCTGCGCATACGCAGTGAGGTCAAGGGTGACATCTATTCCCACCTCGGCAACGTTGAGAAATACATCCACGAGCAGGGCTTCACCGTTCATCGTGCCGACCGGCAGGAGCTGAAAAAGCTGCTGGCTGTTTACTACGGGCAGAGCATCAGCGTTGATCCGTACCCGGACTATGACGGCCAGCAGTGGGAATAAGGAGGACAAATTATATGGGAAAACATCTGAAGCAGAAATCTGCGCCTATGAAAACAGAGAAGAGGAAAAGCGCCACGCGCAAGCAGCCTGTGAAGCCTGCCCCACCGCGCAAAACGTTCTTAGATATGATCGCGCCGGGAGTTATGAAGTTCAATCCCGACGTGTATATCCGAGATAATCTTTACTGCTGCGTTTGGGCGCTGAAGGAGTACCCGGCTGCGACCGAGGATCAGGCTATACTCCGTCACCTCGGTGAGAAATGCGGAGTCAACATCCGCATATACACGCGCATCGTTGACGCGATGGAGGAGAACCGCATCATACAGAACGCTACCAACAAAAATAGGCTCAGCCGCGCGAACACCAACGATACCAAGCAGATGATCACTGCCGAGGGTAATCTGCAGGATGTCTTTGAGATGGTCAACACCATGCGCAAGCGCCGTGAGCCGCTCATTCACTGCGCTGTGTTCATTGAGCTGTGCGCCCCGACGATGCAGGAGCTTGAGCGTCTGCAGTCTGAGGTCATATCTGAGCTGCTAAGATCAAAGCTCAATGTGGATAGACTTCGTCTACGCCAGCAGAAAGGTTATCTCTCCACCTGCCCGCAGGGTCATAACATCTTCGGTACTCAGTTCGAGCGTGTGCTCCCGGCGTCGAGCGTTGCGAACTTATACATATATAATTACTCTGGTAAAACCGACGCGCACGGCTTCTACATCGGCAAGGACAGATACGGCAGCAACATCCTCACGGACTTCGACCAGCGCGATGAGGACAAGACCTCGGCGAATGTTCTCATCCTCGGCAACTCCGGTCAGGGAAAGTCCTATCTTATGAAGCTCCTGATGGTCAACTGCCGTGAGGCTGGGAAAAACATTATCTCGCTGGACGTTGAGCACGAGCAGGGTGAACTCTGCGCCGCACTTGACGGCTGCTTCATCGACCTCATGGGCGGGCAGTACATCATCAATGTGCTTGAGCCGAAGTGCTGGAGCACCGGCGAGGATGAGGACGATCCGTCAACGCCAGAGACGTTCAGGAAGAAAACTGTACTGTCTCAGCATCTATCATTCCTGCGGGATTTCTTCCGTGCGTACAAGGACTTCACCGACCCGCAGATAGACACGATTGAGATACTGCTCTCAAAGCTGTACTCCAGGTTCCACATTTCGGATTACACGAATTTCTCGCAGCTAAAGCCGGAGAATTATCCGGTGCTCTCTGACCTGTATGATCTTATTGAGGATGAGTATAAGAACTACGATGCGGCGGCACATAACCTCTATACCCCGCAGCTCCTGCAGGAGGTACTGCTCGGTCTGAACTCTATATGCAAAGGTGCGGACAGCCAGTTCTTCAACGGTCACACGAACATAACCTCGTCGCGCTTCCTTGTGTTCGGAGTAAAGAGTCTCTTGATGGCTGGACGTAACATTCAGAACGCCATGCTTTTCAATATCCTCAGTTATATGTCCGATAAGCTTCTGACTGAGGGCAACACCATCGCTACACTCGACGAGCTGTACATCTGGCTGAGTAATCCCACAGCGATAGAGTACATCCGCAACTGCCTCAAGCGCGTGCGCAAGAAGGAATCTGCTATGATCCTCGCCTCGCAGAACCTCGACGACTTCGACCAGCCCAATGTCCGTGAAATGACGAAGCCGCTGTTTTCCATCCCGCCGCACCAGTTTCTCTTCAATGCGGGGAGTATAGATAAGCGCTCCTACATGGATATGCTTCAGCTTGAGGAATCCGAGTATGACCTCATCCGCTATCCGCAGAGGGGTGTATGTCTTTACAAGTGCGGCAACGATAGGTATCTGCTTGAAGTCCATGCCCCGCCGCATAAGGAAGCGCTGTTTGGCACAGCTGGTGGCAGATGATGAATACCGTACTTGCAAAGCTGGCGCTCGCTGTTGGCAGCAGCGACAAGGGCAGAAAAACGATAGCATGGATACTCGCGGCAGTGCTCTCTCCGCTCATCCTCATAACCGCGGTGCTCTGCTCCCTCGCAAGCGGCGGCGCGGAGCACAACAATACTGCTGTGAAAGCGTGCTTCTACGGTCCGAACTACACGGAGAAAGTACCGTCAGAATTTCGCTCCCACGTCTCCGAGATGCGGGGAGCTTTTTCCCTTCTGGATTCGGCGATAGCCGCCGCGAATTCAAGTGCGGACAGCACAGGCAGTCTTGACCCGACAATGGTCAAGGCTGTTTTCTTTGCCCTGTGCTTCGGAGAGGACACTCCGACAGTCAGGGCTGCCGGTCGGTTTGTTGACTGCTTCTATTCCGAGCAGGAGCTGACGCGCGAGGTCGAGCGTGTGGATGAGAACGGCGAGACGGTCACCGAGACAGAGACGTACATTGCAATAACGCCGCTGTCGCTAAGCGACGCTTACAAAAATCTCTCCGACGAGCTTGGCAGAGAGATAACTGATGAGGACAAGGACAACATCAAGCACATCTACACTATGATTGCAGGGCCAATGGGCGTTGAGAATTACACCGGCGCGTATGAGGTCGGCGGGCAGAAGAGTGTGGAGATAGACCTCAGTACATTCTCCGACTCGTCAACAAAGAATGCGCACGACCTTGCCGCCTACGCCATAAACGCATGGCAGTCAGGCTGGGGATATGTCTGGGGAACCTATGGTCAGATCATGACCGAGGAGCTGTTCGCGTCGAAGCTCCAGCAGTACCCGGAGGGAGTCGGCAGCTACGCGGACTTCATTCAGGCAAACTGGGTCGGCGGCAGGACTGCCGACTGCGTTGGACTCATCAAGGGCTACGGCTGGCTCGATGCGGAGACGCTGGAGCTGCGCTACGGCACGAACGGTATGCCAGATGTCGGCGCAAACCAGATGTACTATAACGCCTCGGTCTCCGGCACGATAGACACCATACCCGACACTCCCGGACTTGCAGTCTGGCACGACGGGCACATCGGCGTATACATAGGCAACGGCGAGGTGATTGAGGCGATGGGCACAAAGTACGGTGTGGTCAAGACGCAGCTCGAAGGCCGCGGCTGGACGCATTGGCTTCAGGTACCGTATATTTCTTACGACTAAGAAAACACGCCCGGCATAATGCCGAGCGTGTAACTTCACAGCCGTTCGTAGTGCGACCACATACTGAGTATCTTTATTGTCTGTGCTTCTTCAACGACTTCATACACCAAGCGGTGCTGGGCGTTGATCCTGCGGGAGTACAGACCCGAAAGGTCGCCGACGAGCTTTTCGTATGACGGCGGATTCTGAAATGGATTGACCTTTATGATCTCAATCAGCGCCTTCACCTTGCCGTCAAGGTGCGCCGCCTTGAGCTTCGGTACGTCCTTTGCCGCAGCCTTCGTGTAAACTATTTTGTACATCACCAGTCTATCTCGTCCTCCGAAACGCACTCGGAGAGCGGCGTGGCCATTCCGTCAAGCAGCTTGCGCTTCATCTCAGGATCGGACATAAGGTTCAGCGTCTCTATCATGCCGCGATAGTCTTCCTCGCTGAGAACGACAGCATTGCCGGCCTTGGTGCTGATGTTGAGAGGCTCATTGTACTTGATGGTCTGCTCAAGCATGGAGAAGACATTCTTGCGAAAGCTCGTAATATTGGTATTAAGCAAAGTGATCACCTCCGTATATGTACATTATAGCGTACATGTCAACTCGCGTCAACAGAAAAATGATTTGTATTATTCTATGCAGAAATGAATTGAAACAACAAGGGGGAACAACGATGAAACAGATAAACATATCCGTCAGCTTTGAGGATGAGAAGCTACGGGCATTGAATAAGTATCTCAAAAAGAAAGAGCTGACGGCCGAGGATGAGCTCACGGCCGCGCTGGTGCATCTTTACGAAAAACATGTCCCGGCCGCTGTGCGTGAGTACATTGACGAGGACGATGCAGTTGTTCCGGTAAAGCCGAAGCGCACAGCGAAACAGGCAGTGCCGAAGAAAGTTGAAGCGCCGGTGGAAATTGCACCTGCAATTAACACTGCGCCGGTCACTATGGATGGAGGTGAAGAATCATTAGCATCGAAATATTTTGGGACGACCTGAACGAAACCAAGCAGCGCGAGATCATGTCTACGCTCGGCGACAACGGCAACTACGATGTGATTCCCATCGCAGTTATTGAAACCGAGCAGCACCACAGTCTGACCGAGGACGATTTTAATTTCGTCGATGAGATTTTGGAGTGTGACGACGAACTGAATTTCTACATGGAGCTGCACTGTGATGCCAGAAGTATTTTCGGTTCGCTGGGCGGGATCGCCCCGGATGATTATCTCAATGTCTACGCGAACTACAATGTTACAACGAGACAGATCGATGACACCCTTGACATTATGATCTGCCGCAGTGTCGGCTCTAACGAGGCGGCGGTGTACAAGCTTTCGGAGACCGAGAGAGAAATAGTTCTCGAGAAAATGGACGAATACTGCCAGGAACGCGAGGGCTTGACACTCGACGAATACTGCGAGTCAGTGCAGACCGAGTGTCTCACACCGGAGCTGTAGCCCGTGTTTGCCCGCGTGAGGCGTTGTGTGCGCTTTTACGGAAGCGGGTGGGGCGTGGATACCCCGGCAGAAGAATGTGCGGCGTTTGGGGCGTTTTCGCGGCATTTTCGTCCGGGTGCGCCCGTTCGAAAATGGCACTATGATAAAGGGAGGTACACCCAAGGGCGCACCTCCCTCCCACAAAGCCCCGCAACGCGGGGCTTTTTCGACGTTCGGGCAAGGTACACATTTTCAAGAAACTCAAAATTTCAGGTGAACGCAGAGCCGCGAAACGCCCTTGTTTCAAGGGCGTCGGCGGTTCTTCGCGCTTGAGGAGGAGATGATGGGAATAAGCACAGAAAACGTAAAACGCATAGTTGTTTGGCTCAAACCGGAGCTGCTATCCCGTATGGACGGTTGGCTCGAAACTGCCAACTGCAAAAACAGAAGCGAGTTCATCAGCAAGGCTCTAAGATTTTATATGGGCTACCTTGCAACAGACGACGTCAGTTCATACGTCTGTGAATCTGTATCACAAAACATTCGTGGGATACTGACAGAGAATACGAACAGGCTCTCAAAGATCATGTTCAAGTGGAGCGTGGAACTGAACATGATGATGCACATAGTCGCTGCGCACTTCAAGGATGACGTCTCTGACCTTCGTGCTCTGCGTGGTTACTCAGCGGATGAAGTCAAGCGCACATACGGAAACATTTCTTTCGATACCGCGCTGGATATTCAGCGCGGCAACTCTGATAACTGATGGCCGGTGTATTTTTCTCCTCGCCGTATCTCAAAGGGGGAAAGCAGTCGGCAAAGCTTGCAAATCTCACAAAGTATATTTCTACTCGCGAGGGTGTCGAGCTGCTCAAGGATACCGACAGCAGCTTGCCCGCGACAAAACAGCAGCAGGATTTTATATCTCGGCTGCTCAAAATGTTTCCCGATACTCGTGGAATGCCGGAGTACGAGGATTACCAGACAGAGCATTCTCAGAAGAATGCAGCAGAGTTTATTTCTCAGGTGCAGGAGAACTATGCATATCTGCTGGACAAACGTGAGAACTATGTTGACTACGTAGCGAACCGTCCAGGAGTGAAGAAGCTCGGCGAACATGGACTATGGAATGCAGACGGAAAAGTTCCTGTGCTGCAAAACGCAGTCGATGAAGTGGCGCACCATCCGGGCAACGTCTGGACACCGGTCATTGCGATACAACGTTCAGATGCGGAACGCTTGGGATATGATTCCGCCGATAGTTGGCGCGCACTCATCTGCTCCGAATTAGACCAGATAGCGAAAGCGTATAAGATACTGCCGTCACACTTGAAATGGTACGCTGCGTTCCACGAAAAGGAGCGCAGCGTACATGTGCATCTGGTCATCTTCTCGACTGATCCGAACGAAGGCTATCTCACCAAGCCCGCTATACTCGAGTTGAGGTCTGCTCTCATGCGGCAAATATTCAAGGATGATTTGAAGAACATCTATGTTCAGCAGACTGCGTACAGAGACCAGCTTCAAGAGAATGCTCTGGCGGTCATGGAGTCGTTGATTCAGAAAATGCAGGATGGTGAGTTAGCAAATCCGAAACTCGAACTGCTCATCACTGAGCTTGCTGAACATCTGCGAAACAACTCCGGCAAAAAAGTATACGGTTATCTGCCACCGGCTACCAAGCGTATAGTCGACGCTATCGTTGACGAGCTTGCAAGTGACGAACGTATAGCAGAGGCATATTCGCTCTGGCAGGATATGCGCGACGAGGTGTTCAGCTTTTACTCGAAAGCGAAACCGAAGCGTGTACCGCTCTCTCAGCAGAAGGAGTTCAAGCCAGTGCGCAATATGGTCATCCGAGAGGTCGTGCAGATGATGGAACAATTGCAACCCCAAAGTGTAGAGCGCAATGATGAATGGTCACATACTGTACCAGAACCGAAAGTAGTCGCAGAAAGTTCTGTGCCATCCCCGACTCACCGTGTCCCGCCACCTGAATCCGTCTCTGCCTGTATGATTCGCATGCTGCACCATATGGGAAATATCTTTCGGGATAACGTCGGCTCTACCGGTTACCGTGGCTTGCAGCTTGACAAAAAGCGCCGCAAGGAATTGCAGGCGTGGAAAATTGCACTTGGTCATCGCGAGGACGACCATGAGGATCCTGCAAATTATCCGAAGCCTGCGTATTAGTTTCAGTTGCTATTTCAGTGCGTTTGGGTATAATGTGTTGCTCGAAAGGGTGATAAAAATGAAAGCTCAGCAACTGCCGCCATACGAAGAGTTAAGCAGAGCAGAGCGTGAACGCTTATATGAACATGGCCTGCCAGTGTATCTCCAGCATGATCTCGACGCATTCAAGGACGGACTGGAAAATGGCTCTACGCTCATGGACTGCCTGTGGTGTGAGCTGTACGGCAGCATCAATATTGCGCAGATAAACGATAGCGCAATAACGCCGGAGCACGCCGACTATCTGCGGCAGAAGTATCTCTGGGGCGAGAATATATAATATCTTAAAGAGGTGATCAACTTAACCTACATACATTTTACAGACGAGCAGAAGCAGTGCGCTGCTTCTGTTGACCTTGAAGCCTTTCTCCGCAGCCGTGGAGAAAGGCTTATTTCGTCCGGCAGGGATAAACGACTTGCCAGTGACCACAGCGTGACCATACGCGGAAATGAGTGGTACGATCATGCCGAGGAAAAAGGCGGCACGGCCATCAGCTTTGTCCAGCGGTATTACGGCATCGGCTATGCCGAAGCCGTGTCCACGCTGCTCGGAGGCGAGCTGGGTGTTGCTTATCCTACGCATTCGGAAAAGCAAGTTGAAGTAAAGTCATTTGCTCTGCCGCCAGCCAGCAAGAATATGCACCGTGTGTTTGCCTACCTCTGCAAGACGCGTGGCATAGACCGCGATGTGGTTTCAGCCTTTGCAAAAGCGCATCTCATCTATGAAGATGCGAAGTACCACAACGCCGTATTTGTCGGCTTGGATTCTGATGGCGTACCTTGCCATGCCCACAAGCGCAGCACCAACAGTGAGGGCAAATCGTTCCGCCAGAACGTTGAGGGCAGTGACCCGAAGCACAGTTTCAATTACACAGGTACAGATGGGAGCCTCTATGTCTTTGAGGCTCCCATAGATTTGTTATCCTACATTTCGCTTTACCTCTCTGAATGGCAAGCCCACAGCTACGTCGCATGCTGCGGCACAAGTATCCAGCCTGTGCTGGAGCAGCTCCGACGTCAGGACATCGACAGCGTGTACCTCTGCTTGGACAATGACTCTGCCGGACAGAAAGCCGCACAGCGCATGGAGGCTGAATTATCTGAACGAGGTATATATGCTGAGATCGTCGTTCCTACGCTAAAGGACTGGAACGACGATCTGCGAAGGGAGGCACAGGAATGGACTCAAACCTCTGGACTCTCCTTATAGTTGCGGGCATAGGCTTTGCCGTGATTGGCGGGCTGGCTATGCTCTCAAGCAACTACACTCTCGGCAACATCAAGTCCAAGACCGTCGGCGACGGTCAGCACGGCACGGCTCGCTGGGCGACCGAGAGTGAGATACGCAAAACCTTCGCGCTCGTCCCATTCGACGTCACATCATGGCGCGAGGGGAAGAACCTGCCCACGGAGCAGGGACTTGTGCTTGGCAGCAGAGGCAAGAAAGGCAAGGCCACGGCGCTGGTAGACGGCGACGATGTACATTGCCTTATGATCGGTGCATCCGGCGTTGGCAAAACGGCATACTTTCTGTACCCAAATCTCGAATACGCCTGCGCAAGCGGGATGAGTTTTTTCGCCAGCGACACTAAGGGCGACCTTGCGCGTAACTATGCGACGATAGCCAATAGATACTACGGCTACGATGTATCTGTCATCGACCTGCGCAATCCCACGCGCTCTGATGGGAGTAACCTGCTTACGCTCATAAACAGGTATATGGATATGGCGTTAGCAGACGAATCGAATATCGCGGCAAAAGCCAAAGCTGAAAAGTACGCAAAGATCATTGCCAAGACTATCGTGAACCCCAGCGGTGATGATTCAAACCGCGGACAGAACGCGTATTTTTACGAAGCGGCAGAGGGCTTGCTGTGTTCCGTTATTCTGCTGCTTTCCGAATTTCTACCACCGAATGCCGGTGAACCAGAGAAGCGGCATATAGTTTCGGTGTTCAAGCTCGTGCAGGAGCTGCTCGAACCGTCTGGCGTAAAAGGGAAAACACAGTTTCAGATGCTGATGGGCAGACTGCCGCCAGAGCATAAAGCAAAGTGGTTTGCTGGGGCTGCGCTGAATTCATCCGAACAGGCTATGGCGTCGGTAATGTCTACGGTGCTGTCGCGGCTGAACGCGTTTCTGGACTCGGAGCTTGAGCAGATTCTCTGCTTTGACAGCAGCATGGACGCCGAGAGTTTTGCATCAAAGAAGTCTGCTATCTTCCTTATACTTCCGGAAGAAGATCAGACCAAGAACTTCATGGCGGGGCTGATGATTCAAAACCTTTCACACGAGCTGTTCTCTGTCGCAGACGAACACGGCGGTAAGCTGCAAAACCGTGTTGTGTTTTTCTGCGATGAGCTTGGCACTATGCCCGCCTTTGATATTCTCCCCCTGTTCAGCGCCGGACGATCACGCCGCTTGACGCTTGTGCCAATAATTCAGGCACTCGCACAGCTTGAGAAGAATTACGGCAAGGAGGGTGCGGAGATCATCGTGGACAACGTGCAGGACACGATTTTCGGCGGCTTCGCGCCGAACTCGCAGACGGCAGAAGTCCTTTCAAAAGCTCTCGGAAGCAGAACGGTTCTCTCCGGCTCGGTGAGTCGGAGCAAAGATAATCCTAGTGAGAGTCTGCAAATGATGGAGCGCCCGCTCATGACGGCGGACGAGCTGAAAGCCATTCCGAAAGGTACTTTTGTCGTCATGAAAACCGGCAAGCATCCGATGCAGACAAAGCTGCGGTTGTTTCTTGATTGGGGCATAACCTTTGACGAGCCGTACCAAATAGAAGAGCGAGTCAACCGCAAGATCGCATACGCCGACCGTGACGAGCTGATACGGAGCATACTGAAGAAGTATCCACCGAAAGAATCCATAGAACGTCCTCGCAGCAGAGTGCGGCGTGAGACACCAGCACAGGAGCACACCGTCGCGGATAAACCGGAATCTCTTCATGTCCCAAACAAGGAGGACTACTCGTGAGCTACTTCTCTACTATCTACTCTGATAACAGCTTGCCCATACGTGCAAAAACAGTGTATATGTATCTGCGTGACCGGTCAGACAAAGAGCACAAGTGCTGGCCGGGGATCAACACTATTGCCGCCGAGCTCAACTGCTCCCGCTCCACGGTCAAACGTGCACTGCATGATTTGGAGAAGCACGGATATATACGACGGTTGCCGCGATATAGAGAAAGCGGCAGGCGGTCTTCAAATTTGTATGTGCTTGTCGATAATTGACCTTTGAGTTTTCCGCCAAGGGGCTACTGCGCCTATGCACTGCACCCAGCCCCGGTTCACAGTGGACCGCCTTGAAGGGAATACTCTAAGAATTAGTACAGAGAAAAGAAATTCCTTTCATTCCATATTCGCAGTCTTGACGACTTGAACAAGCAAGTGTTACAATTCTAAGTGTTCTTTTTTTCATTAGGGAATCCTTTCAAAAAATAGAGTCGATCATCCTATAGATTTCTTTTGGCTCAAGAGCGCAGAGAATAGAACATTCATTATTGCCGACAGCCCAAGAAACTCTTGTGAAGTCGTCATTCTTCATGATATAAAAGTCTATTCCGTTGGAGGCATACTTCTCTACTCCGTCTTCGAAAATTTCGTACACCCGGTGTTCGTTATTCTGATTATAAAACGCTTTCACTTCGATTTTGATTTCACCAGCAGTACTTTTACAACTGGCCGAAATCACTTTGCTGTCAGGCGTTTCAGCAGCCTGCACCGTATCCTCACCGTAGCCGTCAGGTATCCACTGAGGAACGATAGGATCATTGATATCATAAGCGGCAAGCGCATCTCTCAGATTTTCAAATGGGTGTATTCCATTATTTTGACCTTGTGTAAATCCAAAGGTATCCCGTGTCCATTCAGCGACAGCACCCCAGAGGTTATAGCCAAACGCACTTGCCGTTACACTACCGGAGATAATTACGACTGCGAGGACAGCGGCGACGCTCAGCGTTTTCATTGTACGGCTGAGACGGCGAGGCTTTGCCTTCACAACTTTATCTTCCGGAGAATCAAAACTGTATAACGGCTCGGGATCGGAGATATACGGATAGTAATTCTCCTTAAAGGACTTCCACGCGGCTTCTACATCCTTCACGTTTCTCTCATTTTCTTCTTTCTCCCTATTGGCAAGCACCTCCGTTATATATAAGATCGCATCTATATCAGAGTCTTCGTTCTCATCCAGCAAAGAGTCTTGGCGGATGATCTCCCTCAACTCTTCGGTGCTGAGCTTATCGAAATAAGAAAAGTCTCTGTTGCTGCGTGCATTTGAAGCGAGCATTTTTTGCCTCCTTTTCTGTATGTAAGAAGAATCCTGTTTGGGGACACCGTCAATCATCTTTCTCAAGAATTTTCCGCAACTTTTTCTTTACCCGTTGGATTCGCTTCTTACACGTCTCTACGTTAATGCCAAACTCCAGCGCAGCTTCCAGAATACTGTACCGGTAACGTACAATTAAAGTCAGCAGCCGGTATTCTTCTTCAGTCAGCAAATCGGAGTACATCAAATCTACTTCCGTATCCTCCAGCCGCTTATGTACATCGGTACCGACCGCACAAACCTCCATAAACTCCTCGTCATCGAGAGCCATTGTCATAACAAAATATTTGTTCAGATTGGCCTGCTCTTTACGGATATTCCGAATCACGTTCTTCAACGTGTTCATCAGCCATCCCTGCGGATTGCTGCTATTCATGAGTTCGTCGTATTTCGAGCATGCAATTCTGAACGTATCCTGAACTGCTTCTTCGGCCAGACTGTCATTGAGCGCATTTTCTGCATAGACCACAAGCTTTCTGTACATTTCTCTGTACAGCTGGGCTATAATTTCTTCTTGATGTGCAGCAAGTCCCATATAATCTCCCTCTTTCTATTTTTTGGAAGTTTATTTTACTCCTGACTCTATGCTTTCGACAAGCAGTCCGACCAATTTTTCAGCAGCGAGTTTAACCCGTTCGTTTTTTCCGCTGAGCAAAGCCTCAATGTTCTTTGCTCTCTCGTCTGGGGTATCATCGCTCAAGAGGCAATTTATATCGACGCCGAGCGCAGCGGACAGTTTATACAACGAGTAGGCACTGAGCCCTTTGTTTCCAAGCTCAACGCTTGCATAGAACGGAACACTAAGCTCAGCCATTTCTGCGACCTGCATCTGAGTCAGTTTCTTCTCTTTTCTATATTTAGCCAGATTCCGGCCTACAGTATATTCGAATTCTTTTTTGCTGATCATTGCTCTCACACCCCTGCAAGAATAATTATATTTTCCACAGGCACTTAAATAAATAATCTATCGGAGTGGAATTTATATCCCGTTGGGGCGGCAGTCGCAATAGTAAACGCACCCAACATTGTTGGGTGCGTTGGAGAATCTTTTGACTATTTGAGAGACCATGATTTGTTAATATATAAGCAATGGGAAGAGTTCAAGCGTGCGGTCGAAACGATATTTTCTGAATAAATCACTGGCTTTTTTAGACACAATATAGAAAGGCGAAGGAAATGAAGGGCCGTTAAAAGTTTGGATCATATCTGTCACATAAAAGTCCAGTTCGCCTAAAACTGATTTGTCAACGGAGGGGCGAGAGAGGCTGTTGAGCACATACCTTGACTTACCGCAGACGGGGCATGTCCATATATCACGTGCGCCAACAACATGGAAAGAAGAATCTGGAATCATAGTTGTGACGTTGAACTGATGGATATCCGGCATCGGCTCGTTTGTTTTCTTGCTCAGAACAGGCAAAAACTCCATTCCCTTAAGGCCATGCTGAAGCATGAGTTTAGAAGCAGTTTCACTACAAAAAAGGGTTTTCTGCCCCCTGTCATTACAAGAATAGAAAAAGTTCCGCCCCCATTTCACGGGTTTTGAAAAATAAAACGGTGCGACCTGGGTCTGGTGGAAATATTGATCGAAATCCAGCGGCGGATTGAAATAATTACTTGCGTAACAGCTATGAGAGAAGGTTTTCTCTGGGCAGGAATCCTCCAGCTTTTCGTTTGTTGACCGCATGGTGAACCATTCTGCTTCCTGCATTTCTTTCTCGGAAAATATGTACCATTCGCAAATCGGTGCAAGATCCGGAAATTCTGCTTTAAGACGCTGATGCTGTTCACTGCCATCAAGAATGTCAAAAACTATAAGGTAATTTCCGTTCAGCACTTCAACATTGATTCCAAATGATGCTATTTTTTTCAACTGAGCGAGCGTAACATTCTCTCCATAGTGCAGGTTTATTTCCATGGTTCCCTCCTGAAAAAAATTTTAAGCTATTTAGTAGACTTAAGTAATTTGCCTCAACGCGAATTCCAGAAGCTGAGGATTGTTCTTGTACACTTTGTATGCTATTTCAATTATATACTCTTTACTGTAAGTTCCCCCGTATGGTAGCAATCTGCGCCATTCATTGGTGAAAACTCTGTGCTCTGCCGGTGTAAGAGCAACACTTGCCATTCTACTTTGTGATATAAACTCAGGAAAAACATCTATAAATCTTTTCTCTATTATGTGATGTACTTCGAAACCACTACCTTTGAATATTTTCCTTAAGTCTTTGTACTCACCGGCTAAGCGCGATACTGTTTGCGCGGAGGACGCTACCTCAATAACATCGTCTACTTTGGCCAGTTTTCTTGCTGCACCAATTGCCCTTGTCGTTTCACCTATTCCGCCAACGAACGGTATCAGAAGGTCAACTGTATCGCCTGCAAGACTGGCCCATGCCCAGGGATCGGCAGGTGCAGCACATACCTCGACGATGCTTATACCGAGTGATGCAATGTCCCATGCAGTTTCCCAAAAATACCCATTGGCATCTCTCCTGACAACTGGTCCATTCCCACAATAGACGAATACATTTACACCAACAAAGCCTTGACCGGTGCTAGCTATATCATCGCTATTAATAAAGCGTTGGAGGTTCGGGTCGTAGTATCTGGACTTGAGGTAGTAGAGGCCGGAATCGGAGTCGAAGTAGTAGCCGCGGTAGCGGATCGGGTTTATCGCCGCCATCGTGCCAGTCGCCGACAGCACCTTGCCCCATGCGTTGTAGCTGTATTCCGCTACAGATGTTCCGCCAGCGTTCAGTATGCTTACTACATCGCCCTGCAGGTTCGTCACGTAGTAGTACATGACCGGCGTCGCCGATGCCGTCGCCTTGTACGAGAACGCATACGGCGCTCCGTTCTCATCGTAGAAGAACTCCAGCTCCGTACCGCCGAAGTACTCGGCTACCAGCTTGCTGCCCTGCCATACGTACTTGTGCTCTACGCTGCCGACCGTCTTCGTCAGACGCAGACCGTCCATGTCGTAGGTGTAGCTGTTGTTGAGACCCGTGCTGCTGTTTACCGCACTCGTGAGCCTGCGCCCGTTGGACCACGTGAACGTCGTCCCGTCGTACCAGCTCGTCGGATTGCCTATGCTGTCATAGCTGATGCTCTGACCGTCATACGCCGTCAGCAGATCCAGCCAGCTGCTGTCACCGTAGCTGTACACCTTTGTCGTCGTCCCATCAGATACCGACCGGATGTTTCCGTAGGTGTCATAGGTGTAGGTGTAGGTCTTGCCGCCGTAGGTCTCGGTAAGAAGCTGCCCCTGCGCATCGTAGGTGTACGACGCAGACGTGCTGCCGCTTATTGCCGTGATGTTGCCGGTGTTGTCGTAGGTATAGGTGTAGCTGTTGATGCTCGTGCCATTGGCCTTGCGGTTATTCATGCTCGCGACCAGCATCGTAGTCGCGTTCGTGCCATTGCCGTCCAGATACGTGTAGTTCCGGTTTATGAAGGACGTGCCGTCGAGCGACAGGCTCCTGCCGGTCAGACGCTTCAGAGCATCGTAAGTGTACGCATAGCTGCCGTCTGCCGGAAGCTGCATACCCGTCAGCTTGCCGTCATCGGCATCGTAGGTGTAGCCGTAAGCTCGCCCGTCTCTGAACGTACCGTTCCATGCCGGGCTTACCATGTACCCGATGTCCTTGACGCGGTTCGCGCTGTCATACGATGCCGCATAGAACTGCACCGCATTTGACCCGGACTTCTCGGTCATGGTTATGAGCCTGCCGAGAGAATCGTAGTTGTAATCATTTACACGGTTTGCCGCATGATCCTCGATCTTGCTCACGGAACCGTTGTTGGAGTACGTGTAGCTTACTGCTGCATTGCTGCTGCCATTATAGTATATTTCCGAAACTCTTTCAAGCTCGTCATACTCATAACTCACACTTGCCCCATTGCCGTAGCTCATCTCGGTCATCAGCCCGTTCGCGCTGCCGTAGGTGTAGCTCGCAAGGTTGCGGCTGCCCACGCTGACTCCGGTCATGTTCCCGAAGCCGTTGTAGCTCATCGTGTACACCTGCGTCTGCTCGGTGGTGTTTCCGGGGATGTATCCGCCTCTGGACATGGACGCGAGCTGGCCTCCGGAATAGACATAGTCCAGATGCACATCGTAGCCGAGGCTCGTGTTGGTTATGCGCCCGTTGCTGTTATTGTAGAAATTGAAGACTGTGTTGTTATTCGCATCCGTTATGCTGGAAGGCTGGCCGGTCTGCTTGTTCATGACGTTGTCATAGCTGTAGCTGACCGTTTTGCCTCTGGCGTCCGTCTGGGATGTGACCCTGTTGCCGGTGCTGTCATAGCCCGCGGAAGAGCTTATCTTCTGCGAGGTACCATCGCCGGCAAGCACGGTGCCGGTGGTGTTGCCCTTGCCGTCGTAGCTTACGGACATCGAAACGCCGTCGTTCGTGACGCTGGTCACATTGTGGGCATCATCGTATTCGTAGCTGAAGCTTCCGTTGCCCTTGGTGACCTGGCTGATCAGGTCCGCGCCGCTGTAGGAGAAGCTCTGCTCCGCATTGTCCGAAGAGGTGACGGAAACGAGCTCGCCGTCAGAGTTGTACTTGTAGCTCTGTGCGTCCTCCTTGACGAAGGAGACGTTCGTGAAGTACGCGGTGTTAGGCTCGCGGCAGAAGGTCATGTATACTCGCATGGAGTTGACCGGGAGATTCGGCTGCTTCGGAACTATGGGCAGAATGAGGTACTGCCATTCCGTGGTATCCGGATTGAACTCCGCGCTGTGCTGCTCGACCGTTCCCTCGGAGTCGCCGTAATTCAGCTCTACCCAAAGGCTGAACGATCTGTATCCGGAGCCGTCTATAGGTACCGCTGCAGCCTTTGCCCAGCAGGAGAACAGATAGGTCTGGGTGCCGGGCTGATCCAGATACACATCCTGGAAGATATCTGCGCTGTCGTCAAAGTAGCCGGTGACCTGAAGCGCGTTGCCGAAGGGAGTGCCGCCAATGTAGTCGTTGCCGCTCGACCAGCTGCTCCATGCGCTGTAGTCGTTCATGGAACCGTTGGTTATGAGGCTGACCGTGCCGGGCGTGCCTTTCTCACCGAACAGGCTTATTTCGGCCTGAAGGTCGTCAAGGTATACCGAACCGGAAATGCCGGAGACCTCAAGGCTCAGCGTAAGCTCGCCGGACGAGTTCGGCTGTGCCGTGACGTAAACACGTTCCCATCCGTCGCCGATGCCGTCGGTGCTCCAGTTGATGAAGGTGCCGGAAACAGTTCCCTGAGCTCCTCCGGTGGCCTTCATGGTCACCTTGCCGCTGCTGCCGAAGCTGGTGACGCCGCTGGTATTTACGTATCCGGAGAGGACATACCAGCTGTTCGGGTCAAGCCCGCTGAGACTCTGGCTGAGCGTGGAGGCCGCAGCTCCGGTGCTGGAACGGCTCACGAGCACGGAGCGCATACCGGTGCGCGGTTTGCCGAAGACGATGCTGCCGCTTCCGCCGCCGCTGAATCCCCAGCCCGCCGTATCCATATTCGAGGTACCCTCAACGCTCGGATAGCCCAGAAGGTTCACGGACTGGACACCCGTTTGGGTGCTGATCAGGGATCTGTTGTTGGTGGCGCTGGTGCCGGTATTTGCGTTGTAAGCGGTAGCGCTCGCACCGTATACGAGCGTCCCGTCATAGTTGGTGGAATAGCTGCTGGTTGTGCGCCCGAAGTAGTCCATGACGCTGTGGCTCACGATGTCGTCAGAATTGCCGAGCACACGGTCAGGACCGCAGTACCGGTAAGTCTGGATGCCGGTGAAGGCTCCTTCGGCTTCCACTATTGCGCCGGTAGTGCCACCGGCGACCTCATAGAACTTCTTTACCTTACCGGTGTTCGCGTCATACTCATAGTTCATGGAGTAGCCGGACTCATTATCTGTCGCCGAGAGCAGCTTGCCGTTGGCGTCATAGGTATAGCTCACAGATGTGCCGTCCGCATGAGTTACGCCGGAAAGTATATCCGTACCGGAATAATTGAAGGTCGTCGTATTGTTGGCGCTGTCAGTTATGGTGCTGACGTTGCCGAAGCTGTCATAGGTGAAGGTCGCTATGGTCTCAACGCTGCCGCCGCTGTTCTGGCGGGTGACGGAGAGAATAACATCGTCACTGTCGCGGACATAGGTGACCTTGTTGCCGTTGGCATCCTGCGTGTAGCTCAGAAGACCATCGGAGAAGTAGCTGATGTTGTCTTTCTTATCCTTGAGGGTGTAGTTCGTGCCGCTCTTGGTTATGGTCAGGCCAAGACCGTCCTCATCGGTGTACTGCGTGCCGGAACCCTGGAAGTAATGCACGGTCCCGTCGCCGTCAAAGTAGATGAGGTAGCCGGTGTTTCCGGGGATGATCGCCTGCTGTATATCCAGCATCCAGCCCCGGCCTACACCCATGCTGCCATAGGTCTCGGTGACGGCGTTGATCGCGCTGGAAGCGGCCTTTGAATAAGCAGAGTTGTAGACATGGTTGATGGCTACGGGATTGCTGGTACTTGCGGAGCTCACATCGTTCTTCACAAGAGTGAGCTGGCCGCTGTAGTCGCCTATGTAGCCGGTACCGGCTCTGTCTATGCTGTGGGTCTGGTAAGTGTAGTAGCTTTCAAGACCGGCGCTGTTGCGGTACTCGACCACGAAGTACGGTCTTGCCCCGGCATTGGTGGTATTGCTGCTGGCAAACCCGGCGTTGGCACAGCTGGAAGAGGTCATGGAGCCTTCAAGCGCCGCGGCAAGGGAAATACCCCAGTTGGAACCCGGATCGTTATACCAGTTTATTACCTCGCGGGTGATGTTCCAGCCATAGAACGCCCTGCCGTTCTGGATATCTGTGAAGTCCAGGACCTCGTTGACCGGGTCGGGAGTGTCGTTCCATGAGTGGTAAAGGCACCAGTAACCCTCGGTAGGATAGTTCCATGAAAGAGCCTGCGCCTTTACGCGCATAGCGCTCATGCCGACATGACTATAAGCCACTTCGTAAAGATAGATGCCGCCGTGGACCACGTAGCTGTTGTCCGGCAGATCGGGGAGGTTATTTACTCGAACCAGAGTACGGCAGTAGCCGCCGTCTGCGGAGTAATAGCCGAGGGCTTCGGTAGCTCTCTGACCGCCGATGTCATCGGGAGAGTAGCCGAAGATGGTACCGGTCTCGATGTTGTAAAAGCCCTGAAGATACACAGGGGGATCGATGGTGACGGGGAACGCTCTCTTGGTGTCGTTCATCCAGTCGGCATCGGCGGAAACGGTGAGGATATATTTGCCGTCGGCAGCGGAAGAGAGGGTGTATTCCACTTCCATGCTGCTCTCGCCATCGGCGTCGATCATGTACCCTGCCGGGATCACGAACACCGCGGTGCCGGAGCCGTCTTTGAGCTCTATGCTGCCGGAGCTGGTAAGCTCGGGAGTAAGTCCGCCGGCATCGAGAGTGAACTCATATACGTATTCCGCAGCTTTTGCTTTTACGATGATGTTTTCCTTGAGAGAGCTTTCGGCGACGATGTACTCAAGGTCAGCGCCGTTGAGTATGCCGCTGTAGGTAAGCGAAGAAGAGAGGTTCTTCGGCGTGATCTTTGCCTGGAAGCTGCCTTTCTCGGCGACGCTCTCAAGCTGTTTTACGTTCGCGGTTATGCTGGCAATGCTTCTGGCGGCAGCCTCTGCCGACTCGCGCATGCTCGCATTGCCGCTGCGGATCCTCGGCGTGAGGGAGACTGTATAGCCGTCATAGCTTATGCTGGCCAGCTGCGCAGAACCGGCTGAAAGTGCGAGCTCAACATCTGCCAGACCGTGCGTGTTCTTATACACGCGGGTGTCTATGGGCAGGCCGCTCATATCCAGAACCTGTGCCTCGTCGTCGATGGTCAGCTCTTCCTCAGGCTCCTCCTCGACCGGAGGCTCGGTAGCTGCCGGAACGTCAAGAGCTGGCTCCGGGTCTACATCGGGAACAACGGGGTCCTCTTCGTCGGCAGGTTCGGGGTCAGCTTCAACAGGTGCATCAGATTCAATTGGGGAAATATCCTCGGACTCAGCAGGTCCGGCTTCATCCAAAACGTCGGATTCGCCGGCGATCTCAGGCTCGTCCGTAATTTCGGGCTCTGCGGGAAGCTCCGCATCTTCGGCGAGCACAGGCTCTTCCAGCTCAAGTTCCGGCGCCGGAGTGGGCTCCGGGGTAGGCTCAACGGTTGGGACCGGAGTCGGCTCAACAGTTGGGATGGGTGTGGGAACAGGTGTAGGTGCAGGAGAAGGAGAAGCCTTGGCTTCAAGCTCATCCTTGCTGTCCTTATCTTTAAGCGAGTCGGTTTTGAGATCACCGTCTTCAAGCAGGCCGCTCTTGACCGGCTCGGTAGACAGTGTACCGTCCTCGTTATACAGTTTTAGTCTATTGTCTATTTCCTTGTACTTACCCTTTTCATCCTGGTAATGTACGGGGAATGAGTATGCGACGGCTATGTTGGAGCCATTGACCAGGCGGAAATGCTTTTCCGTCTCTGTTCGTTCGGACTCTATCTCCCATAGCACATCGTCCGCTTCATATTCGTCTGTCGGTCCTCTGTAATATATGCTGTCGCGGGGGTCGGGTCTCTGGGCCAAGGTGGGGGCAGAACCTTCGGCCAAAATAACACCTTCGGCGAACGCTGATACCGGGAGCATCTGCACGACGAGTACCAGAACGAGCACGAAGGACAGCAGCTTCCTGAGTCTTCCTCTCATGTCTTTGCCTTTCCTTTCTTCTCCCTTAAAAAAGTGGGAGATATCCGCATGACCGTCTTACTTACTTCCGACCGTATTCAATTGTCTGTCAGCCCATCGGTTCCACCTTCCTCCTGACGACATTATTCGACGGGATTCGCATCTATTTTATATATGTCTGCAGCAATTGATTCGGGGACACGCAGTCCCTGCTTTTTTTCCAAATTTTTGCGCATTAAAAAATGTCTGCTGTAAAGCAGACATTCTTTAGGAAAGATTTCAGACACCAGTCATAGGTTTTAATATGGCAGAAAAGTTCCTTGCAGCAATTTCAGTCCACAGGATATTGCCACTTTATTACAGTTGCAGAGCAGAAGAACTTCCATAAGAGGTGTTGTCCGCATCTATCACAAAACCGTTGATACTCCCTATCTAATGTACATTTGCACCTTGGACAGACCGCGGCTCTATATCCATTAGGCAATTCCAGAATTTCTCTTACCGGCATTGGTATACGATAGCTGTCTGCTGTGGAAAACGAAGACTTACGATGCTGCACGGCTGGCTTCAAAGTCATTCAGCAAAACCTCCTAGATTGATATTCGAATGTCAACATTTCAGATACCTACACATAATATGTCATGACGAGTAAAAAATGGGACATTTTAATCGCAGATTTTGTCTATCTGCCCCGCAACAAGTCGCTTGGAGACATATAGAGATGCTTCTATATAGCTGTGTGCGCATACCATGTTGTGCGGCATTCAGCAGGTATCTCAAATTTGGTATTCAGGCAAAAGCACTGCTGTAAAAGCTGGCTGTGATCTTGACCCTGACCGCATAGAAGCGGAAAGGATCAACGATGCAGCCTCTTTTTATATATCGCGCCAGAGCACCTCCCGTTCTGAATTTTGACTTCATCAAAAATTCGGAACAAGGAGGATCTGCGTAATGGCAGACAAAAAAGATTATTACATATACGTCGCCGGGGAGAAAGTCCTCGTCTCAAAGGAAATATATGACGCTATCACACAAATGGACCGCCAAGAGCGAACCCAAAGCGATAAGGACAAGCGCAACAAATTATTGAGGTACGAAGAATTAACCACGGCTTCCGTAACCGGCGAAGAATTACTCTATGATTCCACGCAGGAAAGTGTTGAGGAGACAGTTGTCACAACCATTATGTGCAGCAAGCTGCGGAACGGGTTAACTATGCTTTCGCCAGAAGAGCGAGAGTTCATTGAAAACATATACTTCCGTGGCTGCTCAGTTCGCCAAATGTCCAAGAAAATAGGAATTCCAACTATGACCGTACAAGATCGCAAGGCCAAAATTCTCGCAAAATTAAAAAAGTTTTTGGAAAACTGAAAATTTTTCCGTACAGTTGCCATCTCACTCGCCTATAAGGGGTGAGGGGACTTTTTTAGGACTCTCGGTGTACCTTGACAAACACCGGGGCAACCGGTCATATCCGGCTACTGTAACAACATCAGTGAATGTACGAGCGAAACGAAGGATGCGCCATAACTCACCTGTGCGGGAAACCGCATCAATCGACGGCCATAAGGTGACGAGCGAGTCAGTCCATTCAAAAGCGGCTTTGGCAAGCCGCAAGCCATGACTGCATTCACGCAGGTACTCCTGTCCAGCCACAGCTTTCAGGCAATGGGGGCAGCTCGGAGAGATCCTCGGAGGGGTGAAATTCCCGTGCGCAGCGCCAGCTGCGGTTCAGTAGTCCGCCCGACCTGGGGAAGTAGTGTCGAATACAGGTCAGCAAAATCAAAAAATACAAGTCAAAATTTAGAACAATGGCAGCCAATGTATTTCATCGGCTGCCGCATTATCAGGAGGAAATATGGAGAATGAAAAATCCACGTTGACCGTGCTCATGGTCGAGCCGGGCAAAGCTCCGTATCAGGCTGCTATCGGCGCTGACCTTAAGTCTTTGCAGCAGGTGGTCGGCGGGTATATAGAATCAATCGCACCCTACGATGACCCCGTTGCGATCGTCTGCAACGAAGAAGGCAAGCTTGAACAGCTCCCGTTCAACCGTGGGCTGCGTGATGAGTCAGGCAATCTCTATGACTGTATTGCCGGTAACTTTATGATCGTCGGTCTCGGAGAAGAAGATTTCACGTCGCTGCCGCCGGAGTACATAGAGAAGTACTCTCAGCTTTTTGCTCAGCCCGAAATCCTCAACATTGCAAACGGCAGGTTTGAAGTTTTGCCGGATACGTCCTTTGAACAGCAAGAATCTGAAGAACCGAATATGAGCATGTAAAGGAGACCATTATGGGAAAGAAAAACCGCCACAAATGCAAAGCACCGTACCGCGCACCGCCGCAGTGCGGTAAGTACCAGAAGAAGCTCATGAAAGCTGCTGCAGATGAGCGGCGGATGAATCAAAGACCGTACATGTCAAATGGAAGAAGTTGATTCCAATGCAGCATCGCAAAATTCGCTTGATTTTCACCAGATAATTGCATATAATTGTAGTACGAGGTGAAAATATGATAAAAACGACTGCGATGCTGCTTGAAGAGCTTCATAATTATGCGAGTCCTGCGTCAAAGCTGTCACGCATGACGGCACGAGGCGAGTGCGTACAGATCGTAAAGGGCTTATATGAGACGGATAAAAGCGTTCCCGGTTATTTGCTCGCGGGGAGCATCTATGGCCCTTCATATATTTCTTTCGAATATGCGATGAGCTATTACGGATTGATTCCGGAGGCAGTATATACCGTAACATCGGCAACATTCGAAAAGAAAAAGAAGAAAAGATATGAAACGTCTTTCGGCACATTCACATACTGTGATGTTCCGGCTGAAGCATTTCCGCTTGAACTGATTCTGGTTCAGGAGGGAGATTACTTTTATCGTATTGCTTCACCGGAAAAAGCAGTGTGCGACAAGCTGTATACGATGTCGCCCACGGCCAATATTAAGGAGCTTTATACACTTCTTGCCGACGATTTGCGAATTGACATGGATGCACTAAAAAAGCTGGATCAGTCAAAGCTTGCGCAGCTTAGCGGCAAGTATCACTCAACGAATGTAAAGAAGCTCTGTTCTTTGATAAGGAGGCTATAAAATGAATTCGGCCATTGAGCAAATGCTGAAAAGCTATCAGGTGGAAAATATCTATGATAAAGAGAACGCCATGAAAGAGATCATACAGGAGATCGTTCTGTGCGGGTTGTCCCGTGCGGGCTTTTTTGACGAAGCCGCATTTTATGGCGGAACTGCTCTGCGCATCTTCTATGGACTTGACCGGTTTTCGGAAGATCTGGATTTTTCGCTTGAAACTGCGGACAAGACCTTTGACCTCAGTTCATACTTTCCAACGCTGGAAAAAGAGGTTCGGTCTTTTGGGCTTAATGTTACCATAGAGGAAAAAGAAAAGAGCAAGGAGAGCAATATCCGCTCTGCATTCCTCAAAGGCAGCACAAAAGAACATCTTCTTATTTTCTATGCAGACGAAAAGGCCGCAGCGAGTGTAGCTAAAAACAAGGCAGTAAAGATCAAGCTTGAAATAGATGTGAATCCGCCTAAGTATGCAAGCTTTGAGCACAAGTACAGATTGCTTCCGGCTCCGTATGAGGTCAACCTTTATGATATGCCGTCACTGTTCGCGGGGAAGATCCACGCTGTGCTCTGCAGAGCATGGCGTGATCGGGTGAAAGGCCGCGACCTCTACGACTATGTGTTTTATCTCACCAAAGGGGCATCCGTAAATTTGAGGCATCTGCGAGAAAGGCTGCTTGAGTCTGGCTATATTTCTGGTGAAGCAGACTGCACTCTTTCAGATGTCAAGAGAATGCTTAACGACCGTTTTGACGCTATAGACTTCTCGCAGGCAAAAGCGGATGTCGAGCCGTTCATCCATGATATCTCAGCTTTGGATGTATGGAGCGCAGACTTCTTCAAACAGATCACAGAGAACTTAACTGCTGTGTGATCAAAAAATATTTATTTGCTTAAGAGCACCGAGTAAAATCCGGTGCTCTTACTTTTTAAAGGAGGGAATGACAATAACTGAAACACGCATACACAGACGCATATTCTCCCTGCTCTGTGTGCTTCTTATCTTTATCGCAATTTTGCCCATAACTGCGTTTGCGGAGAGGGTAACGATCTCAACAGTAAACTCGCCGTCGTATTTCCTTGGATACAACAGCAAAAGCGAATGGCATGGCATAGGCACTCCAGCGCACTACGTTAATGAGACCGGAGCCGTTGCCTATTGTATTCAGACGAACTATAACTCGCCGAACAACAGCGGTTATACCTCAACAAACGGCTGGCAGTACTACGATGAAGTCACCATCCGAGGGATGCAGGCGATTCTGGAGCATGGCTACCCGAACGATGATGCGGGGTTCTCCGCAGATGAGGCACGGTATGCCACGGCAAATGCGCTGAGATTCTGGCTCGCCGAACAAGGCTGTGAGGGCGTCCCTGAGTGGATGAATCTCAAACT
>ERZ780198.607-NODE-607-length-39194-cov-9.059097_pt1 | contig 39194 bp, 34 predicted proteins | sample MGYA00510979_ERZ780198 | MGnify/ENA primary metagenome ERZ780198 (study PRJEB29588, sample SAMEA2158039) | human gut metagenome | biome: human gut; feature: human-associated habitat; material: faeces | place: Denmark | collected 2008/2010 ...
TCAGGCGATGCCTTCCTGATTAAAATCAAAGATTTTAATCAGGAAATAGTATCAGATCAATACTTTCCGCTTTCTGATTCGCAAAAGCTCCCATAGGCCAATGGCCGCGCCCAGTCCCCAGCGCGCCAGCCACAGTCCATCCGCCGCCACGGACGCCACGGCCACAGCGGCGAACACCGCCGCGTACCCGACCCACATTTTCAGCGGGAAGGGGTATTCTTTCCCGCCCAGAGCAAAACGGACGTACAGATAGTGCAGCGTCAGCTGCAAACTGTGGGAAATCAGCGTCGCCACCGCCGCGCCGGCCATGCCGATGCGCAGGATCAGCAGGTAATTCAGCCCCACATTTATCAGCGATGACACAATAGTGATGATCGAGACGACCTTGGTCTTTTTGTGGTAATACTCGAAATTCACCGGGAAGGTACACAGGAAATTGGTGTAGTAGCTGGACACAAAAATGGGAATCAGCATCGTGCTTCCCCAGAAATCCCGGGAAACATAGACATAGCGGTACACTTCGCTGGCCAGCAGCACGAAGCCCACGGAAAGCACCGTGAACAGCTCCAGAAAATTCCCCGCCTTTTCCCGCAGGTTCTCCCGGTTGCCCTGCTTCATGTCCTCGAAGAAGAAGGGGCACCATGAATTGTTCAGGGCGGTGAACAGGGTGAACATGATGCCGCCGAAATTCAGCGCCGCGCCGTAGCAGCCCACCGTGGCCTCGTCCATCATCTGCTGGAGCATCACCTTGTCGCTCTGCCCCAGAATCAGGTCGGAAAGATTATAAAATACCGCTGGAATGGCAAGAACGACGCAGAATTTCCAATATTCCTTGTTGTAAAAGGTCTTCCCCTTCGCCAGAATCCAGATGCAAACCGGAATGCCCAGCACGCCGTAGGTCACGGCGATAGCGGAAATGCGGCCTAAGTAGTTGATCTGCTTGGGCAGCAGCAGAATCAGCACAATGGAGAGGATCAGGGTGGTCAGCGTCACCACAAGGGACATGACCATGTTCCGCCCTGCCTTGAATTCGTAGACGAATTTGGTGTTCAGGAAGTTGACGCAGAAGGTGCCGAAGCCCTGAATGAGCATCAGCACGATCAAAAACCAGCTCAGCTTCAGCGCCCCGGAAATGGGGCCGATAAAGCACAGCACCAGTGCGCTGAAAATCAGATACACCAGCGTGGACAGGCTCATGGCCGAGGACTGGTAGCGCAGCTGGTCTCCCTCCGGGTACTCCACCCGGGCGTTGACCAGCGTCCCCTGCGTTTGCAGCGTGAACACAATGGCGATCACCGCCACCCATGTGTTGTAAATTTGGGTAACGCCGTAACCGCTGGTTCCCAGCAGACGGGTAAACAGGGGCGCTGTGAATATGGAAATGCCTCTGAGCAAAACGGTGCTCAGAATGTTAAAAAAGGCAACCCGGTTTCGTCGATTCATAGTTCACTCCGCGCTTTTTGTATCCGTTTTCCCGGGACGCACCCCGTGGTAAAGTCCCCGCATGGGGCGGTACAGCCCGGCGGCCAGCAGCAAATCCGTCACCCGCTCCTGCCCGCCAAACAGCGGACTGGTCAGCAAAAAGGAAACGTGCCTGCGAAGCGCCTTCCGGGACAGGCGGTATTCCTCTGCAAATTTCTGCCGGGTATCCTTGTCCGCCAAATCCAGCGTCAGCAGATTGTAGGCGAGGGAACGCACCCGCAGATACCGCGCCGCATCCGCGATTCCCGGATAATTGTCCCTTATAAACGGGTAGATTTCCGCAGTATGCCTGGAAAAATGGAAGGTTTTCTCCGAAACCGAGGACGAGGTGATGCTCCCCGGCCGGTGGTAATAATTGTAAACGGGGCAGGGCAGCATGGCCGCCTGTCCGGCATCCAGCGCAATGCGGTAGGTGGTAGGAACGTCCTCGCAGATCACCCCCAGGGGATAGCGGATGGAGGCAAAAAGACTTTTGTGATACAGCTTGTCCCATGCGGCGGAGTCGATGTTCTCCCAATGGAAAATCCGGCGCACCAGCTCTTCCCCGGAAATGACCTCCTCTTTTGGCGGGCACAGCCCCAGCGTCTTCTCCCCGGTCTCGCTGCTGACGTCCCAGCGCCCCGCGCAGACCAGACGAACGCCGTATTTTTCCATCAGCGCCATCATTTTCTCGTACATATCCGGCTCGATCCAGTCGTCGCTGTCCACGAAGGAAAGATATTCCCCCGTCGCCGCGTCTATTCCGGCGTTCCGGGCGCTGCTCAGGCCGCCGTTTTTCTTGTGAATTGCTTTGACTCTGGCGTCCTGCCGGGCGTAGGCGTCGCAGATGGCGCCGCTGTTGTCCTTCGTGCCGTCGTCCACCAGAAGGATCTCCAGATTCTCATAGGTCTGCGCCAGAATGGATTCCACGCACCGGGGAAGGTACTGCTCCACATTGTACACCGGAACAATGACGCTGATCCGCGGGTTCTGATTCATGCCGCATTCCTTCCTTTCTCACCCTTCGGCGCTGTTTTTGGCAAGTCTTTCGTAAATTTCCAGCAAATCCGCCAGATTCTTTTCCGGGTCGTGGGTCACACCGGCGTGGGCGCGCGCCGCCTCGCCCATGGCTTCGGCCGCCTCGCCCTGTGCAAAAATGTTCTCCACATAAAACGCCAGCATATAGGGCGCGGTGGAGGGGTAGACCTCTCCTTCCAACCTGTGGCGCATCATGGTCGTGACGCCGCCCACGTCCGCCGCCACACAGGGCACGCCCAGCAGCATGGCCTCCCCCAGAGAATTGGGGGAATTCTCAATGGTGGATGGCAGCACAAACACGTTCGCGTCCAGGAACGCCTGCTTCATTTCCTCCCCGCTGAGACTGCCCAGAAATTCGATCTTATCCTCCACGCCGTACTGCTCCGCCAGATCTGCCAGATATTTCTGGTAATTGGTTCTGCGCAGCCTGTTCGCCGTCAGGAAGCTCTTTCCCGGCACCGCCAGCGTGGCATCCGGGTAGGTCTTGACAATCTGGCCAAAGGCTTCCAGCAAATAGTGAAAGCCCTTCACGGGATAGGCGCAGCTGGAAGCGAAAATCCGGTGTTTCCGGCAGCTCTCATAGCGCCAAGTCCCCTGATAAAAGGGCTGGCGCAATGTCTCGTTGCAGAAATGGTACTTTGCTTCCGGATTGATCCGTCGGACGCAGGCCAAGTCCCAGTCCGTTCTGCCGATAATATGGCGCGCCTTTTGCAGGGCTTTTTCTTCCAGAAGCCCCCGAAGCACGAACTTTTCCCGCTGCTTCACGATATTGTCCCGTCGGACAAGGTCGCGGAAGGTGCTGCCCCGCTGAACCGACTCCGGAACGCCCTCGGCATAATGCCCGGCATAAACCGAGCAAAGTCCCTGAATGCTGACCACCAGACTGTCCAGCCGCCCCGCCTTTTCCGCAGCGTTAACCATGGCAAGGGTGTGGCCGTACTCCGTCCCCCAGACGTGGATCACGTCCGGCTGGAAGGTATCCAGCTCCCCCCGGAACTGCGTTTCCAGCTCCGTCAGGTACACATAGGGCAGCCCCTCGGAAAAGAAAGCGTAGGAGCAGCGCGCATTCACCTTCCCCTCGCCGCCGTCGCCGGGGCAGAGAATGCGGATGTTCAGGTCTTCCCGTTCCAGCAGCCCTTCCAGCACACTGTCGACCCACAGCCCGCCGCCGGTGGAGCCGCCGCTGACGGCTTCCTTCACCTTTCCGGGCACCATATTGCACAGCCACAGCAGCTTCATTGCACCCCGTCCCTTTCAAGCATGGCCAGAATTTTCCCGGCCTGCGTCACGTTGTTTTTTTCTTTTAAGATAAATTCACGGGCTTTCATGCCCTTCTCAAACAGGGCATCAGCGGGCTGGGCAAAAATCTGCCCCAGCTTCTCCGCAATGGCGTCAGCGGTTTCCTCCTCCAACAGGTACACGTAGGGGTGATATTCCTTGGGCATTCCCGGCAGAACCGTGGTCAGCACCGGGGTTCCCGTGGACATATACTCCATGGTCTTGGAGGGGAAGGAATATTTCACATATTCCTCGCCCGTTGGCCGGGGGTTGACCAGCAGCGTCGCCGCCATCTCCCGCTCCACGATTTCCGCGTTCAGCAGCATTCCGCCGTAGAAAATCCGGGAATCCTCCGCGGCGATCTGGGAAAGCTCCTGCACATAATCCCCGGGGCCATAAATTTCCAGCCGGGCGTCCGGCAGATCTGCCTTCTGAAAGCCCTTCACCAGATTTTCCAGGCCATACTGCTTGCTGACGCCCCCGGCGTACATGCACACCCGGGGACTGGCCTTTCGCGCCGGAGACGGCTCCTGCCGTTCCATAGCGATGTCGCTATGCCCCTCCAGAATCACATGGGGCTTGCCCTTCGGGTTCAGATAGTCGTTCATGGCCTGGGTCAGCAGCACATAGTCCGTGCAGTGACGGATGACAAAATTGGAAAGCTTCTTGGAAAAGACGCTGCCCCCCAGCATGTCCGGCAAGTCCGTCACAATGCCCACGCACCGTCTTCCCCGCAGTTTCGCCGCCAGCAGACCGGCCAGCGCCGTCGTCCTGTTCAGGCAGTCCACCACCACCGCCGAATCCTTCCCCGCAAGGCGCGCAGTGCGGAAAAAGGTTCCCACGCCCACAAATACAGCCTTGACAATGGGATTCCGGACGGCGGGAATATAGCGGTAGCACGCGCCGCCCTCGGTCTCCCGGGGCAGACGGACAAAGGACTTTTTCAGAACCTCCCGGTTCACCGGCGGGTTCGCCACCACGTCCACCTTTGTCCCGGCGGCAAGCCCTTCAATGAGCAGGCGGTGATATTTCTGAGACTGAAAGGCGGGCTTCCGGGGGGCGTCCGCGAACAGCTGACGGTACACCCGGTCGGAACACGTTGTCACAGCGTAAATGATGTGCATGGGTTAACCCCCATCTTTTTCAAAAATTGCAACGTGGGCTTCCGCCATGTTTTCAATGGTATAGGCGCGGATTTTTTTCAGAGAAGCCGTCCCCATTTTCTCCAAATCCGAGGACAGAAGCACCTTCATTTTCCCGGCAAGGGCAGCATCGTCCTCCACAGGCACGATACTCCCGTTGACGCCTTCTTCCACCAGTTCCAGACCGGCAACGCACCGGTCGGTGGTGATGACGGGCAGGCCGTAGGCCATGGCCTCGTTGATGACCAGCCCCCAGATGTCCTCCCGGGTGGGCAGGACGAACAAGTCCGCAGCTCTGTAATACCGGCTCAGGGCTTCCTTCTTCTGGAAACCCACGAAATGGACGTTATCCAGCCCCAGAGACGCGCGCATCTGCAAATAGTCTTCTGTCGGCTCGCCGCCGACAATGTAAATCCCCACGTCCTTGTCAAGCGAACAGGCGGCGTGCATCAGGATGTCGAAGCCCTTTCTGTGGATAAACTGGCCGATGGCCAGTACCATCCGCTTTTCCGGGACGCCCAGTTCCTCTTTCAGCGCCTGCTTTTCATCGGCGGAGGGAACGGCAGGGAGGATATCCTTTTCAAACACGGAGGAGAAGGGATAAAAATGAATGCGGCTTTCCTCCGCCCCGTAGTGGACAAGAAATTCCGTGGTGTACCGTCCCGAGCTGAGCCACTGGTCAGCCTTGCGCACCAGCGACTTCTTGAACAGATACTTTATCTTCCGCTCCTGCCGGATCAGGCCGCCGTCTACTTCCATGTAAAAGGGGATTTTCCTTCTGCGCAGCCACCGCATCGCAAGAATCGCCGTGGGCGAGGAATAGCCGCATATCACGATGGCATCGTAGGGCTTTTTCAGCCATTCGGTCACGTCCAGACACAGATTTTCGTCCAGAAAATGGGCAACGCACCGCTTCAGCTGCACCGGGCGGTAAGCGCCGCCCCCGGGGACGAACCAGTCGGCACTGCGGTTTTTCTGGTCTTCCACCCGGTCGGTGAACAGCACCGTCACGTCCATGCTTTTTGCCAGCTCATCGTAAAAATGGACCCGGTAGGGGGAAGCGTAGTTCGTCAGGAACAGCACTCGTTTCATACCGTTGTAACCTCTCAATGTCAATCGCCGAAATCGATCTGCACGATCTGATGGCGGTTTTCCCGCTGATCTTCCGGCGGGAGCTGCATATAGTCGCCGTACAGCGTGGTCAGGAATTTGTCGTACTCCGCCGGCGCTTTGAAGGTTTCTCCCTCAAAGGTCACGTCCGTCAGCGCCTGACACCACGCTTTCTCGTAGGCATCCGGCTTCGTCATGGCGCTCTGCTCGCAGACATAGCCGTTTTCCGGCAATGCCGTCGCAAGCGCGTCATATGCCCTGGCAAGGCTTTCCTGGTCAGAAAACAACGCCAGCGCCTGATAGTATAGGTAGCCAATCCGCTTTTTCCAGAGGATTTTCTCATTCTCCCGCCAGGGCTGATAGTGGGATTTCATCAGCTTCGTCCGGTAGATTTTCAGCAGACGACCTGCCGTTTCCTGCCGCTCTTCCGCATCCGGGGACACAGCATCGTAGGGAAAAATGTCCACATAGAAGCCGTTTTCTTCCAGCTGGTGAGATTTGACCTCTAAGTACAATGTCCCGCGCTTGCGCACCTTGCCGAAGGGCAGAGCGTAGTTGGGATCGGTGTACCAGGTCTGCCAGCAATATTCCGGTTTCAGTTTCTCCGGGGCGATGCGGCAGAATTTCTCATAATTCTCCCGCAGCATTCCCACGTCCATGTCGTCGTCCCACGGAATGAATCCCTGATGGCGCACCGCGCCCAGAAGGGTGCCGCAGGTGAGAAAATAGGGAATGTCGTTTTCCTCGCACACCCGGCGGATCTCCTTCGCAATTTCCAGCTGGGTCAGCTGTACCTTTCTCAGCAGTTCCCGCTCCATAAGATTACCCCCTTTTCATAAGCCGTTCCACCAGCGCCATGACCGGGAACAGCCATAAAAACACGTCCGCAATCAGATTCTGTGTGTTAAAGGACATGAACAGAATGACCACCAGCGCCAGATTCACCCATATCTTCCGCTCCTTCCGCCACACCAGCGCGACCCAGCAGGCAATGTGGAGCAGCGCCGCCGGAATGCCGAAGGCGGAGAAAAGAATGAGGGTGGACGTGGTATTGTTTGCAGTGGCATACAGCACCTCCGCTATCTTCGCACCGAAGATGGGATGGTGCAGGAAAATGGAAATGTCCGTCACAATGGCGTCCATCCGCTCCACCGAGGAATCCTGCCCGTTGACAAATTTGCCGATGGCCATGTCGTAAACTTCCCAGTAGAGGACGTTTTTCCGGGCAATGGAAACGCCCGCTATCACGGCGACGCACAAAATCAGCCCGACCGCCACGGCACATACCCGCTTGTCCCGATACCATTTCTTGTCAAAAAACAGCACGACCGCCAGCAGTCCCATTTCCGCGACGCCGCCGGTGGCAAACGTGGACACCATCGTCGCGGCCAGAATGCCGTTGACCAGCCACAGCTGCCACGGCTTTTTCCACTCGACCTCGTAATTGTTCAGATACAGCGCCGTGATCAGGAAAAACTGATAAACCCCCGGCTCCCGGAAAATACCGAAATTCCGGTTTTTCACGTACGTATCCGGGACAATGGACAGAAAGAAATTGTGAAATTCAAAGCCCATGGAATTCCGGAACACCGGCACCGCGTAAGCACCCCTATCCACGCCGATGCGCAGAATGTACGCCGCCAGTACGGAATACGCCCCCAGAACGGACATAATCACCACATAATACTTGGCCGCATCCCGCAACGTAAGGAAATAAGACAAAAACACCGCCGTCAGCAGGCACAGCAGAACACTGAAATACATCAGCTGCCAGTCCCGCTTCACCAGCATGGGCAGCAGGAGCACCGCCGCCGCGATTCCGGCGACAATCATCCTCCGGTCTTTCAGAATTTGGAGCAGATTTCTCCGGTTGGTGATCAGGAAGGCCACACCCAGCAGGCAGATCACGCCCAGCATGAGAAACTGCGCCTTCTCAAAACCGATTACCGCCGTGGTGAACATACTGTCCCGCGCCAGAAAAAGCATGGCCGTGAAAAACGCGGCGAAGGCAATTTTTGTCCCACGGCTGTCCGGGAAGGGATAATGGGTCATTTGCGATTCTCCTTTGTGATCTGTTCCACGGCTTCCAGCAGATGCGCCGCGCCCCTTGGTACGGCGACGCCCCCGAACTGGCTGACGACCTCCTCGCAGGCAGTCCCCTGATAAACCACGGCCTCCGTGCCGCAGCACCGGGCTTCCAGCACGGTCATGCCGAAGGTCTCCTCCGTGCTGGGGTTCAGAAATACGTCGGCGGCGGTGTACGCCTCCGCCAGCTCCTGAACACTGTTGGTACGGGGCAGCCCCAGAATTCCCGCCGGGAGGGACTGAATCTGCTTTGCGCTCAAGCCGATCAGCACGATAGCATATTCTTCGTCCAACAGGTCATGAAGCGCCAGAAAGTCCCGCAGTCCCTTGCGCTCGTCCCAGACGCTGGCAACGCCCAGCAGGATGATTTTATTTTCCAGACCGTACTTTTCCCGGAAATTGCCGGGGGTGGGCTTGAAGATTTCCCGGTTCACCGTGTTGTATACCACCTTCACCGGGTAGTCCCTCAGAAAGCTCTCCTTTACCCGGCTTTCCAGCCAGTGGGAGGGGACGATGAGGGTCACATTGGGAATGCCCGTAAACAGTTCCCGCTTTTTTTCGTAATTTTTCCGGCTGTTGTCCAAAAGAATGCTTGCAGGATAAGCGCGTTTCTGTGGGCAGTCGTGGCAGCCGGTTTTCCAGCGGTCACAGCCCACATAGTCAAAATAGGCACAGTGACCCGTAAAGCTCCAGCAGTCGTGAAGCGTCCAGAAAATGGTCTTTCCGCAGTCGCGCAGGTAAGTAAACAGCTCTCCCAAGTGAATGTAATAGCCGTGAACATTGTGCAGCCAGATCACGTCCGGGTCGTATTCCCTGACCCAATCCAGAAACCGCCGGGTCGCCCGCCGGGAGCCGAAGCCGGAATCGTCCAGCAGACGGCTTTCCGCCCCGTGGAGCCTATAGTCCATGGGCGTACCGATGCGCACCGTGGGAATATCGCTGCAATTTGCCTCTTCACGGCCAAAGGCGAGCACGCACTCATGCCCCTGCGCCATCAGCCCACGGCACTGCTCCGCCGCGATGCGCCCCGTGCTGCCAAAGCCGGCAACGGAGTTGATGAACAGGTATTTCATGCGTCTCGCCTCCCGATGTTGTGAAATTTTCCGGCTGTTTCATCATATCCAGAAAAAACAGCGCAATTTGTCGGCGTCTGGCTTCTTACGACTTTCTCCAGACCATTTTGTCCACCACGCCGGTGTAGGACTGGATGATCTTGACCACCTTGGTGGATACGTTTTCCTCCACATAGTCCGGCACGGGAATCCCCAGATCGCCGTCCCGGTTCATCTGAACGGCGGTGTCCACCGCTTGCAGCAGATTTTTCTCGTCAATGCCCGCCAGAATGAAGCAGCCCTTGTCCAGCGCTTCCGGGCGCTCCGTGGACGTGCGGATGCACACCGCCGGGAACGGATGTCCCACGGAGGTGAAGAAGCTGGATTCCTCCGGCAGCGTCCCGGAATCGGACACCACCGCGAAGGCGTTCATTTGTAGGCAGTTGTAATCGTGGAAGCCCAGCGGCTCGTGCTGAATCACCCGGCTGTCCAGGATGAAGCCCGTAGCTTCCAGCCGCTTTTTGGAGCGGGGGTGGCAGGAATACAGAATGGGCATATCGTACTTTTCCGCCATGGCGTTGACGGCGCGAAACAGGGACAGGAAATTCTTCTCCGTGTCGATGTTTTCCTCCCGGTGGGCGGAGAGCAGAATGTACTCCCCTTTGTTCAGTCCCAGCCGCTGGTGGATGTCAGAAGCCTCGATGGCGTTTAAGTTGGCGTGGAGCACCTCTGCCATGGGGGAGCCGGTAACGTATGTGCGCTCCTTGGGCAGACCGCACTCGTGGAGGTATCGTCTCGCATGTTCGGAGTAAGCCAGATTCACGTCGGAGATGATGTCCACGATCCGGCGGTTGGTCTCCTCCGGCAGGCACTCGTCCTTGCAGCGGTTTCCCGCCTCCATGTGGAAAATGGGAATATGCAGCCGCTTGGCCGCAATGGCGGACAGGCAGGAATTGGTGTCCCCCAGAATCAGCATGGCGTCCGGCTGAATGGCCGTCATCAGCTTGTAGGAGCAGTTGATGATGTTGCCCACGGTGGCGCCCAAGTCGTCCCCCACTGCGTTCATATACACATCCGGGTCGGCAAGTCCCAAGTCCCGAAAGAAAATCCCGTTCAGGTTATAATCGTAATTCTGCCCCGTGTGTGCGAGAATGCAGTCAAAATATTTGCGGCACTTGTTGATGACCGCCGCCAGACGGATGATCTCCGGGCGGGTGCCTACGATGATGAGCAGCTTTAATTTTCCGTCATTGCGGAACGCCACGTCGGAATAGTCCAGCTTCATTTCCATGTCAAACCACCTCAAAGAATGTATCCGGCTTTTTCGGGTCAAAGCACTCGTTTGCCCACATGAGCGTCACAAGATCGTCCGTTTCGCTCAGGTTGATAATGTTGTGGGTATAGCCCGGCAGCATGTGAACGGCTTCGATTTTCTCTCCGGAAACTTCAAAATTCAGCACTTCCCCGGCGCCGACCTCCCGCTGCTGGATCAGGCCATGGCCGGATACCACGATGAAAAATTCCCACTTGGTGTTGTGCCAGTGCTGTCCCTTGGTCACGCCGGGACGGCTGATGTTCACGCTGAACTGGCCGCAGTTCGCCGTTTTCAGCAGCTCCGTGAAGCTGCCCCGGGCGTCAACGTTCATTTTCAGGGGGAACGCCGCCTTTTCCCTGGGCAGATAGGATAAATACGTAGAATACAGCTTTTTCGCGAAGCTGCCCGCCGGGATCTCCGGCATCAGCAGGGTTTCCGGCTGCGCCTTGAAGCTGTCCAGCAGCGCTACGATCTGCCCCAGCGTCGCCCGGTGGGTGACAGGCGCGGCGCAGTAGCGCCCAGACGCCGTCAGAACCGTGTCCACGCCCTCAAATTCGCAGTGATGCTCCCTGCCCTCCAGCGCCGCAATCATCTCGTCCACCAGATCGTCGATGTACAGCAGCTCCAGCTCTACGCCGGGGTCGTTCACCGTGATGGGCAGGTCGTGGGCATAGTTGTGGCAGAAGGTGGCCACGGCGGAATTGTAGTTGGGACGGCACCATTTTCCGAACAGGTTGGGGAAGCGGTACACCAGCACTTTCGCCCCGGTTTCGGCGGCATAGGAGAAGAACAGCTCCTCCCCCGCCTTCTTGCTCTTGCCGTACTCGCTGCCCGCATAGCGCCCCACCATGGTCGCCTGAATAGAGGACGACAGCATCACGGGGCAGGTGTTACGGTATTTTTTCAGCGTGTCCAGCAGCGTGGAAGCAAAGCCGAAATTTCCCTGCATGAACTCTTCCTGATTCTTCGGGCGGTTGACGCCGGCAAGATTGAACACGAAGTCCGCCTTCTGGCAGGCCGTTTCCAGCAGCGCCGGGTCGGAGTCGATGTCGTAGAGGTACAGCTCCCCCACCGTAAGCCCCGGATGGGTCTTGTCACGGCCGTCCCGGATGCACTCCAGCGCCGCCGTCAGGTTTTTGCCCACAAATCCGGCCGCGCCGGTAATCAGAATGTTCATGCCAGCTCACCCTTCCGTTATTTATTCTTCATGGCTTCCAGTTCTTCCCGGATGTAGCTCAGGCTCAGCAGCTTCTGCTGCACCTGCTCCACGTTCAGCAGCTCCGTGTTGTTGCTGTTGAACTCCGTGAGGACGTTGCGCTGGGTGTCGCCGTCCTTGAAATATTTGTCGTAGTTTAAGTCCCGCTTGTCGCAGGGGACGCGGTAGAAATTGCCCAGATCGATAGCGTGGGCACATTCCTCGTTGGTCAGCAGCGTCTCGTACATCTTTTCGCCGTGACGAATGCCAATGACCTTGATCTCGTGGCCGGGGGCAAACAGACCGGTGACGGCTTTTGCCAGTGTCTCAATGGTGCACGCCGGGGCTTTCTGCACCAGAATATCCCCGCTGACGCCGTTCTGGAAGGCAAACAGCACCAAGTCCACCGCTTCCTCCAGAGACATGATGAACCGGGTCATGTTCGGCTCGGTGATGGTGATGGGGTTGCCCGCCTTGATCTGGTCGATCCACAGCGGAATGACACTGCCCCGGGAACACATGACGTTTCCGTAGCGGGTGCAGCAGATTTTGGTCTTTTCCGGAGAAACCGTCCGGGATTTGGCAACGATGACCTTCTCCATCATGGCTTTGGATGTACCCATGGCGTTGACGGGATAGGCGGCCTTGTCCGTGGACAGGCAGATGACGGCCTTGACCCCCGCGTCAATGGCGGCGGTCAGCACGTTATCGGTTCCGAACACGTTGGTTTTCACCGCCTCCATGGGGAAAAACTCACAGGACGGCACCTGTTTGAGGGCGGCGGCATGAAAGATGTAATCTACGCCGTGCATGGCGTTCTTCACGGAAGCGAGATCCCGGACATCGCCGATGAAGAACTTAATCTTCCCTGCCGCTTCCGGCATTTTCGCCTGAAACTCATGGCGCATGTCGTCCTGTTTCTTCTCGTCCCGTGAGAAAATCCGGATTTCCCGGATATCCGTGTCCAGGAAGCGGTTCAGTACCGCGTTTCCGAAGGAACCGGTACCTCCGGTGATCATCAGCGTTTTGTTGGCAAAAATACTCATATTCTATTCTCCTCCCCTGTTTCCGGGTGTAGAAGTTCCCGGAAAAGAGATACATATTTCCCCGTGCAAATTTCAGTGGTATACTTTTGCAGATACAGCTCCCGGCATTTTCTGCGCATGTCCCGGGCTTTCTCCGGGTTGTCCCGCAGGAAGCGGACGGCCTCGGCCAGGCGCTGGCTTTCGCCGTTGCGCACCCAAAGCCCCGCGCCGGACTGAATATCCCGGACGATGTCGCACTCGTCCATGATGGCGAGCAGGGGGATGCCCTGCATCATATAGCTGTAGGTCTTGCTGGGGACGCAAAGCCCCGTCGCACCCTTTTCAAGAGAAATCAGCGCGCAGTCGCTCACCGCCAGCGCGTCCTGAAAGTCCTGACCATGAAGGAAGCTGTGAATCCGGACATTCTCAATGCTCTCCTGAGCGATGATCTCTCGCAGCTTCTCCATTTTATTGCCGTGTCCGGCAAAGAGGAAGAAAACGTCCTTCTCCTCCCGCAGCGCCCGGATAGCGCCCAGAATGGTGTCCATATCCTGCATGGTGCCCATATTGCCGAAATAGGACACCACGAACCGCCCCGCCGTCAACTCCCGGAACCGGTTTTCCTCCCGGTCGCGCAGGCCACCCTCGTCCCGGTACCAGTTAGGAATCACCGTCACAAGTTCGTCAACGGCGTTCCGGGTGCGGAGAATGCAGTTCTTCTGCTCCGACGACAGCGCCACCACCCGGTCTGCCCGGCGGAACACACATTTGTTGATGTGGTTCATCAGCCTGCAGATCACGCTGCCTTCCCGGAGGGTGTTCGTCACCGTGGCCACCTCCGGATAGAGGTCGTAGGACACGAACACCAGCTTCGTACCGAACAGCGATTTTGCCCAAGAAGCAATCCACGGCAGAATCGGCGGGTTGGAGTACACCACCACCGCCCGGTATTTGCCGATCTCCGGCAGGTGCAGCAGCACATGAAACGTAAAGGAAAAATAGTTGACAATCCGGCCAAGAAATCCCGTCCGGCCCGTCTGGATGTATTTCAGGCGGTGAATGTGGATGCCGTCCGCATCCTCCTTCGTGGGGACCTTCCCGCCCTCGGCGTATTCCCGTGGATAGCCGCACAGCGCGCCCACGGAGAATCCGGCGTCCCGAAGCGCCAGCACCGTGTCATAGGGCAGCTGGGCGGAGGAAATATATTCGGGATAAAAAAACTGGCACAAAAACAGGATATCCCGCTTCTTTTTCAAGCAACCGCCCTCTTTCGCTTCCTAAAAATCAGGTTCTCTCCGTCTCCAGAATGGACTGCTCCAGCGTTTTTACGCAGTAATCCCGGCTGTACCGGCTCAGCGCAAAATCATAGCACAGGCTGCCAAAGGCCTTGTCCACCGCGGGCGAAAAAAACCGCAGCAGTTTCAGCGCCCAGGTAAAGCCCCTCACCATCAGGATGCCCTTTCCGTTTGCGTGGGCAATCCAGTTGACCATGTCGCTGGTGTTGGTGTATTCGTTGTTCTGGGGGCAGAAAATACCTGCCGCCTCGTCGTCAATGAGCAGCCGGACAAATTCCGTCAGATTCTCAATATACAGCATGGAACGCTGGTTGGAAACGTAAGGAAAAACCGGCAGCTTCTTCGCCAGCTTCGCCATGGTCACGTAATTGCCCTTGCAGCCCTTGCCGTAGATCATGGGCGGGCGGAGAATTGCGACCTTGAAGCTGTCGTCCGCCAACGCCTGCAAATCCGCTTCCGCTCTGGCTTTGCTGACGCCGTAGTTGTCCGCAGGATGCAGCGGCGTGTTCTTCGTGATGACGACCGTTTTGCCGATGGGCGCAGTCAGGCCGTAAACGCTCTCCGAGCTCATAAACAGGAACTGACCCACACCGTCGGTCTTGGCCTTTTCGGCCGTCCGCACCGCAAGGATGTGGTTGACCTGATCGTACAGGCCAGAGCTAGCCGGGTCGTTTTTGCTGTCCGGCTGATGCACCAGCCCCGCTACGTGGAACACCGCGTCGTAGCCGCGGAAAGAGTGGCTCTCCCAATCGGTGCCGCGCATATCCAGCGAATCCACCCGGTAGTTTTCCGGCCACTTCCCCAGATAGTTTTCCAGAGAAACCCCGATATAGCTTCCGGCGCCGGTGATGAGAATGTTCTTCATTCTTTCTTCTCCTTTTCCAGCTGGCCGGTGCCGCCTTCCACCACGCCGTCATGCTTCAGAACAGCGCCAATGGTGCCGAAAAAGCATTTGCAGTCAAAGAGGAAGCTCAGTTTTTCCACATATTCCCCGTCGAGCCGGGCTTTTACGTCAATGGGCAGCTCGTCCCGCCCGTTGATCTGCGCCCAGCCCGTCAGGCCGGGACGCACGTCGTTGGCCCCGTATTTGTCCCGTTCGGCAATCAGGTCAAACTGATTCCACAAGGCAGGCCGGGGGCCGATAATAGACATTTTCCCCGTGAAAATCTGAAAGATCTGGGGCAGCTCGTCCAGGGAGGACTTCCGCAGAAATTTCCCCACCTTCGTGATATACTGCTCCGGGTTTTCCAGCAGATGGGTGGGTGTGTCCTTGGGGGTGTCCATTTTCATGGTGCGGAATTTCATAATGGAAAAATGGTTCTTGTGAATGCCCACCCGCTTCTGGCGGAACAGCACCGGGCCGGGATCGTCGATCTTGATGGCGACGGCAATGATCAGCAGCAGCGGCGACAATATCACGATGGCGCAGCCGGACAAAATAATATCCAGCAGGCGCTTGAAAAACGTTCGGTACATTCCGCTTTCCTCATTTTCTCTTATTTCGTTTGGTCAGACCTTACACTCGCGTTTGTAAGTAGGCACGATCTCCGCGACGATGTCCTTGATGTCTTCACTTTCTTCCCGGCTGGCTTCGTCCAGCCGCTTCAGTTGCTGCTCCAGCAGCGCGTCGTCCATTTCGATGGGCTTGCCGATGTGGATGAGCTTGTTGGCAGTCTCCTGCATTCCTTCTTCCTTCATCAGCAGCTCCTCATAGAGCTTCTCGCCCGGTCTGAGACCGGTGTACTCAATCTTGATGTCCACATCCGGTTCGTAGCCGGACAGACGGATCATGTTCCGCGCCATGGTGTCGATCTTCACCGGCTCGCCCATGTCCAGAATGAAAATCTCGCCGCCCTTGGCATAGTATCCCGCCTGCAGCACCAGACTCACCGCCTCGGGGATGGTCATAAAATACCGGATGATGTCGGGATGGGTGACGGTCACGGGGCCGCCGGCCTCGATCTGCTTCTTAAAAAGCGGGATGACGCTGCCGTTGCTGCCCAGAACATTACCGAAGCGCACCGCCACGAATTCCGTTTTGGACTCCCGGTTCATCATCTGTATCACCATCTCGCACAGACGCTTGGACGCACCCATGATGTTGGTGGGGTTGACGGCCTTGTCGGTGGATATCTGCACAAACCGCTTGACGCCGTACTCCGCGGCGGCCTTCGCCAGCTTGTAGGTGCCGATGACGTTGTTCTTGATGGCCTCGTTGGGGCTTTCCTCCATCAGCGGGACGTGCTTATGGGCCGCAGCGTGGAACACAAGCTCCGGCCGGTAGGTTTCCATCACATGGTTCAGCCGGACGGCGTCACGGACAGAGCCGATGATGACCTCCAGATTCAGTTCCGGATGGGTGCGGCGCAGCTCCATTTGAATATCATAGGCATTATTTTCGTAAATATCCAGAATAATAAGCTGCTTCGGCTTTGCATGGGCGATCTGACGGCACAGCTCGCTGCCGATGCTCCCGCCGCCGCCGGTGACCAGCACCACCTTGCCGGAAATATAGCCCACAATTTCATCCAGATTGACCTTGATGGGTTCCCGGCCCAGCAGGTCCTGCGGATCGACCTTGCGCAGCTTGCTGACGCTGACCTCTCCGTTGACCATCTGGAAAATGCCGGGAAGCATCTGCACCTCGCAGCCGGTGGTGGCACAGATGTCCAGAATTTCCTTCCGGGACTTTGCGGTACAGTTGGGAATGGCGAAGATGATCTTGCTGATCTTGTACTTTTTCACAGCCGTGGCAATGTCCTGACGGCCGCCCACGATGGGCACGCCGCACAGCTGCTTGTTCCATTTCACCGGGTTGTCGTCAATGACGCAGGACAGGTGATCCTGAATATGGTCGCTGTTGGTAAATTCCACAGCCAGCGCCCGTCCGGCGTCGCCCGCGCCGATAAGCATGACGTTTTTCACGCCGTTGGCATGGGTGATGTGGCTGATGCGCCGCTGCGCCGTCCGGAGCAGCCGGTAGGAGAACCGGATGGTCACGGTGCTGACGAAGCTGAACAGGAAGCCCACCACCATGCTGGAACGGGGCATCAGATTGCCGTCAAAGTGGAATACCAGCACGCCGATCACGCCCAGCACCACATAGGCACCAGTAATGCGGAACACCTCCGGCGTACTGACAAAGGCCCAGATGGAGTTGTACAGCCGGAAAATCCAGAATACCAGAAGCGTGATCACGCACCATAGGCCGATGGCGGACAGGAAGCCCTCCAGATGGACGGGGCGAATTTCGGCAAAGGAAAAATCATACCGGAACCACAGCCCCAGAAAGAAGGAGACGACAGTAGCAAGCACGTCCAGCATCATAATAAAAATGACCTTCGGCGCCATGCCCAGATTCAGTTTCATCGGCTTTCGGGAACCCATTTTGTTCACATCCTGTATTTTACCGCAGGCAGCCGTCTGCGGGTACTTTGTTTTGTCTGCACAGTTCATTTTATTATAACACAATATGTCGAATACAGCAAGGGAAAGTTTTGCCGTTACCCTGTTCCGGAGATTTTATTTTCCTGCATGATTGACACGGCAAAAATTTATGATATACTAAAGTCACCATAAAGAGTGCGTTAGGGACAGCCCCTATGACCGCACAGCAACCTGCCAAAAGGTAAGGTGCTAAAGGCTGAATGATGGGTCTATAGGAACGTCAAAGACCCATCAAACGATGGGTCTTTTCTTTATGAGTACATTTTGGAGGGTATATTCATGGAAGAAAAGAGACTCCGTATCGGTCAAGGAAAAGCAGAGGCATTTCTCGTATGCGACAAATCCTTGGAAAGCATCGATGCACCGTTCTTTTCGTGGCTTCGTGGTGAGGGTTTTTCCTTTGCCGGATACCACGGAAACTACGGCTGCCACTGGGCACATGTAAATATCACACGTAAGCAGTATGCCTATGGAATGCCGGGAGTTTGCTTAGCTGTTCCAATCGGCAACCATGCAATCACGATTGATGAATTTATGACGATCTACCGTATCTACGAAAAGTATCAGGGTAAAAATCCCCTTGTATTTCACTCCGTGAACTGCGATTATGACGCATAGGCGGTTTTCTTGTAATTGGCGGTAAAAGTGGCAATTATCGCAAAGAGAGCTTTCCGTTTGTGGAAAAAGCAAAGCAATATCGTAAAAACGACGCGGCCTTACAGCCGCGTCGTTTCGACGTTTTACGCTTTGTCCGGGAAAAGGTTCTCGATGGCGCAGCGGGCGGCGTCCTGCTCTGCCCTTTTTTTGCTGCTGCCGACGCCCTTGCCCACGATCGTGCCGTTGAGGGAGACCTCCACGGAAAACTGCTTGTCGTGGTCGGGGCCGGACTGCCCCACCAGCTCGTAGGCCAGCACCTGATTTTTCTTCTGCTGCACCAGCTCCTGCAGCTCGGTCTTGTAGTCCGCGTTGTGCAGTTTGGTCACCGGCACCTCCACCAGAATGAACGTCCTGACCACCTGTAACGCCGCGTCCAGTCCGCCGTCCAGAAAGCACGCGGCGATCACCGACTCCATGGCGTCCGCCAGAATGGAGTCCCGGCTCCGTCCGCCGCCCTGCTCCTCACCGTGGCCAAGGAGCAGATGGTTCCCAAGGCCGATGCGGTTGGCAGCACCCGCCAAGGTCGTCTCGCAGACCATGTCCGCCCGCATCCGGGTCAGCTCGCCCTCCGGGCGGTTGGGAAAATTGCGGTAGAGATATTCCGCCACCAGCATTCCCAGCACGCTGTCCCCCAGAAATTCCAGCCGCTCGTTACTGAGCAGACTGTTGTGCCAGCGCTCGTTTGCGTAGGAGGAATGGGTCAGTGCGTTCTGCAAAAGGGAAATATTCCGGAACCGGTAGCCGATGACGGCCTCCAAGTCCTTAATCATGCTCTGTCACCTTCTCTTTTTCAGCAGCCAGCCGCTGTAAATTCTCTTCCAGCTCCCCGGTAATGTCCGACGCGGCCGCATCTGCCGCCTGCTTTACCGCGTTGCGGAACGCCAGCACGTCGGAAGCGCCGTGGGCCTTGATGACCGGCTTGCGGATGCCAAGGAACGGCGTACCGCCGATCTCCCGGTAGTCCAGCATCTTCATCAGGTCTTTGACCCCGGAGGCGCACAGAAGATAGCCCAGCTTGCTGAGCAGGTTTTTCTTGAACATTTTCTTCATCAGGCTGCCCATGAACATGGCAGTGCCCTCGATGGTTTTGAGAAGCACGTTGCCGTTGAAGCCGTCGCAGACCACAACGTCCACCGCACCCAAAGGCACGTCCCGGGCTTCCACATTGCCGACAAAGTTGACAAGCCCCTTCTCCCCCGCGTTTTTCAGCAGCGCGTAGGCTTCCTTCTGCAGGGCAGTGCCCTTGCTGTCCTCGGTGCCGATGTTCAGAAGACCGACTTTGGGATTCTCGATGCCCAGCTGCTTCTTCGCGTAGACAGAGCCGACCAGACCGAATTGCAGCAGGAATTCCGGCGTACACTCGGCGTTTGCGCCGCAGTCCACGATCACGGTCTTTCCCCCTGCCTTGTTGGGCATGGCGGGGCCCATGGCGGCACGGCGGATTCCCTTGACCCGCTTGACCAGCAGCGTCGCGCCGGTGAGCAGCGCGCCGGTGGAACCGGCGGACACGAACGCGTCGCCCAGCCCGTCCGCCAGCATCTTCAGGCCGATCACCATGGAAGAATTCTTCCGCTTGTGGATGATGGATGCGGGATCGTCATGCATGTCCACCACATCGTCGGCATTGGAGATCTCCATGCCTTCCGGCAGGTTGTCAATGCCGTGCTTCTTGAGAACCGCAAGGATATCCTCTCCCCGGCCTACCAGCACGATCTCGATACCGTAGGTCTTTGCCGCTTCCACAGCGCCTAAAACGGGAGCCTCGGGGGCATTGTCGCCGCCCATCGCGTCAAGAATGATCTTCAACCGTTCCACCTCTTTCTTTCAGATACCCTTCGCCACCAGCCTATCGATCACGTCCAGCGACCGCGCGGCAATGGCAAGATTTTTTTCTGCTTTCTTACGGATGCGCTTTTCCAGCGGTGCGATGATGCTGAAATTGATATTCATGGGCTGGAAATTCTCAATGCTTTCGTCGCTGACGTACTGCCCCAGCGCGCCGACGGCGGTCTCCTTGGGAAAATCGGGAACTTCCCGTCCCTGTACCTTCGCCGCCATGGCCACCGCCGCCAGATACCCGGAGGCCGTGGATTCCACGTACCCCTCCACGCCGGTCATCTGCCCGGCAAAAGCCACCAGCGGGTTTCGGCGGTCTGCGTAATACTTATCCAGCAGCTTGGGGCTTTGCAGGAAGGTATTCTGGTGCATCACACCGTAGCGGACAAATTCCGCGTTTTCCAGACCGGGTATCATGGAGAATACCCGCTTCTGCTCGCCGAATTTCAGGTGGGTCTGGAAGCCCACCAGATTGTACACGCTTTTTGCCGCGTTGTCCTGCCGCAGCTGCACCACGGCGTAAGGCTCATGGCCGGTGGCAGGATTTCTCAGCCCCACGGGCTTCATGGGGCCGTAGCGCAGGGTATCCACGCCTCGCCGCGCCATGACTTCCACCGGCATACAGCCCTCAAATACGTTCTTGTCCTCAAAGCCATGCACCGGGGCTTCCTCGGCGTTTACCAACTCCCGGACGAAAGCTTCGTACTGCTCTTTGTTCATGGCGCAGTTGATGTAATCGGGCGTTCCCCGGTCGTACCGGGACTGCCACCACGCGAGATTCATGTCGATGGACTCCGCCGAAACCAGCGGTGCCGCTGCGTCAAAAAAGTGCAGATACCCGGTTTCCCCGAAGTAATGCCCGATGGCCTTGCTCAAAGCGTCGGAGGTCAGCGGCCCTGTAGCGATAATCACCGGCCCTTCCGGAACTTCTGTGATTTCTTCGGAAATCACCGTGATATTGGGATGATTCCGGATTTTCTCCGTAACCATCCGGGAAAAGCCGCCCCGGTCTACCGCCAGACAGCCGCCCGCCTCCACCCGGGTAGCATCGGCGCAGGCGAGTATTAAACTGCCGCAGCGGCGCAGCTCCTCCTTGAGAAGCCCCACGGCGTTTTCCAGCCGGTCGCCCCGCAGAGAATTGGAGCAGACAAGCTCGGCAAAATCCGTGCTGTGATGGGCGGGGGTCATCTTTTTGGGCTTCATTTCGTAAAGCGCCACTTCGATGCCCCGGTTTGCCAGCTGCCATGCCGCTTCGCTTCCGGCCAGCCCCGCGCCGATGACTTTTACCTTCATGCCTTGCTCTCCTTCTTAGAGGATGTTTTCGTCGTCTTCTTCGTTGTGGTCTTGGCGGCGGTCTTCTTCACCGTAGTCTTTTTCGCCGCAGTTTTCTTTGCTGCCGTCTTCTTTGCCGGGGCTTTTGCCGTCGTTTTCTTTGCCGCCGTCTTCTTCTCGGCAGACTTTTCCTCCGGGGTGGCCTCCCCGTCCTCGGCGGTCTTCTTTTTATAGTAGCCCCGCTGGTCTTCCGGGAGGAAGCGGGAGCATTTCTCGTTGATGCAGAAGGGCTTCATGCGCCCCTTGCCGGATTTCTTGAACAGGGTCTGACCGCACTCCGGGCAATCCTCAGCGGTGGGAACGTCCCAGGTCATAAAGCCGCATTCCGCCCCCCGCTCGCAGGCGTAGTAGGCGTAGCCCTTCTTGGACTTGCGCTTGAGCAAGCCGCTGCCGCACTTGGGGCAGCGCCCCGGCATCCGCTCCACCAGAGGCTTGGTATTCTTACACTCCGGGTAGCCCGGGCAGGCCAGAAATTTTCCGAACCGGCCGGTTTTCACCACCATTTTCCGTCCGCACAGCTCGCAGACCTCGTCGGTCTCCTCCTCCGGCACCTTCAGATGAACCCCCTCCAGCGCCGTCTCCGCGTCAGACAGCTCCTTGCTGAAATCCTTGTAGAAATCCGCCAGCAAGTCCTTCCAGTTCTGCTTGCCCGTCTCCACATCGTCCAGACGGGACTCCATATTGGCGGTAAACTCCACATCGATGATATCGGTGAAGCGCTCCACCATCAGCCCGGTGACGATCTCGCCCAGGGGCGTGGGGGCAAGGCGCTTGTCCTGCTTGACTACGTACTCCCGGTCTTCAATGGTGGACACGGTGGCAGCGTAGGTGGAAGGACGTCCGACGCCCTTTTCCTCCATGGCCTTGACCAGCGTCGCCTCGGTATACCGGGCGGGGGGCTGGGTGAAATGCTGCTCCTTCTGGATGTTGGAGGGGAGCGTCTTCTCCCCCACCGCCAGATCCGGCAGCGGAGAACCGACGGCCTCCTGCTCATCGTCCCGTCCTTCTTCGTAAACGGCAATGAAACCGGCGAAGCGCAGGCTCTGGTGACTGGCGCGGAACACATGCCCGGCGCACATCGTGTCGATGGACACGGTGTCATAAACGGCGCAGGCCATCTGCGTCGCGAGGAAGCGGCTCCAGATCAGCTTGTAGAGCTTATACTGATCGGGGGTCAGACTGGTACGCACCCGTTCCGGCTCCAGTTCCACATGGGACGGCCGGATGGCTTCGTGGGCGTCCTGCGCCCCTGCCTTGGTCTTGAACACATGGTGCTGGCCGTAATAATACTCATTTCCGTAGCGGCTGCGGATAAACCCGGCGGCAGCGTCCATGGCCTCGTCGGAAAGCCGCAGAGAGTCGGTACGCATGTAGGTAATTAAACCGGTGGTACCTTCCCCTGCCACGTCCACGCCTTCATACAGCTGCTGGGCGACCATCATGGTTTTTTTCGGCGTGAAGCCCAGCTTCCGGGACGCCTCCTGCTGCAAAGTGGAGGTGGTGAAGGGCGGCGCGGAATAGCGCTTTTTCTCCGCTTTTTTGACATTGGTAACGTCGAATTCCTTCCCGTCGATGTCGCCGATCACGGCAAGGGTATCAGCCTCATTCTCCAGCTCCCGCTTCTTTTCCTCGCCCCAGTAGTGGGCGACAAAGGCGCCGGGCTTGCCCATACGGTTCAATGTCACGTCCAGCGTCCAGTATTCCTTTGGCTGGAACGCGCGAATTTCGTTTTCCCGGTCAACCACCAGCCGGGTGGCGACGGACTGAACGCGGCCTGCGGACAGACCCCGCCGTATCTTCTTCCACAGCAACGGGGAAAGCTCATAGCCCACGATCCTGTCCAGAATCCGCCGCGCCTGCTGGGCGTCAACCAGATCATAGTCGATATCCCGGGGGTGGCGGATGGACTCCTTGACCACCTTCTGGGTGATTTCGTTAAAGGTCACACGCTGCGCCTTCCCGTCGGGGAGGTTCAGCAGCTCTTTCAAATGCCACGAAATGGCCTCGCCCTCCCGGTCAGGGTCGGTTGCAAGGTACACGGTTTTCGCCTTTTCCGCATCGGTTTTCAGTTCCTTGATCAGGGATTCCTTGCCCCGGACGGGGATATAATGGGGGGTAAAATCATGCTCCAAATCCACGCCCATCGTGCTTTTCGGCAGGTCCCGGAGATGCCCCATGCTGGCCTTGACAACATAATCGTCTCCTAAATATTTGCCAATGGTCTTTGCCTTGGAGGGGGACTCCACAATCACCAGATTTTCAGGTTTGCCCATGAATGAAAATTCTCCGTTTCGTTACTTCAGATTCAGCGGTTACGTCTCTCTATTTCCCGCTCAAAACAATGCGCTTGCCCGGCAGGCGCCTGATTATGCCCTTCAGTTCCAGCACGGTCAGGCTGGACAGCAGCTTTCCGGTGGACAGGCCGGTTTCGGCGATCACATCGTCCACCAGCCGCTGCCCGCCGCTTAAGGCGTCCACAATGGTCTGCTCCTCCGGCGACAGCTTCGGCCTGACCGAGCCTACGTCACTATAAGGCGCGCAAGGCGTCTTGTCAATGCCCTGATGGGCTAAATCTTTTTTAAGATTCTCATTTTTCCGGGGAAGACGCAGTTTCTGCGCCACTTTCAGCAGCGGTTTTTCCGCTTCCGCGGCCTTGCGCACCTCGTCCGGATAGGCCGTCTGGTGGGCGGGCGCATCTTCCTTCCGAATCTTATCCGGAAAGAGGGCTTCATATTCGCTCAGAATGTCCCAGCCGGAGGAAACCATGATCGCCCCGTCCCGCAGAAGCCGGTTGCTCCCCACAAAGGACGGCTGGTCGATGTTTCCCGGCACCGCGAACACGTCCCGCCCCTGCTCGGCGGCTAAGCGGGCGGTGATCAGCGCGCCGCTTTTCTCCGGCGCTTCCACAACCAGCACCCCGCAGCTCAGGCCGCTGATAATCCGGTTCCGCTTGGGAAACGTCCATTTTGCCGGCGGCGTCCCCGGCGCGAACTCGCTGAGAATGCAGCCGTATTCCTCCGTGTCCCGGAACAGCGCCCGGTTGGAAACGGGATAGACGATATCCGCGCCGCACCCCAGCACACCCACCGCAGGCGCGCCAGCGGTCAGCGCCCCGGACATGGCCATGCCGTCGATGCCGTAGGCCATCCCGGATACCACAATGCCGCCGCAGCGGGCAATCTGATAGCCCATGCGCTTGGCGGTGGTCAGGCCGTAGGCCGACGCCTTCCGGGTGCCGACCACGCCGATCACCGGGCTTCCGTCAAAATCCGGCAGCCGCCCCTTGTAATAGAGAACATTGGGCGGGTCGGCAATGTTTTTGAGCCGTGCGGGATAAGCCGCATCCTGACAGGTCAGGATGTGGAGCTTTTCCCGGTCACAGGCTTCCAGAATTTCCTCCGCGGAGGTCAGATTTTTCTCCCGAAGGGCAGTCTTTGCCTCCTCGCTGAGACCGATGGCGTCAAACGCCCCGTCGTCGGCGAAGTAAATGTCCTCAGGATCCCGAAAATGCTGCAACAGTGCCATTTTGTCCCGGTCGTTCAGCCCGGGGCGATGGGCGAACCATATCCAGTGTACCAGCATTTTCTCACCTGTTTCTCTCTATACACTATATCTACTGTTTCATCTGCCACATGACGATAGCCGCCGCCACCGCCGCGTTCAGGGACTCACAGCGCTTATTCATGGGGATGATAAGCTCCCCGTCGGCGCTTTCCAGAATTTCCCGGCGTACGCCCTGTCCTTCACTGCCAATGACCACCGCCATACCGCGAAGGTCGGCATTCCGCAAATCCTTCGCCCGCCGGCTCAGCGCCGTTACCGCCACGGGAATTTGGGCTTCTGCACAGGCGGCCTTTACCTCCGCCCAGTCCGCTTTCACCGGCTGGGTACGGAACACCGCGCCCATGCTGGCGCGTACCGTCTTGGGGCTGTAGGGGTCGGCGCAGCCTTCCAGCAGCGTCACGGGAATGTCCAGCGCGTCCGCCGTGCGCAGAATGGTTCCCAAATTTCCCGGATCCTGAATGCCGTCCAGCAGCAGGCAACCGGGTTTCGGCGCATACGCCTTCTTTTCCGGCAGGCGGCATAAAAACAAGGCGCCCTGGGGGCTTTCCATGGGGGAGATGGAGGCCATCACGTCCTCCGGCACCCGAAAAAGCCGCACCGATTCCGGCACGTCCGCATGAACGCCGTCGGATAAGATCACCGTGTCCAGTCCCGGATACCAGCGGACGGCCTCCGCCAGAAGCTTGACCCCGTCGGCAGCGAACAGTCCCGCTTCCTCCCTTGCCTTCCGGGAAGAAAGCAGCTTTTTCGCCTGTTGCAGAAGGGGATTTTTCCGGGAGGTGATTCTCTGCTCCGTCACAGCTTCTGCACCCTGCTGAGGGCGTAATTGTCCCCCAGAACCACCATCACGTCCCCCTCCTGAATCCGGTAATCCGCGGCGGGGGAAACGTTGGTCTTGTCCCCGTTTTCCACGGCGATGATGTTCACGCCCAGCTTCGCCCGGACGTTCAGCTCATTGATGCACTTGCCAATCCAGCTCTTGGGGGCGGGAACTTCCAGAATTCCGTAGTCCTCGGAAAGCTCGATGTAATCCAGCACATTGTGGGAATACATGCTTCTCGCCAGCCGCTGGGCATGTTCCTGCTCCGGAATGACCACCCGGTCGGCACCCAGCTTTTCCAGCACCAGGCGGTGGGTCTCGTCGTGGGCTTTGCACACGATGTAGGGTGCGCCCAGCTCCTTTAAGTTCATGGTGATCAGCACGGAGGCCGCAAGATCGTCGCCGATGGCAATGACCGCGCAGTCAAAATTCCGCACGCCCAGCGCCCGCAGGACTTCCTTGTCCCGGGCGTCGCCCACAACCGCGTGGGTGACATCGTTGGCAAGCTGCTGCACAAGGTCGTTGTGCACGTCCATGGCCAGCACCTCCGCCCCCAGCGTGCACAGCTGCCGCGCCAGAGAGCCGCCGAAACGGCCGAGACCGATGACAATGTAAGACTTCATAATTCTCTCCTTATCCGATCAGCAAATTGGTTTCCGCATAGCGGAACCGCTCCTCCGCCCGGTTTCCCGCCAGGAAGCCCAGGCTGATGGTCAGTACGCCGACCCGTCCGAAATACATATAAATAATGATCAGAATCTGCGCCGGGATACTTAAGGAAGCCGTACCGCCCGCGCTTAATCCCACGGTCGCCAACGCCGAAACCGCCTCATACACGGCGTCCGTAAAGTCCATGGGCGACGTGGCGCTGATGAAAATGCCGCCGAAAACGGCCAGTGCCAGCACGATAAAGGCAATGATCATGGCGTTCTGGGTCTGCTCGTCGGGGATCGTCCGCTTGAAGGCGCAGACCGTGCTTTTCCCTCTGGCTCTCGCCCAGATGGTCAGCACCAGCACCAGAAACGTCACGGTCTTGATGCCGCCGGCGGTGGAGCCGGAGGAGCCGCCGATGAACATCAGCACGCTGGAAAAGGCCTTGCCGCTTTCCGTAAGCTTTGCCTGATCAATCGCCGCAAACCCCGCGGTGCGCAGTGTCGCGGACTGGAAAAAGCCGTTGAGCAGCTTTTCGCCCACAGTCATGCCGCCCAGCGTCTCCGGGTTGTTCCATTCCAGCAGACAGGTTCCCGCCCAGCCGATGGCAAGCAGCGCCGCCGTGATCAGCAGTACCAGCTTGGTGTACACGCTGAACTTGCGCAAGGAGCGCTTCCGGGCAATGTTCTCCCACACCAGAAAGCCCAGGCCGCCGATGATGATCAGCGCCGACAGCGTCAGAAGCACAACGGGGTCTGCGTTAAATTCTATCAGGCTCTGCCCCGGGGCAATGGCGCCGAAAATGTCAAAGCCCGCATTGCAGAACGCGGAAACAGAGTGAAAAATGCCCCAGCGCAGCGCTCTTGTAAACCCATACTCCGGCCAGAACCGAAGGGTCAGAATGATCGCCCCCACGGCTTCCACGGAAAAGCTTCCGGTGAGCACCAGTTTTTGCAGCCGCACCACGCCCTTGATATCGTTCACGCTCAGGGACTGGGCGATCATCAGCCTCTGCTGGAGGCCGATCTTCCTGCGCAGCAGAAAAATCAGCAGTGTCGCCACGGACATGAAGCCCAATCCGCCAATCTGAATCAGACACAGAATCACAATCTGGCCAAAGCCGCTCCACTGGCTCCAGGTATCGTACAGCACCAGTCCCGTCACGCAGGTGGCGGAGGTGGCCGTAAACAGCGCCGGTCGCAGCCCGCAGGACACCCCGTCCCGGGACGCGGCGGGCAGAGTCAGCAGCAGCGCCCCCAGGAGAATGATTGCGGCAAACATCAGTGCAACCATCTGCGTGGTAGCAATGTGCCTGGGTCGGTGCTTCATCCAGAAGACCACCAGCTTTCCCCGCAGAGACATATTTGCGCTCCTTTCCGGCAGGCACACCCCGCCATCATACGTTTTCTCTATTATAGCAACTTTACATTCTTTTGCAAGTCTCAATTCATCCCAGCCGCCGCAAAATAGGCAATTTACATTTTCTCCCGTCTGTGTTATACTGGTCAAAAAATTTGAAAGGGGCAGAGTTTATGAGTTATACAGAAAGCTGGTCGGGAAAGATCAACCGCAAGCTTCTAAAAAAGCTGCACATCATTGATGTCGCCGCCGGGCGGGAGAAAGCCGATCTGGTTCTGAAAAACGCCACCTATGTCAACGTGTTTTCCGGGGAGCTGGACACCGGCGACATTGCCGTGGCGGAGGGTCTGATCGTGGGCCTCGGCAGCTACGAAGGCCGGGACGAAGTGGACATGACCGGCAAGATCGTCTGCCCCGGCTTCATCGACGCCCACATCCATCTGGAATCCAGTCTGGTTTCCCCCGCGGAGTTTGCCCGGGCAGTCATCCCCCACGGCACCACCACCGTCATCACCGACCCCCATGAGATCACCAACGTCATGGGCACCGACGGCATCGACTATATGCTCTGCGCCACGGAAGGGCTGCCGGTGGACACCCAGTTTATGATCCCCTCCTGCGTCCCGGCGTCGGCGCTGGACGAAAGCGGCGCGAATCTGGACTACCGGGATATCGACAGCTTTTTCGACCACCCCCGGGTGCTGGGGCTTGCGGAAATGATGAATTTCCCCGGCGTGATCTCCGCCGACTCCCCCACCGTTGCCAAGATCATTGCGTCTCAGGCGCACCACAAGAAGATCGACGGCCACGCCCCCGGTCTTTCCGGCACCGACCTGAACGCCTACATTGCCGCCGGTGTCTACTCCGACCACGAGTGCGCGGACATTGACGACGCCATGAAGAAGCTGAAGCTGGGTCAGTTCATCATGATCCGGGAGGGCACCGCCGCCCGGAATCTGGAGGCTCTGATGCCCCTGATCAAGTCCCAGAAATATTTCAGCCGCTGCATGTTCTGCACCGACGACAAGCACCCCAGCGATCTGCTGGAAAAGGGTCACATCGATTACATCTGCCGGGAAGCTGTCGCCATGGGTGCCGACCCCATCATGACCGTGCAGGTGGCCTGTCTCCACGCCGCCCGGTACTTCCTGCTGAATAACCGGGGCGCCATCGCCCCCGGATATCTTGCGGACTTTGCCATCGTGGAGGATTTGAAGGACTTCCACGTGGTGACGGTGTACAAGCGGGGCAAGCGGGTCTATCACGACGGCATCGTGGAGGACTTCCCCCTGCCCGAGATCCCGGAACACCTGAACAAGCGCGCCCACGACACCTTCCACCTGCCGGTGCTTTCTCCCGCGGACTTTGCCAACACCCGTCTGCGGGGCGTCATCGGCATGGTGCCGGGGCAGATCATCACCGAGGACGCGGGCTACGCCGCCGGTGTGGACGTATCCAAGGACATTCTGAAAATGGCCGTTGTAGAGCGGCATAAAAATACCCGCCACATCGGCATCGGCTACCTCAAGGGCTACGGTCTGAAATCCGGCGCGGTGGCCACCTCCGTCGCCCACGACAGCCACAACATCATCTGCGTCGGCACAAATGACGAGGACATGGCCTTCGCCGTCAACCGCATTGCCCGGAACCGAGGCGGCATCGTGGTCGTGGAGAACGGGCAGGTGCTGGCCGAGCTTCCTCTGGAAATTGCCGGCATCATCAGCGGCAAGCCCCTGCGGGAGGTCAACACCCTTCTGGAAGACGCCAAGAAGGCCGCCCACGCTCTGGGCGTCGGCACGGACATCGACCCGTTCATGACGCTGTCCTTCATGAGCCTGCCCGTCATCCCCACCCTGCGCCTGACGACCCGGGGCGTGGTGGATGTGAACACCCAGCAGTACGTATGAGCGGCATAGACCTTTCTTTTGTCTCCGGCAAGGAAAAGTTCAATTACCGTGTCTGCGCCGTCATCCTTTCGGAGGGCAAACTTCTTGCCATGCACGACGAGCGCTCCCCCTACTATTACCTCCCCGGCGGGAGGGTGCAGATGGGGGAAACGGCGGAAGCCGCCGTGGTGCGGGAGGTTCAGGAGGAACTGGAGATCACCCCGGAAATCATCCGTCCCCTGTGGCTGAATCAGGCATTTTTCACGGAGGACGTAGACGGCCTTCACTACCACGAGCTGTGCCTGTACTTCCTGATGGACATTTCCCACACGGACTTGCTGTCCAAAGGTGAAAAGTTTACCCTGCTGGAACGGCACCACACCCACGAATTTGAATGGCTGCCCTTTGAACGGCTGGAACAGGAATATTTCTATCCCCTGTTCCTGAAAAAGGAAATTTTCGACCTGCCGGAAACCTTCACGCTCCGCACGGAACTGGAATAAACGCAAAACGCCCTGTCCGCTTTTCAGCGGACAGGGCATTTGTTTTTGGGGAATTATTTCATCACCAGTTCGCCGTTTTCGGCGTCCACGGTGACGGTCTGACCCGGGGTAACGTCGCCCCGAAGCAGACGCTTGCTGAGCATGGTCTCCACCGTATGCTGCACATAGCGGCGCAGGGGACGGGCACCGTACTGCGGGTCATAGGCCGCGTCCACAATGGCGGCCTTGGCCGCAGGCGTCAGCTCGCAGCGGATCTGCTGGTCAGCCAGACGGTCGTTGAGCTTGGCGATCTGCAGGTCGATGATCTTGGTCACATTCTCCTTGGTCAGGGGCTTGTAGAACACGATCTCGTCCAGACGGTTGAGGAATTCCGGCCGGAAGGTGCGGCGCAGCAGCGCGCGAACCTGCTCCTTGGCACTTTCCTCAATGGTACCGTCGGCGTTGATGCCGTTCAGGATATACTCAGAGCCAAGGTTGGAGGTCAGGATCAGAATGGTGTTCTTGAAGTCCACGGTTCTGCCCTGAGAATCGGTGATCCGGCCATCGTCCAGCACCTGCAAAAGCACGTTGAACACGTCGGGATGCGCCTTCTCCACCTCGTCGAACAGGACGACGGAGTAGGGCTTCCTGCGTACCGCTTCGGTCAGCTGGCCGCCTTCTTCATAGCCCACGTATCCGGGAGGCGCGCCGATCAGACGGGACACGGAGTATTTCTCCATGTATTCGGACATGTCGATACGCACCATGTTGTTCTCGTCGTCAAACAGCGCCTGAGCCAGTGCCTTAGCAAGCTCGGTCTTGCCCACGCCCGTGGGGCCGAGGAACAGGAACGAGCCGATGGGACGGTTGGGGTCCTGAATGCCCGCGCGGCTGCGCTGGATGGCTTCCGTGACGGCCTGAACCGCTTCGTCCTGACCGACTACCCGCTTGTGGAGGGTCTCGTCCAGCGTCAGCAGCTTCTCCCGCTCTCCCTGCACCAGCCGGGAAACGGGGATTCCCGTCCAGCGCTCCACGATCTTGGCAATTTCCCTGTCGGTAACTCTGTCCGAAAGCATATTGCTTTCCTTGGTAGCCTGAGCGCGGCGTTCTTCTTCCTCCAACTGGTTCCGGGCTTCTCTCAGACGGCCATTTTCCAACTCCGCTATCTTCGCATAGTCGTAGTTCCGCTCGGCAATCTCCTTCTGACGGTTCAACCCCGCGATTTCCTCCCGCAGCTGCTGTATCCGGCCAATGGCGTTCTTTTCATTTTCCCACTGCGCTCTCATAGCATTACAGGTATCCCGCTTCTCGGCCAGCTCCTTTTGCAGCTCGGCAAGTCGCGCCTTGGAAAGCTCATCCTCCTCTTTCTTCAGCGCTGCTTCCTCGACCTCCATCTGGATGATCTTCCGATCCAGCGCGTCCAGCTCTGCCGGTTTGGTATCATTCTCCGTCCGGATCTGGGCGCAGGCTTCATCGATCAGATCGATGGCCTTGTCGGGCAGGAACCGGTCAGTGATATACCGATGGGACAGCGTTGCGGCGGCAATGATGGCGGAGTCCGCGATCTTCACGCCGTGGAACACCTCGTACCGCTCCTTCAAGCCACGGAGAATGGCGATGGTATCCTCCACCGTGGGTTCATCCACCTGCACCGGCTGGAACCGGCGTTCCAGAGCGGCGTCCTTTTCAATATACTGGCGGTACTCGTCCAGCGTCGTCGCGCCGATGCAGTGCAGCTCGCCCCGAGCCAGCATGGGTTTCAGCAGGTTGCCCGCGTCCATGCTGCCCTCGGTTTTGCCCGCGCCCACAATGGTGTGCAGCTCATCGATGAACAGGATGATCTTGCCCTCGGACTTCTTCACCTCGTTCAGCACAGCCTTCAGCCGTTCCTCAAATTCGCCCCGGTACTTGGCGCCCGCGATCAGCGCGCCCATATCCAGAGAGAAAATGGTCTTGTCCTGCAGCTGTTTGGGGACGTCCTTCTTCACGATTCGCTGGGCAAGTCCCTCGGCAATGGCGGTTTTGCCAACGCCGGGTTCGCCGATCAGGACAGGGTTGTTCTTCGTCTTCCGGGACAAAATGCGGATAACGTTCCGGATTTCCTCATCCCGGCCGATCACCGGATCCATCTTCTGCTCTCTTGCCCGCTTGACCAGATCGGTGCCGTACTTTTCCAGCGCGTCGTAGGTTCCCTCCGGGTTATCGGTGGTGACTCGCTGATTGCCCCGGACTTCCCGCAATGCTTCCAGCGCCTTGCTTTTCTCAATCTGATAAGTCTTGAACAGCTCCTTCACGCTACCCCGGGCGGCGTCTATCAGGCCAAGAAACAGATGCTCTACGGAAATATATTCGTCCTTCATGGTCTTTGCCTGCTTCTCGGCCGCGGTGAAAGCATCTTCTACGTCGTGGCTGAAATAAAAGGCATTCGCCTCACGGCTCATTCTCACGCCGGGGAGTTTCCGCAGCTCGGCTTCCGCCGCCGCTTCCAGACTTTCCACCGTAACGCCCATCTTTTTCAGCAACTGGGGGATCAATCCATCCTCCTGCTGTATCAATGCCAGAAGCAGATGCACCTGCTCCATCTGCGGATTGGAATTCTCAAGCACCAGATTCCATGCGTTCTGAATGGCTTCTCTGGATTTTTGGGTACAGTTTTCTAAGGTCATCTACTTTTACCTTCCTTTCGTTTTAGCACTCTCGTTGCAAGAGTGCTAATTCATTTGTCTTTACTATACCCCAATTTGAAAAAATGTCAAGGGTCGTGACAGCAATGCTACAAAAAATTCACATTTGGCATTCTGCACAAATTTCACCGTCTCAATTTTACGTGCTTAACACTTATTTAATATTTGCGCACTTATTTTTTTAATAGCCCCCGGATATAATGAAAGCGTACTCAATGATAATTTTCTTTTTCATTTTCTTACCTCTCTTTTTCTCTGAAAATCCCCGACTTGGTCTGGTCAACCAAAGTCGGGGATTTTTCATGCTTATTTTGCCAGCGCCCGGGTCTTGCAGAGCTTGTACAGCTCCTCCGCCGCCAGACGGGTCTTCGCCACCGGGTAGCCCTCTTTGGGGAAGCAGTAATACAGGCACCGGTTGTCGCCGATGCAGATGGTGTCCGCGATCTCGTACCAGTAGTAGTCGGCGTACAGGCCGTAGGAGGCCGTGGGCTTCTGAGTATAGTGGAGCTTCCCGCCGCAGCCCGTGAGGGTGAAGCCATCCCGGTCGTGGGTCAGATGCCCCTGCCCTACCTTATAAATGGCCTTGAAATCCACCATCATGGCGATATCCACATCGATGTCCAGCTTGTATGTTCCGTCCTCAAGCTCCCGGCGCACCTGCTCCCGCTCCCAGCGATACCAGTCGGGGACGTGGGAAAACTCCGTCTCCCCTTCCGACACCGCAAGGTCGCCGATGGGGATCAATTCCCAGTGCTTGCCGCAATGGCGGCAGGTCAGGCCGGTGCCTTTGCCCGTCAGCTCCCCCTCCGTGCCGCAATGGGGACATTTATACAGAATACGCTCCAGGCCGTCCGCCCGGAAACCGTCGGTGATCTGAATGCCGTTTTCCCTCTGCCAGCGGAACTGGTCGAAAGAGAAGGCTTTGTCCAGCCCGTCGGACAGCTCCTTGACGGATTTCTCCTTCAGATCCTCCCGGCTGTACAGCAGGCGCACCTTCGCCGAAACGGGAACGCTCTTGCGCACCTGCAATTCATTGTACAACGGGTTGCGGCTGAAGGCGCCGAAAGTCTCGATCATCACCACAGGCACGTCCAGCTTTTTCAGTAGCACGCCCATTTTCCGGGGCAGCACCGTGCAGGTGCCGTCGAAGGAATAGCTGGCTTCCGGGTACATGAGAACGCTGCTTTTCAGGTCTTTCAGGCAGTAGACCATATCCTGCACCAGCGTCAGGTCGGTGACGAATTTCCGGGTGGGTACGCAGCCGATGGTGCGCATCGCCCATGCCATCAGGCCGCCCATGCCCACAAAGCCGTCGGATGTACAGATAATATTGTAGGGTCGGGGGTACAGAATGGCGCTTGCGATCTGCAAATCCAGAAAGCAGGAATGGTTCATGAGAATCAGGCACGGCTCGTTCTTACCGACCTTCTCCATTCCCTCGCTGGTGTAATGGAAATGGGTTCCGGCCAGTCCCAGAATGGACAGCCCCCGCACGAGGGTGCGCCAGAAAATGCCGGGCCGGATGGGGTGCAGATGGGGATACTGGGGCAGCGCCATGACTTTTTCGTAATCCAGTTCCTTCACGGTGGTTTTCATAGGGCGTCCTCCCGATTATGTTCTCCATAAAATTATACCAGATGCTGTCCTCTCCGTCAACCAGCGGCTTTGCATGGCTGTATATTCATCTATGATGAATAATATGCACTCAGTTGCTGGAATAATTTAGGATGAATTCCCTGAATATTCACATATACATGTTAAACTTGCGGGTTTTTGTAGTATTTATATTACATACGGCCTTATTTTCTCTTTATTGTTGTATATTCATCCTATTGACGATGAATAAAATACGCGCTATAATGCACTCATCAATCACCTCCCAGCTACGGGAGGTCAAAAATGAAAAGGAGAGTAAAATTATGAAAAAGGTATTTGCACTTGCGCTGACCGTTCTGATGGTCATGTCCATGTTCGCCGGCTGCGGCAGCAGCAACACCGCCAAGACCACCACCGAGGCTCCCGCCGCCACCGCCGCTGAGACCACGGCCGCTGCGACCACAGCTGCCGAGACCGCCGCTGCCGAACTGAAGACCGTCGAGTCCGGCAAGCTGATTATGTCCACCAACGCCGCCTTCCCTCCCTATGAGATGGTCGCCGATGACGGCAGCTACGAGGGCATCGATGTTGAGGTCGCCGGCGCGATCGCCGAGAAGCTGGGTCTGGAGCTGGTCGTGGACGATATGGACTTCGACGCTGCTCTGCTGGCCGTTCAGCAGAACAAGTCCGACATCGTCATGGCCGGTGTCACCGTCACCGAAGACCGGCAGCTGGTCATGAACTTCTCCGACAGCTACGCCACCGGCGTGCAGGTGGTCATCGTCAAGGAAGGCTCCGATGTGACTCTGGACAATCTGGGCGAGAAGATGATCGGCACCCAGCGTGGTACCACCGGTTACATTTACACCTCCGATGATTACGGCGACGATCATGTCACCGCCTATGACAACGGTGCCTCCGCCGTGCAGGCTCTGATCAACGGTCAGGTTGACTGCGTGGTCATCGACTCCGCTCCTGCTGAGGCTTTTGTTGCCGCCAACGCCGGTCTGACCATTCTGGACACCGAGTACGTCACCGAGAGCTACGCCATCGGCGTGAACAAGGACAACACCGCATTGCTCGACGCCATCAACCAGGCGCTGGCCGAGCTGACCGCCGACGGCACCGTTCAGTCCATCGTTGACAAGTACATCTCCGCTGAATAATCCAATCGCTTAGCCAGGGGCGGCTCAAGCCGCCCTTGGCACGGTTGTACCCGGAAAACCGACCTTCGCGCTGGGAAGGCCGATTTTCTGCGTATAACACGATACCGCGCAATATTAAATGAGAAGGTGAAGCTGTGGAACTTTACGAACTTTGGAAACCCCTGATGCGGGACGGCACCGCATCCTTCTGGCAGGAATTCTACGTCAAATTCTATCAGGCATTTATCGAAGGAAGCCGCTGGAAGCAGTACCTGAACGGCGTCGGCACCACCCTGCTTGTCACGGCCATGGCGCTGACACTGGGCATTCTCCTCGGCATTGTGGTGGCCGTGATCCGGACCGCCCACGACCAGCAGCGGACAGGGCACAAGAACCCCATTCTCGGCCTGTTCAACGGCATCTGCAAGGTATACGTCACCGTCATCCGCGGCACGCCCATGATGGTGCAGCTGCTGATCATGGGCTTCGTTATCTTCTCCTTCTCCCGGAACTACACCATGGTGGGCGCGCTGACGCTGGGCATCAACTCCGGCGCTTACGTCTCCGAGATCATCCGGGGCGGCCTCATGTCCCTTGACCCCGGTCAGTCCGAAGCCGGGCGGAGCCTTGGCCTCGGCTACATCGACACCATGCGTCTGATCGTCATTCCGCAGGCATTCAAGGCAATTCTCCCCGCCCTCGGCAACGAGTTCATCATGCTGCTGAAGGACACCTCCCTCATCACCGTCATCGGCGGCAAGGAAATGGTCTACGCCGCTCAGGCCATCTACGGCCGAACCTACGAGCAGATGTTCCCCCTCATCGGCATCGCCTGTATCTATCTGCTGCTGGTCATGGTATTCAGCTGGCTGCAAAGTTTACTGGAAAGGAGGCTGCGTCAAAGTGATAGACGTTAAGCATCTGAGCAAATCCTTCGGCGACCATCTGGTTCTCAAGGACATTTCCGAACACATTTACCCCGGGGACAAAATGGTCATCATCGGCCCCTCCGGTTCCGGCAAGTCCACGTTCCTGCGCAGTCTGAACCTGCTGGAAGAGCCAACCTCCGGCACCATCACCTTTGACGGCGAGGTCATCACCGACCCCAAGACGGACATCGACGTGGTCCGTCGGAAAATGGGCATGGTGTTCCAGCACTTCAACCTCTTCCCCAATATGACCATCCGCAAGAACATCACCCTCGCCCCCGTGCGCACCGGCTTGATGACGCAGGCGGAAGCGGACGACAAGGCCACCCAGCTGCTGCGCCGGGTCAGTCTGGAAGAAAAGGCGGACGCCTATCCCAACCAGCTCTCCGGCGGCCAGAAGCAGCGTATTGCCATCGTCCGTGCATTGGCCATGAACCCCAAGGTCATGCTTTTTGACGAACCCACCTCCGCTCTCGACCCGGAAATGGTCGGCGAGGTTCTGGCCGTCATGAAGGAGCTGGCAGAGACCGGCATGACCATGGTGGTCGTCACCCACGAGATGGGCTTTGCCCGTGAGGTCGGCAACCGGGTGCTGTTCATGGACGACGGAAAGGTTCTGGAACAGGGCTCCCCCGCCCAGCTTTTCGGCAATCCCCAGAATCCCCGTCTGCAGGATTTTCTGTCCAAAGTTCTGTAATTTCATAATATCCCAGCCTTTCAGGCTGGGATATTTTGCTATGCAAAAAGCATAGCAAAATAAGAAATGCGCCATTTCCTCGCCCCTTCGGGGCAACCGGAAATGATGCGCAAAAACTTCATGCACCGGCATCTGCACTTTTTCATGGTGCGATGCTTATGCATGAAGTTTTTTTGCCCAAGTACTTGACAAATCTGTTATATCTGTATATACTGCACATATACAGTTGTAACAGAAGTGAGGTGCCAAAGTGACCGTATTGATCGACAACAAGTGTAGCCTTCCCATTTACGACCAGATCTACTCCCAGATCAAAGCACAGATCATCAGCGGCGAGCTTCAGGAGCACGAAGCCCTGCCCTCCATCCGGAATCTCGCCAAGGATCTGCGCATCAGCGTCATTACCACCAAGCGCGCCTACGACGAGCTGGAAAAAGAGGGCTTCATCTACACCATCGCCGCCAAGGGCTGCTTCGTGGCTCCCAAAAATGTGGAGCTGCTCCGGGAGGAGACCCTGAAAAACATCGAAAATCACATTGACCAGATCGTCCGCCTTTCCCAGTCCGTCGGCCTGAGTGAGCAGGAAGTTCTGGATATGGTCAAATTTGCCATGGAGGATTGAACATGAACGCATTGGAAATACGGGATTTAACCAAGCACTACACCGGTTTTTCCCTGAATCATCTGAACCTGACCCTGCCCTGGGGCTGCATTATGGGGCTTGTGGGCGAAAACGGTGCGGGAAAAAGCACCACCATCAAGCTGATTCTCAACACCATTTCCCGGGACGGCGGCACCGTCACCATTTTGGGCCGGGACAACCGGGAGAACCTGTGTCTGTCCAAGGAAGAGATCAGCGTGGTGCTGGACGAGGTGGGCATCTCCGCCTGTCTCACCGCCCGGCAGGTAGGCAAGATCATGCAGGGCATTTACCGCAGCTGGGACGAAGCGGTCTTTTCCGACTATCTGACCCGGCTGGCCGTTCCGGCGGATAAGAAATTCAAGGATTTTTCCCGGGGCATGAAAATGAAGCTTGGCATTGCCGTCGCCCTGTCCCACCACCCCCGGCTTCTGATTCTGGACGAGGCCACCAGCGGCCTTGACCCGGTCGTCCGGGACGAGGTCATGGACATTTTCAACGAATTCACCCGGGACGAGAATCACGCCATTCTGATCTCCTCCCACATTGTCAGCGACCTGGAAAAGATCTGCGACTACATTGCCTTCCTGCACAAAGGCAGGCTTATCCTCTGCGAGGAAAAAGACCGGCTGAAGGAGGAATACGGGGTTCTTCACTGCACCGCTCAGGACGCGGCAGCCATTCCCGCTTCCGCCATCGTCGGCAAGCGGGTGTCACCCCTCGGCTGCGAGCTTCTGGTGAAGCGGTCGGGCGTCCCCGGAAATCCCACGTTCAGCCCGGTAGATATTGAGCAGCTGTTCATTTTCATGGCAAAGGAGGAACACTGAAATGAAGGGTTTGATTCGGAAGGATTTTTACCTGCTTTGGAGTTACTGTCGGCTGATGCCCCTGTTTTTGCTGGCGTTTATTCTCTTTTCCGCCTTTTCTTCGGACGGGCAGTCGCCCTTTTTCATCTACTATCCCTGCATTCTCAGCAGCGTCCTGCCGGTGAACCTGCTGGCCTATGACGATGCGGAGCACTGGCTCACCTACTGCGACACCCTCCCGGTGACCCGGCGGCAATACGTCTCCGGAAAGTACATCATGAGCCTGATCTGCGCCGGTACCATTTTCCTGCTGTCCGCCGTCGCCGCCGTCGTCCGGCTCTGCCGGAGCGGCGCGTTCAATCCGGCCGACCTGACTGACCAGCTGGCAGTGCTTGCCATGATCTCCCTGCTGTCCTACGCGCTGACCATGCCGCCGCTGTTCAAATTCGGCGCGCAGAAGGGCCGCATTGTCTTCATCGGCGTGGTTGGTATTTTCTGCGGCCTCGCCGCCATTCTGGACACACCGGACTTGTCCGGTGTCTCCCTCCCCATTGCACTGCTTCCGATTCTGGCAATGGTCATCTTCGCCGTCTCATGGCTGCTGTCCATCCGGTTTTATGAGAAACGGGAAATCTGAAACTATAAAAGCACATCGGCCATCCAAATG
>ERZ780198.634-NODE-634-length-37826-cov-14.889148_pt1 | contig 37826 bp, 36 predicted proteins | sample MGYA00510979_ERZ780198 | MGnify/ENA primary metagenome ERZ780198 (study PRJEB29588, sample SAMEA2158039) | human gut metagenome | biome: human gut; feature: human-associated habitat; material: faeces | place: Denmark | collected 2008/2010 ...
TGAGGTTCTTTTTTATTCAATTGACATTATTTCTGAATTACAGGAATGCTCCTTATCCATACGCCGGCAGGCACCTTATATCCTGCTTTTATCATTGCGCTCTCAAACTCACTTATTCCCATTTCAGCTTTTTGGGCGCCTCTTTCTATCGAATAATCGCCTTCCTCCACAGATGAGAATATTTCGTTTAATCTTACTCCCTGTTACAAAAATGGATTACCACCACATCCGGCAGTAATCCATTTTGCATTTTATCTTATGACACACTTACCTTGTTTCCGTTAGCAGTAAGTTTCATTACTTCTTTCCATGTGTCACGCATGGTTCTTAAATGTGCAAGAACTTCATCAAGTATTTCAGTATCTTTCTTTATGTTTGCTTCCACCAAACGTTGTCTCAAGTATGTATACACATTGTCAAAGTCTTCTGCAACCTTGTATTTGTGATCCAGTGTTGCCTGAAATTCATCTATTATATTTTCTGCTTTTTTTATATTTGTGTGAGCTTTCATCACATCGCCCTTTTCTATAGCTATCTGAGCGATATTGCAGAATTTTATTGCTCCTTCGTAGAGCATAAGTGTAAGTTCTGCCGGTGATGCTGTATTTACTTTGTTGTTTGCGTATGCTGCATATGCCTGATTCTGTAACATATTACCCTCCCTGGTCATATTTTTATATACAGAAATTACTGTTCGTTATCTAATATATTTTATGAGAAATATCCGCTTAATGAACTCTGTGTGCTGTTGAGCTTAGTGAGTGCAGATTCCATTGATGAGAATTTCTTATAGTAGTAGTCCTCTTTATCTGAAATCTTTGTCTCCCATTCTTTGATAAGCTTTGTATAATCCGTATACTGTGTTGCCATCTGCTTATCGTTGTAGATAGTGAATGCCGAACTAAGTGTGGTGGATTTCATCTTATCACCGATAGCATTATACAGATTCGTAGTAACATTCTGCATAAACTGCATTATCGTGTCCGGATCTTCTGATATAGCTTTCATAAGCTTATCAGCATTTCCTGATGTATTTGTGTCATCCTCATCACCATCGATATGATATGCATTCTGCTCGTTTTCAGCGGCATTCAGATATCCAAGTGTGTGTATTCCGAAGCTTGATAATGAATATTTCTTTCCGTTTATCTCGACTGCCTGCGACATCGCTGTAGTCATCGCGCTCATAACACCACTAAGTGTTGTGTCGTTTCGAAGAAGTGAGTCTTTGATCTTTGTCTCCCACTTCTCGATTTCTTTATCAGACATTGAATCCTTTTCATCATCTGTAAGTGGATCATATCCTTTAGATGAGTCAGCATTGTAGAGCTTTGTCATCTCGTTTATGATGTTATTGTATTCTGTGAGGAAATCCTTTACCTTATCGTAGATTCCCTGCGTGTCCGTACTTGTAGTTATGCTTATCTCATCATTTCCTGTTGTGGCAAGAGCATCTATTGTGAGGTTATTTATCGTAAACGTACTGCTTGAACCGGTGTATTGGACACCATTAAGCCAGATTTCTGCATCCTCTCCATCTACTTTTTTTGCCTTTGTATTGTACTGAGCATTAGATGAAAGATCATGTGCTGAGTTTACTGTCTCTACCATATTCTTAAGTGCAGTCTGATACTCACTGGATGTTGTATCCTTAATGGCTGCAAGTTCTTTTACAAGCTTGTTAGCGTCAAGCTTTGTCTGTTCACTTGAAATGCTTGTAGTAAGAGCAGCTACCTTTGCAGCATATGCATCCGAATCTGTTCCGTTTCCGGCTATAAGATTAGATACAGCGTCTTTGCCGCCTTTATTATATGCATCATGTATATCGGATGTAAGACCTGCTATCGTATATTTATCACTGCTTGTAAGTGATGTATCTTTTGTCGATTCAAAAGCCGTCACTGTCGAAAGATTTGATGAATATGTAGAGAGTGCTTTCTCATCAATATTCTTTGTAATGTCTTTATATGCATCAGCTGCTGCCTCTGCATCTCTTATTTCTGTCGACGATGTATACTCAACCTTTTCTGTTATGGTTACACCATTTTTTGAGTCCGCTGCTTCTCCCTCAGCATAATATTTTCCATCATCACGTTTTGTGTATGTCTTTCCGTCACAGGTATACGTATCATCTGAATTTTTTGTGTATGTCTTTGTATCAGCATCACTTCCGGATACATATGATTTAGATTCTGAAACCTTTTTGTATGTGACCGTCTTTGTAAGATCTGCCGTGTCACCGCTGTATTTATCATTTTCATCGCTGACATTCACATAGGTTCCATCTGAGTTTTTCTTATATGTCTTGCCACCATTTGTGTAGCGTTCTTCTGCTGAAATATATTTTCCGTCTTCTGATTTGTATACAGTGTTTCCATCGGCATCTTTTGCTGTTGTCTTGCTGTATGTCGTATATGTACCGTCAGAATTTTTAGTGATTATAGCTGAATCCCTGCCACTGCCAAGTTTTGCAAGCGTCTCAAGTTTTGCTGTGTCTATGTCAGCGCCTGATTCGGTTTTTGTACCGCTTAATGAGCTGTAAAAATCCTTTACATCAGCATATGCTGTACCATATGTGATGGCATTGAGCAAATTGTTACTCTGTGCAGTGTATTTCTCTATATTAGATGATGAACTCTTATATGCAGCAACAGCGTTTTCTATTTTCTGCTGTGTTGCTGCGTCTGAGCCTCCATATAAGCTGTCATACTGGCTGTATGGATTTGATGTAGATGTTCCTACTGCAATTCCGAGCTTATATAATGCTGTTGCACCACCTGTGTTTGCACCGGTAAGTGTAAAATCATTATCTGCTCCGGTATCTTTTGCACTGATATAGAAACGTTTATATGTAGAGTCATAGCTTGCATTAAGCCCAGCTTCCTTTAACTGTTTCTCAACATCAGACATTGTTGATGTAGCGCTGAGTGTTATGCTCTTTGTGCCATCTTTTGTGTTTACATTGATCTTTGCATCACCGCCTGTATATCCAAGCTGCGCAAGTGTAGTGCTTGAGCTTGATGCATTGATCTGCTCGCCTGTAAGATATCCTGCTTTTGCAGTGTTTGTTATCTTAAGTGTCTGTGTTCCATTCGGCGCACTTGAACCGGCCTTCACAGAAGCCTTTGTGCTGTCTGATACAGATGTTTTCTTCAGACTGTATGCTGTAGAGAATCTGAGATTAGATACATTGCTGTACAGACTGTATACTTTTGTATTTAAAGATTTCCATGCTTCCTGTGTCCAGCCAAGCTTTGTCTGGGCTTTTTCGTATTTGGATTTCTTGTATGAATAAGATGATACAAGTGCCTGTACAATTGAATCTGTATCAAGGCCTGAAGCCATTCCTGATAATCTGATTGCCATATTTATTCTCCTTCTTCTGATAACTGTATTATTTCTATAATATTGGGTACTATAATTGTATGTTTTTTACTGTTCCAAAATTTATATACCGTTATCCATATCCGTCATTGATGTGCTATGTGCTATATCCTATACTAACGTTTCTCATCCACCATGATTCCTGCCATTTCCCATACCTTTGCGATCATGTCAAGTGTCTTTTCAGGTGGATATTCTTTTATTACTTCTTTTGTTTCTTTATTAACTATTTTTATAGTTACTCTGTGTGTCTTTTCATGGATTCCAAAAATCGCTTCTGCCTGATCGTTCATTGCACTCTTGTTGATCTCCTCAACAGCTTTTTTAATCTGTGCGTTCTGCTCTGCCTGCTGTGTCTGAAGCACCTGCGCAGCTTTCTCAGCAGGATTGCTTTCATCTGCACTGTCTATGTTTATGTTTTCAACTGGCCTTGCTGTGTCATGTGATGCTACAGCATTGTTATTTGCTGTTTCACAAGCTTTTGGTGTTTCCTTTGCGGATACAGCTGACGAACTTCCCTGATATGCCACGCCTGCATTTTTTATTGCTTGAATTCCCATTAATGTTCACCTCCGTGTGACTCACTAAACATTTTTGGATATATATCCGTTCCTTTTGCTACATATTATATCGGACAATTTTCCCAATAATTAATAGTAAATTATTCTAAAAATTCCCACACCATTTTCCAAATGAACGTTTCCAGAAAATGACGCAGGAATTTGTGTTCTACCCAGCCTTTCAATAAACCAACATAGAAAGTCTTATCATCCAAATAAGTTTTTAAGAGCCTCCATCTTATCCTCTGCAACAGACGCTTTATTTTCCTTCTGGATCTGCAGATAGACTTCTTTACGATATACAGGAACTTCCTTTGGTGCATTCACACCTATTTTTATCTGGTCTCCTCTGATTTCAAGTATTGTCACCTCGACGTTATTATTTATCACAAGAGCCTCTCCCTTTTTTCTAGTCAAAGCCAGCATCCTATTCACCCGCCTTTTCTTTTTTCTTCTGGAGCAGATCATAGAATTCGAAATGAACCGGGAAATCATCTTCCACAACTATCTGCGCAGCCTTGTTTGTATCTGTATTCAGCACGATCGGTGCCTTTAAATTACATGCGATCTTTTTTAAGTTCTCCGGCACATTTACTGTGACGAGCACATAAGTATTTTCTTCATTTAAATTGCCAAGTGGTGCAAGCACCTCATTATTTACAGTTGGATTGTAATCTTCGATTATGAGGTTTGGTATGATAACCGGAAAGGCTATATCCCCGTCATCCATAGACTGGAGCCACATTATAGTTGATCCGCCTTTTTCATGCTTTTCTGAATTAAATATCAGTGAAAAATTATTAAGATCCGGAAATCCGATCATTCCCTTTTCCATCTTTATAATTTTACTATCTTCGATATCTATAGTCCCAAATATTCTTGTCTCTGCCTTCATGGCATGTCCTCCTTCTCCGCTTTCTGGAGTATCGTCGTACTGTTTACATTTTTATATTGGCCCGCCGCTGTCCGTCATCCATTCAGCTGCGAGCCATTTGTTTTCATATTACAGGTAATCAAGCAGTGTATTCCCGTTTGCTTTTGATGCCGCTGTAAGGCTTGACTGGTATGCGTTATACATAGCATAAAAATCAATGATTATGTCAGATAAGTCTCTGTCCTCATTTGTTGATTTAAGTTCTTCAACTGTTGTCTTCTGTTCCTCGACACGATTCTTTATAAGTGTAAGCCGGCTCTGCATACTTCCTGAATTTGTCAGGGCAAGATTTACTTTGTTCATGTGGTTATCAAACTTTGTTATATACTGTCCATATGTCTTTTGCATATTATTATCAGCATAATCCGCTTCCTGCTTTGCCGCATCCAGATACGTCTTTAATTTTGCCTGTGAATCCTTGTCAGCGTACTGTTCCTGTTTCATCATGCCTTCGATCTGAGACACTTTATCATGTGCGTTTATCGCATTCTGAACTACTGTGATAAGTTCATCCACATCTCTCTTAATCCCTGTATCAAGAACATCCTTTGCTTGTGTATTTACAGTTAATTCTGTACCTGTTGCAACGGTATATGATATAGGCTGTCCTATCCTCTCTCCGTTGTCGTCATAGTTTTTGTATGTAACTATTTTGTCCGGATTATCATATATGATGTTTCCTGATGCATCTCTTTTGATATTATTATCTGCATCGAGTGTGACTGCATCAGAAATATCCCTGCAGTTATAATAGTATTCAGGTCTTGCATCATCTGCATCAAAGCCTGTTTTTACATAGTTTACTTCAATCTTTGAGTTGTTATCCTTTATGGATGTAGAAACATTTTTACCGAGCACAAATTCGCCTGTTTCCTGTATGTATGCAATATCATCATCACCAAGCTTTGACGGATCAAAATCTGATGAATATTTATAATTTGTAAATGCTGTATCTGTTCCGTCTATACTCAATGTAACATCCGAAGTTGTGCTTCCGTATCCAAGTCGTATCCGCTGGTAACTGTATTCTTTTACGTCAGTATCACAGTCAGGCGTTGCTGTGCCTATTGTTCCCGGTACAGTTACACCATTTGTGTAATATCTCTTCTCCTCAAGTGAATCCGCTCCGAGACTCTGCGTGATCTCATAAGTGGTTTTCTGTGAGTCAGTCTGGAATGTAAGCTTTGAAGATGTGCGGTATCCGGTAAACACCGTCCTTCCTGCGTAATCGGAATTTCCTTCAGTATATACCTGTGATTTCATAGCTGTAAGCTGCTTTAGGATCGTATTCCTGTCATCCGCTGTGAGCGTATCTGTAGATCCGTTGACACACTGTGTTCTTATATCTGTAAGAAGCGTCTTCATATTCTTTAATGCAGTTTCCGTAACGTCAAGCCATGAATCGGCATCCGGTATATTATTGTCCACAAACTGATCTATATGTGTAAGGTTTGTAGATAACCTGAGTGATCTGATAGCAATTACCGGGTCATCTGATGCTTTTGATATCTTCTTCTGCGTTGTCATCTGTGTATTATATTTGTCCACGAGCTGTTTTGTTAAATTGATATTCGTCTTCGTGTTGCTCATGATCATATTATTGGTAATGCGCATATGATGCCTCCTTGTAATCTATATTTATACACCTGTCTCGTTTATCAGTTTATCGAGAAGTTCTTTCATCACCGAAATTACTTTTGATGACATATTATAAGCATTCTGGAATTTTACAAGATTAAGTGCTTCCTCATCCTCATCAACACCTGATACCGATGTTCTCTGATTTGAGATCGTAGCCTCAAGATTTTCATAAAGCTTAGTATATGTCTGTGATTTTTCTGTGTCCACTGATATATCAGAGATCAAAGTTTCCAAAAATGTAGAAGCCTTGTCATTTCTGTATACATTTGTCTCAGACTGGAGCTTCTTAAGCTGTTCTATCACATCATATGCATCCGGCTTTGTGCTGTCTGTTGTAGTCGCAAAAAGTGAAACATTATCCATCACCTTTGTATTTACCCCATAGTTTCCTGCCGTCATGCGGTAATATGTGTTTGAACTGCTTGTTATCTTTGCAGTCTGGCCAGCAGCAAGGTTTCTGTATAAGCTGCTGTCGGAAAAATCATATACCTTTCCTGTAGCTGTGACCGCCTCGAAAAACTGAGGTGGTGTATCGCCATTTAAATTTTTGCCAGTACTTTCTATTTCATTAAACATTTCCGAAAAATCACGGACAAACTCATTAAGCTGTGTCATGTAATATGGGATTCCCATACTGTCGATTCCTGAGCCCGCATAGAGCGTATAGCCTTCCTGCACCGTCTTCGCAGGATCTGCCACAGCCTTGTTCTGGTTCAGGTTGAATTTTACGGAAACGAGATTTCCTTCTGAATCAACCTCTGCTTCCCAGTCATTATACTCATATGTCACGTTATTTACCGTGATCTTTCCGTCTGTTGCCGGAAGATTAAGTGCTTTTAAATTCTGGACAGAGACACCCGTAACAGTAAATGAATATTTATCGGCCTGTGTAACCTTACCCTTAAAATTCTCGTTGTTATCTCCATCTCTCATCTCGAACAATGCTTTTAGTTTTCCGCCTGCTGTTCCTGCGATACCTGAAAATTCCATCTTTGTATCATCCCAGTAGATTTTATAGAGTCCATCATTATCTGTCTGATTATTTTTCATCTCTGTGGACTCACAGTGGAGTTTTCTGTAATCCTTGCCTTCTACCGCTTTCTCACCATTTATATAGAGAGTAAATATCGTTCCGCCCAGGTTATCCCCGTTTGTGTTTGGGATTTCCGTTTCCAGATAAGAAACATTAACTATCTTTGAAAGCTTATCCATAAGGTTCGCTCTCTCATCACGCAGTTCACTGGCGCATGCGCCTGTTCCTGTCTCTACCTGATTGATTTCTTTATTGAGCAGTGATATTTTCTCACTTATTGAATTGATCTCATCAACGTTATTTTTGATTTCTTCGTTACAATCATCCTGTAAATCTGAAAGATCCTGATACATCTGGTTGAAATATGTACAAAGGCTCTGCGATTTGCTTATGAACTGGTTTCTTACTGTAAGGTCAGACGCCTTTGTCTTTAATGTATCAAGACTTGAAAACATATCTGAAAATACACTTGCAAAACCTTTTACAGATGCATCATCCTTGAAATAATTCTGTATCTGGTCGAGATAGTACAATCTCTGTTCATATCTTCCGTAGCTGGAATTATTCTCCCAGTATTTATTATCATAATACAGATCTCTCTGCTGGGTTATTGATGTTACCGTAACACCGGTTCCTGTACTTCCGTATCTTGCATTTACACGAAGAGCCTCCGAAGCATTCAGAGTGGCTGTCTGTCTTGTATATCCGGTTGTCCTGACATTTGCAATATTATTTGTTGTTGTATTTATAGCTACCTGGAATGAGCTTAATGCACTCGATCCGATATTAAGTCCAAAAAATGTTGAAGCCATATCCCCTCGCCTCCTGATTATTTAAGTCCTGTCACAATAAGCTCTGTCATCTCGCTTATAACCGTTATATAACGGCTTGCCGCATTGTATGCCGACTGGAACTTTATCATGTTCGTAAGCTCTTCGTCCGAAGATACTCCGATTATCTGGTTTCTCTGATTGTCAATGGAAGAAACCGTAGCTGTAAGCGTATCGGTAGATGAGCTGTACACACTTCCTGATGTTCCAAGTCTTGATACTATCTTGTCGTAGTATCCTTCAAAATTACACCATGATGTATCGTTCGGATTAATGTATAAGCCTTTGTTTGACCATGCATTTGTTATCTGGTTTCCTATGTTGTAGTTTACTTTACCATCCTGGGTAAATGATGGAAGCTTTGTTACTTCTGAGAGCAGTTCATCGTTTACAGATACATTTCCAAGTCTGTACCATGATGAATTGTTTGCATCCGTTTCCTCATTGTATACATAGAACGTCTTGCCATCTATTGTCTGCTCCGTGTATCTTGGATAACCCTCTCGTACATAGAGCTCCTGCGGTGGAAGCTTACCATCTGCGCCTACTGAGCAGTTTTCTGTATCAAGCACTTTGTAAACTGTTCCATCGTTTGCCGTGTATGTCGTATTTGGGCAGAAAATATCGTTCATTGCTGTCATGACTTCCCTGAAAAGATATGAAATCTCTGCCTCAGTTTCCATCACCACACAATCCTCAACCTGAGGATATTTCGCATCACTCATGTAATCGAATGTTCCGTATTCAGAACCTCTCGCCACAAGAAGTGCCTTGATACTTCCGATATCGTTGTTAAGAGATGTGGAAATATCTGTTGTCTGTGTGCTTCCAACCTTTTGTGCCAAAGTAGACGGAAGTGCGACATCGCTAAAGAGCGGCATATATGTCTGATCTGTTGTGATGTGAGGCCAGTACGGAGTATAAAATCCTGTTCCGTCCTCTTTTGTAAGACCTATATGGTTGCATCTGTTGTCCTGGACAAATGCCTGGCCTTCAACCTTTATATTCATCACACCGGTTGAATCTTCGTTTGCTTCTATCTTTACATAGCCTGACAGTTCATCTATGAGTGTGTCCCTTTCATCCCTTAAGGTCATGGCTGTTTCCACGCCTCCGGCTTCAACCTTGAGTATCTCGTTGTTTAAGGTATAGATGCGGTCACCTATCTCATTTACCCTGTCAACCTGCTGTTTAATTTGTAAATTTATATTTGACTGATAGCTCTGTAGATCATGATAAACCGTATTAGATCTGCTCAGAAACAGCTCAGCTTTCTGAAGCACAAGGTTCTGGTTCGTAGAGTTTGAAGGATCCTTTGCGTATTCCTGAAATGCTTTCCAAAAGCTTGATACACTCTCCTTGAATTCTACTCCGTTCATTTCCTGTAAGATATCCTCCACATAAGATGTAGTGTCATACATCTTAGAGTAGAATGCCTGTCTTCCGTTTTCCTGTCTATACGATTTGTCTAAGAAAATATCTCTGACGTGAGCAACGTCTGATACCGTCACACCCAGTCCTGACTGTTGGATGTTTGTGCCGGATGTAGGATTGTTTCTTGTAAGATATCCTAAATCTGAAAATCGTACCTGCTCTCTTACATACCCTCTTGTATTTACATTTGCAAGGTTGTTTGCTGTAGTGTTTAAAGCGTTCTGTGAATTTCTAAGTCCTGAGTTTCCAACATAGAAACTGCCGAATCCGTTTGCCATTATCTGTCTCCTCCGTAATTATTGCTTCGCATCAAATCCACTGCTGCCTAGAATCGTGCCTGTATTGTATGCACTCTTATCATAATTTGCAGTTTCCGGCGCCTGCCTCATACTTTTAAACAAGGTAATGTCAAATTCGGTCATTTCAATCGCCTGAGCAAGTAACTGTGAATTTAAATCATTGATCTTTTGCATCTGATCTGCTGTACCCAGCAGACTATCTCTCGTCTCAGTAAGCTTCGATTGGATATCCGGCTGTTTATCCAGATATCCTATCAGTCTTGTGACTGTCATTTTTTCATCAGTTTTTCCTAAAACTGTTGCTATATCGCCTAGTAGTGCTATCTGCTTATTACTCTTTGTAAGTAATTCATCACTTGCCTGCTGTTCAAGATCTGTAAGCTTTTCTAACTCCGGAATATCTGCGTCTATTATTATCTGACGCTTTTTTTCTCCGTATTCTGTTAATTTTTTATAAATGTTCTCTTCCTCAGCAAGTACGTTTATAAGCTCTTCTACTAAACTAGCCACACCAAATCCTCATTCCAGACTGTAGACGTCTAAATCTGCTTATTTCAACGCCACTTTTGTCTGCCTTTCTTTAATACTATAGTGAGTTATATTTCTCCAGTAATCTGCTGGCGAAATCATCTCCGCTGACCTGATACTGGCCAGACTCTACCATGTTTTTAAGTTGAGCGACTTTGTCTTCCCTGATGTCTGAAGCTTCTGATACTGCCTTTTTAGCGACCTGGTAATCCCTGCCGGCCTGTGAGATAGACACTTGATCAGATGTCCTGCCTGTGCCATTTGTTTTCTGTACTTTTGTTGTCTGCTGGACACCATATAAATGTGCCACCTGATTATATGCATCTACACGCATAACAGCATCTCCTTTCTTCCTTGAAATAAGCTTTCTTGCAATATGTATCGGAAGAATTCTCAATTTCTTTAGTGTCTTACCACAATTTTTTGCACATGTTCCGGCTGCTGCCTTCCAACTACAATAGAGCCTATCTATAATTTCTATTTATATCAGAATGATTTTTGCTTTTATTCTGCGTGGTAAATCCTTTTCTATATATTCAAGAAATAATTGTTGATAAATATTTTTACATCTAATATTACATAATAATTACGTGCATGTTAGGAGGTTTATATGAGTACCAATGAAACTCTCGGCAAAATGTTAAAATACTATCGGCGCTTAAATAATCTCAAAGTTCGTGATGTAAAAGCCCGATTGGAAGATTACGATATTTACATATCGGAAAAGACGATCTACGGATGGGAAAGCAATCAGAATCCCCCCTCTGCTGATAAATTTCTGATTCTGTGCGAGATATACAAAATCCCAGATATCAATTTTACTTTTCTTCAGAAAAAAAGCGGCAGAGAGGTCAAACTCAGTAAAGATGAACGCGTCATGCTTGAGCACTACAGGATGCGACCCCAGATGCAGGATGCTGTTCGCAAAATTCTTGAGATGCCCGATCCGGCTAAATGATTCTTATTTTTCCCCAATTTAAACAAAACACCGGCTCAGATTGAAGTTATTCTATATGATAAGTAAACTCATATATATTCAATAAAAGCCGGTGTATTTTTTTGCGCTTTTTTACTGTGCGTTATCATCCATTGTAAGTATTGTTGAGATGTGTGTTGATTTTATTCCTGCAACGACAGTCTGCAGAAGTATCCTGTAAGTATCCTCCACAAGTTCACATTCCTGCGGTGTGGCATTAAGTTGTGCCGCTTTATTTAATATGAAAGGACATTTGTCATCATCATGCAAAACTGAGTATACATCATCAAATATGCCCGGATATTTTTCGTCCAGAAATTTTTTCTTTGCGATCGTTTCAATCTGTGTGCCGGAGGTCGTAAGCACATATAGCTTCGCCCCGGCAGCCTTTGCCTTTATCGCATAATCCTTTACCTGCGGCACCGGTTTACACCATCTGTATGCATCCTCCCTGTAATGATCGCAGTACCATGCCCATTTTTCATCTGACATTCCTATCTGAAGTTTTCCATCCACATTGTAGCATGGAGAGCTTAATGTTCCATCTACATCAAAAAATATTATTCTCATGACGCTATTCTACCCTAAAATTTCCTTATTATCAAAACAGTTTTTAGGCGTTTGCGAAATGCCAAACACCGCATAGTTTTTTAGTTACTCAAACTTCCCACACCAGTTTGTGCCGTGCGCTGTCCCAGGGCGGGGGCTGGCACAAACTGGTGTGAGAAGTTTTTATTAGTTAGTTTTAGATAATTATTTATTTGATATATTTTGCATTGACATATTTCGTTGCCCTTGCCTTTCCTAATTTCATAACAGAGCCTGTCTTTACCATTTTGCCGAGCACAGCTTCTACTGTAGACGGGCTCACATCCGGAAGGATACCACAAATTTCGGCTTTTGAAATCGGAAGCACGCTGTTTAAAACAGTCTGCTCAACTCTTTCTGTTTTTTTAAGTTTTTTCCCGTTTACCACAGAAAATCTCTTATCCAGTTCTTTGTAACATTTATAAAGCATCGACAGGAAATTTTTAATATATTCAAAATATGAATTCTCATTTGTATGCCACCCTATTGATGACTCCTGCAATGCCTCGTAATAAAAATCCTTTGAGTCATTAATCTGTTCCTCAAAAGATACATATTTTCCAACATCATATCCACTTTTATAAAGTAAAAATAATGATAATAATCTGGATACTCTGCCGTTGCCATCAGAAAACGGGTGTATACACAAAAAATCCAATATCACACATGGAATCAGTAACAATTTGTTTATTTTAGGGTTATCCCTTGCATCCATATATGCAAGTACAAGCTGCTGCATTGCCTCTCCTGTCTCTGCGGCAGAAACAGGTGTAAAACGAACTCTACGTCTTCCTCTTTCATCAATCTCCATTATCAGATTGTCTTCCGTTTTATATTTTCCTGACAGCTCATATCCTGCAAGACTTGTCATAGTTTCATGTATATGCAGAATCATATTTTCACTAAACGACATTTGATCATGATTAGAATGTATCTCATCCAGTGCATCCCTATATCCTGCGATCTCGCGCTCGTCATGATTAAGAGGCTCACTGTCCCCATCAACTATCTGCTTTATACGTGCGTCTGTTGTAACAATACCTTCTATCGCATTAGAACCTTTAACCGACTGTACTCTGGCAATCTTTTCCAGCTCCGTATATATACTTTTATTGCTTTCTTTGCGTGTATCTGATATAGCATTAAATGCAGCAATCGTTGCTGTAAGATTAACTATCTCAGCTGGTAATAAGCCCTCATCTAAAAAAGAATAGTCAAATATATGCATATTTTTCTCCTTTCTGCATATATTTTACCAAAAAATGTGCAGATACTCAATAAGTATCTGCACATTTTCTAAGTAATACTATGCATTAAAATCATAATACATAGCATCATGTCATTTTATTTCGGCTCACTCAGATCCAGTTCCACCATAGGTGGTCTTGACGGTAAACTGTTGTATCGTTTTTTACAATACAGGAAGAATTGCTGCATTTATAATAGGAGCCAGTTAAGACAAAGGCGTCAATCCAGATGATTGATGCCTTTTTTGTTATTTAGATTAATTTAAATTTATTGCAATAGTACACAAGGAGGATCGGATTATGGGAAGAATAGAAAACCACCCTATTTTAGGGCCTAGTCCTGAAGGAAAAATGGTAAAGTTTTATTATAATGGGACTCCAATGGAAGGTCTTGAAGGAGAGCCTATCATGGCCGCCCTTAAAGTAAATGGTGTAATGGTACACCGCTACACAGCCAAAACACATGAACCGCGCGGTGTCTTCTGTGCGATCGGAAGATGTACAGACTGCGTTATGATCGTAAATGGCAAGCCAAACGTAAGGACCTGCATTACCCCTCTTGAAGCCGGTATGAAGGTTGAAACACAGTATGGTGTAAGTGCAAAGGAGGCGTGATTATGAAAATCAGACGTTATGATATGATAGTTGTCGGTGCCGGTCCTGCCGGACTTTCAGCAGCGATCGAAGCTGCAAAATGCGGAGTTAAACCTATCGTATTTGATGAAAACGCAAGACCAGGCGGACAGCTTTTTAAACAGATACATAAATTCTTTGGTTCAAAAGAACACAAAGCTAAAATAAGAGGTTTCAAGATCGGTGAGGAGCTTCTCGCCGAAGCCGAAAAATACGGAGTTGAAGTTGTACTTAACGCAACAGTCGTTGGTCTTTATCCTGATAAAGAAATCACTGTAAAGATCGCTGAAGAAATCAAACATTTCAAAGGCGACAGCGTACTTATCGCAACAGGTGCTTCAGAAAATATGGTAAATTTCAAAGGATGGACTCTTCCGGGTGTTATCGGTGCCGGCGCTGCCCAGACAATGATGAATCTCCATCATATCCTTCCCGGCAAACGAGTTCTGATGCTTGGTTCCGGAAACGTTGGTCTGGTTGTAAGTTTCCAGCTCATGCAGGCCGGATGTGAAGTCGTCGCACTTTGTGATGCTGCACCACGGATCGGTGGCTATGGTGTACATGCTGCCAAAGTTGCACGTTGCGGTGTTCCTTTCTATCTTTCGCATACGATCATAGAAGCTGAAGGTGATGAATATGTAACCGGTGTTACGATCGGCCAGGTCGGACCTGACTGGAAAATCATTCCGGGAACCGAAAAACACTTCGATGTAGATACTATATGCCTTGCTGTAGGACTTTCTCCTATGTCACAGCTTCTTGACCAGGCAGGCTGTAAAATGAAAGATACAAAAGGAGGCTTAGTTCCTGACTGCGACGAGGAAGGTCAGACAAGTGTTCCCGGTCTTTATGCTGCCGGCGATGTTTCCGGTATCGAGGAAGCAAGCTCAGCCATGATAGAAGGCCGTATAAGCGGTATCACGATCGCTGAATACCTCGGTTTTGCAAAGACAGATGAAAAAGAAAGCCGTATCAAAGAGCTTGAAGCCCAGCTTGATACACTCCGTCAGGGAATGTTTGCCCCATGCAACAGAGGCAAGAAGATTGAAAAAACCGAGGAAGGCATAGATATTTCACAGAGTCTTCTCGTAAACGGATTTGTCGGTGATGATGAGATTGGACGTTTTCCAGGTGTCACAAAGCAAAGAAAAATACACCCTGTCATGGAATGTACTCAAAATATCCCTTGTAACCCTTGTCAGGATGCATGCAAGCGCGGATGTATTACTATCGGAAGCAATATCACCTCCCTTCCTGTTGTCGATAATGACCACGAATGTATCGGATGCGGAATGTGCGTTGCAAGCTGTTCAGGCCAGGCTATATTCCTTGTCGAAGAGGATGTTGCACCGGGTTACGGCGAAGTTACTATGCCATATGAATTTATGCCGCTTCCGGAAGTTGGTGATAAAGGTATTGCCTGCGGCCGTGACGGTAAGGAAGTATGTGAATGTGAAGTCACAAAAGTCCGCACTGCACCTGTTTTTGACCACACAAACCTGCTCACTATAAAAGTTCCAAACGACATGCTCATGAAAGCACGTTTCTACAGAGCTAAAAAGGAGGCCGTATTATGATTGATATCAGACAGAAATTAGAAGAAATCGGAGAATTTATTCCGGGACCGGATGACGGATTATTGGTGTGCAGGTGCGAGGAAGTCACAAAAGGTGAGATCCGCTGCGCTGTCCACGAAGGAATATTTACCATAGAAGAAATGCGAAGATATTTAAGAAACGGAATGGGACTCTGCCAGGGTCAGACATGCAGCCGCCTCGTAAAATCAATTATGGCTGCCGAGCTTAAAGAAGCTCCCGGCTATGTGGAGTCTGCAAGCGCAAGAGCCCCTATGAGACCTATAGAGATGGAGATTTTAGGAAAGGATTTAGGTGGCAAACATGAATAACACTGCAGACGTAATTATCATCGGCGGCGGCATCGTCGGATGTGCCACCGCATACTATCTTGCAAAGTCCGGTACAAAAAACGTGATCGTTCTTGAGTCCACAAAAAGCATTGGACATGGTGGAAGCTGCCGTAATGGCGGAGGTGTCCGCCAGTCAGGTCGTGATGTAAGAGAACTTCCTTATGCCATGTATGGAATAGAACATCTGTGGCCTACACTTTCAGAAGAACTCGGTGTCGATGTTGAATATACTCAAAAAGGTAACTTAAGACTTGGAAAGACAGAAGAACATTTAAAGAAGCTGAAAACTCTTGCCGACAATGCAAAAAAAGCCGGACTTGGCGTTGAGATGGTTGATGCAAAAGAAGTACAGGAAATCTGCCCTTATCTTTCGGACGAAATAATAGGTGCAAGCTGGTGTCCTACAGACGGACATGCAAATCCACTTACAACCACACTTGGCTATTATAAGCGTTCACTTGAACTTGGTGTTTCATATTACACAGATGCAAACGTTGCATCTCTTAAAAAAGTCCGTGGAAAGGTCCGCCAGGTCATTTTAAATGATGGAACCATCTTTGAGGGAGAACAGATAATACTTGCTGCCGGATATGAAAGCCGTGCGATTGCAAGAACTGTAGGTGTTGATCTTCCTATGACAAGGCTCATAGACGAGATGTTTGTAACAGAAATGCAGCCACATATGTTTGACATAATGCTTGGAACCGCTGCCGCCGACTTCTATGGTCATCAGGCTCACCACGGCTCATTTGTATTCGGTTCGGAATGCGGATATGAGGAAGTTACAGATATGGATGATCCATCCAGACTCTACACAAACTCAATGACCCTTTCATCCAGCTGTCGTGCCGTTATCAGCTACATTCCATGTCTTAAGGATGCAAAAATAGTAAGAAGCTGGTGCGGATGGCTTGACATGGCATTTGATGGTGTTCCTTTCATCGGTGCATGTCCTGACGCAGAAGGACTCATTGTTGCATGCGGCTTTACCGGACATGGATTCGGAACCGCACCTGCTGTCGGTCTTATGCTCTCACAAATGATACATGGCGAAAAAACGGTTGTCGATATAAGTGCCCTTGCACCGGACCGTTTTATGCCAAATAAATAGATTTTCAAAAGCTCCCCTATCTTCCGGGGCAGTTTAAATTATATAATAAAGCGTGTATCGTTTTTTACTATACGAATATGGTATGCTGCGTTAATATAATAAAGAATTCTAGTTGAATTTCAAAATAAAATGTGCTAAATTAAAGAGGACAAAGGCGTCAGGTACATGATATCTGACGCCTTTTTTCTCTTTTAACGATCAGAAGTCGTAAAGGAGGAATATAACTATGGATACAAAAATTGATTTTCTTTATCTTTCAGAGCCAGATATGATAAAGGCCGGAGTCAAGGACATGGCTAAATGTGTAGACTGTATGGAGGATCTTCTCCTTACCTTAAATAAAGGTGACTACATGATGGGCGGTGAAAACCACAATTCCCACGGATGCATGATAATGTTTCCTGATGATCCCAAGTTTCCGGGAATGCCAAAAAATGGTCCTGACCGCAGATTTATGGCGATGCCTGCATACCTTGGCGGAAGCCATCAGCTTGCCGGCATGAAATGGTATGGTTCAAACATTGAGAATAAGGAAAAAGGTCTTCCGCGTTCTATCCTCATGATGATGTTAAACGACAAGGATACCGGAGCACCGATCGCCATGATGTCAGCAAACCTTATCAGCTCTTACCGCACAGGTGGAATTCCCGGTGTCGGAGCAAGATACCTCGCAAGAAAAGATTCAAAGGTTGTTTCCATCATCGGACCCGGTGTTATGGGAAAAACTTCTCTTGCAGCATTCATGGCAGTCTGCCCGAATCTTGAAACATTGAAGATAAAGGGAAGAGGCTCTAAATCAATAGAGAACTTTAAAGCCTGGGCAAAGGCCGAATATCCACAGTTGAAAGAAATAATCATTTGTAAAGATAACGAAGAGGCAGTCAGAGACAGCGATATTGTAAGCTTTACTACAACAGTCCTCAACGATGTGTCCACTTTCCCTGAAATAAAGGAAGAATGGATAAAAAAAGGTGCTCTTATATCAATGCCTTCAGCGGCAAGATTTGACAACCGTGAATTTGTTGCAAAACGTGCAAAAATGGTTGTTGACAACTACGCATTATATGAGGCATGGGAAGAAGAATATCCTTATCCTACATATGACACAGTATGCATCGTTGGTTCATTGTTCACAGATCTTGTACATGAAGGACTTGCAAAACGTGAAGATATTATCGACATCTCTGACATTATCACAGGAAAGCATGTCGGAAGGGAAAACGATGATGAGATCATCATCTTCTCTGTAGGCGGTATGCCGGTTGAAGATATTGCATGGGGACATGAGGTCTACAAAAATGCAGTAAAGGAAGGAATCGGCATCACATTGCCTTTATGGGATAAACCTGACATGGCATAAAGAGGTGCAAATATATGAATCTACTGCAGCCATATGTACAAAAAAATGGTAAAAAGTATCAGAGCATGAGGTCAGATGACCCTGCCGTATTTGAATATTATTCTTTTTTGGAGGAGCCTGACACACGCCCTATAAATGCGGTGCCTGATGGCTGCGTAGATTTGTTATACGGAATCGGAGAACACGATATACGATGCTATCTCGGAGGCACAGTCCTTAAAATGAAATACTGGCCTTTTGACAAAAACCGCACGTATTTCGGTATCCGTTTTTATCCGGGACAATGCATTCTCCCAAAAGATATATGCATTGATGACATAATAAATACTGACGTGGAAATTTCTTCAGATGCATACGGCATAAATATAGATGATAAGCTATATGAGTCTGACTGCATACAAAAACGTGCTGATATTGTATCAGACATGTTAAAATCTATCGTTTTAGAAGTTCCTGCAACCGGCTGTAAAGAAAATATAGCTTCATATATCAGAAATCGTATTTATGAGACAAAGGGCTGCATATCCATAAAAGAAATTTCTGCTGAAACTGGTTACTCTGAATGTTATGTCCGCCGTATCTTTCACGAATTGCATGGCATCAGTCCCAAAATGTTTGAAAAAATAATCCGTTTTCAGAACACTCTTGATGAGATGACTTCAAACTCGTCAGACGGATTTAACAGTCTTGCAATGCAGGGCGGTTATTACGATCAGTCACACATGGTAAAAGAATTCAAATCATTTGTGGGACTGACTCCGGAAAATTATATAAAATATATGAGCAATTTATGATAATTGAGCACATTAGGAGGTTTTATTATGGCATCTGGTTTATCAAAAATCGAAATAATCACAAGTTTTACAAAATTCACAGAACTTCAGAGTGAACTAGGACATCTTGGTGTCCGCGGCATGACAGTTTCACAGGTTTTAGGGTGTGGTATACAGAAAGGTTCAGCTGAATATGCAGTGGAAGAAAACGAAGAGATTGTCCTTCTTCCTAAACAGCAGATTACTCTTGTAGTCGAGACAAGTAAAGTCCACGATATTGTAGAAGCTGTAAAACAGATACTCTATACCGGTCATATCGGCGATGGAAAAATCTTCGTCTACTCTCTTGACAATGTTATAAAAGTCCGTACCGGTGATGAAGGTATAGATGCTCTCTAGGAGGTGACCTTATGGAAGAAAAGAAATTAGGACTCGGAAGTGTCATATCTACTTCCGTTGGACTCGTTATCGCAACCAGCTGCCTTGTCTCCTTAGGACAGGGAGCAGGCGAAGTTGGTATTGTATTTATCGGCGCAATGGTTGTCGCATGCCTTTTAAATATGACTACCATCGGTTCTTTATCTGAGCTTAATGCTTTAATGCCGAATATAACAGGCGGTCTTGCACAGTATACACTTGCATGCATGGGACCTGTTCCAACTATAGTATCAATGGTCGGCGGCTATCTCATATGTAATATTTTATCTGCCGGAGTTGAAGCCTCTATCTTTGCCTATGCCATGTCAGAGGTGATACCGCTTCCTATACCAAGTATTGTGTACACTGTAGTGATGATGATCGTCGTAATGGCCACAAACCTTATAGGTGTCGATATGTTTGCAAAAGTCCAGGATCTTGTCGCATTCCTTCTTGTCGGCTCCATGGTTTTAATGGGACTTATAGGAATCTTCAAACTCGGAACCGGAACTGTTGTATCACAGCCGGCAAACATGGCATCAAGCCCTTCTGAGGTTATCTCTATGACAGCTGTTGCATTCTGGCTTTTCATCGGAGCAGAATTTGCCATACCGATCTCAGGTCAGGTCAAAAATGCAAAGAAAAATGTTCCTCTTGGAATGGCACTCGGACTTATCGTAATACTTATCATGCAGGCAATAATGGTTCTTGGATTTTATCATTACACTCCATGGGACGAACTTGCAAATTCTGCAGCACCTCATATGCTTTATGGTGAGCTTCTCCTTGGAAAAGCCGGAAAAATATGGATGGCTTTTGTAGCAGCTCTGGCTGTTATAAGCACACAAAACTCAGGTGTAAACGGACTTGCATACATCGGACAGGGTATGGCAAAAATGAATATGCTTCCTCAGATATTTGCAAAAACCAATAAACGTGGTGTTCCATACATTGGCGTAATTTTAATCTCCGTATCAATGTTTATATTTGCTTATATTAGTGATGGTTCATCTGATATGATCGAATTTCTTATCCTTGTAGGCTCAGTTTTCTGGATGATCACATATATCTTCGCCCATATAGATGTGCTTATTCTGCGTAAGAAGCTTCCTCGTGCTCCGAGAAGTTTTAAAGTTCCATGCGGACCACTCTTTCCGCTCATAGGAATCATTGGAACAAGCTATATGATATTCTATATATCAACGGATCCACATGAGAGACTCATGATATGGCTTATCACAGGTGTAACCCTGATCGTACTCGGCATATATGCTTTCTTCTGGACAAAGTATAAGATGAAAATGCCTGTATTTAAAGCTGTTCCTATAGAAAAAGTTATGGCTATGGACAACGAAATGTACTATAAGCTCCGCAAAAAGCGTGGCATATGGTAAACACAGATTTTCCATTGTAGTTTTTTGTTGGAAGGCGCCATGCGCCTTCCATGCTACACTACATATGGAAAATTTGATCTTATAATACTTTGACTCCGTTTGCTGTAAGCTTGAACGTCGCTCCGAGTATTTCTGCTGCTCCCCTGCACATCATCATTCTGCCAAGGAATATGTCAAAATACTCGTACATCGTACAGATCTTAGTGTCTATCTGCAGGTTTAATGCTATAACATTCTTCTCCGTATTTATCTTGAGTTTTGACTCTGTAACAGCATAATTTACACGATCATGCTTATCAAAAGATGCTTTCGGCTTCTCTCTCACACGATCTCTTCTTACATCCGTTTTATCAGCGATTATAAGTGCCGCAGATATCGGATCTGTCGCACCTCCGGTAGATTCATCATGATGTCCTATGGCAGATGCGATAGCCACCTGATCCTTCAAGGATAAATCTGTGTTTTTCAATATATCATAAGCAAGAATACTTCCATACTCTGCATGATGACTTCTGTTTATTGCATTGCCTATGTCATGCATATAGCCTGCAATCTTTACTATTTCAACATCATGTGCATCATAACCGAATTTCTTTAGTATATACCCTGCACGTCTTGCTACCATTGCACAGTGGATCTGTGAATGATCGGTAAATCCAAGTATTCCAAGATTTTCATTACCTTTTTTCAGTAGTTCATTTACTTCTTCGTTTTTTACTATTTCCTTATATGTCAATTAATTTTACCTCTCTTGTGCCTTATTTTTCGTAAAAATAAAGCCACTAGATAACAGCGGCTTTATTTTGCAACTATATTTTTATATTATCAGGCGCCGGTAAAATCAACGACATACTATCTGTAAATTACATGTAAATTGAATGTATGATTTTTATTCAGCGGCTTTTGCAGCCTGTTCCTCTGCCCAGAGCTTCTCTGCACATGGTTTCCATTTTTGTGCATATTCTTTACACTTATTGCATAAATGCTCTACACTTTCAGGTGACTGTAAATCTGTTGACTTTGCTCCCGTTTCCTTTACAAGTCTCTGGAGTATTTCAGGGTTCTCAAGCATCGGACATGGTCTGTAATGGTTTTCGTTAAACGGCTGGTTATTGTGATATGCCATAAACAGTGGCTGCTGCAATATCTCTACCATACTGTGTGTCCGGATATTTGCACCTGAATAATGGATGAATACACATGGCTCTGCATCTCCGTTTGCATTGATATGGAAGTAGTTTCTTCCTCCTGCGATACATCCCCCTACAAACTCACCATCATTCTGGAAATCCATTGTGAATATTCCCTTTCCGGTGGACATATTTCTTATCTCTCTTACGCGGTCTTTAATGTAAAGACGCTCCTGCGGATTTGGAAGAAGTTCGACAGATGCATCATTTCCAACCGGCATATAATGGAAATAAAGCGCATACCGGCAGCCTTTCTCGATCATTAAATCTACAAATTCGTCACTCGTAACTGATCTGTAGTTCTTTGATGTATAGCAGATCGAAGTACCGAAAATAAGTCCGTTTTCTTTGAGAAGATCCATCGCATGCATGACTTTTCCGAAAACGCCCTCACCACGGCGCAGGTCATTGACCTCTGAAAATCCCTCAAGACTTATTGCAAGATAAAGGTTTCCAACACGTTTCATATCTGCACAGAAGGCCTCGTCAACAAGTGTTCCGTTTGTAAATGAAAGGAATGCACAATCGTTATGTTTTTCACAAAGTCTTATAAGATCTTTCTTTCTTACAAGAGGCTCCCCACCGGTAAACATATAAAGGTATACACCAAGTTCTTTACCCTGTGTGACAACTTTATCCATCTCGTCGAATGTCAGATTAAGTCTGTTACCATACTCTGCTGCCCAGCATCCTGTACAGTGAAGGTTACATGCACTTGTAGGATCCATAAGTATAAGCCATGGAACATTGCACTGATATTTTTCCCTGCTCTTATGGATTGTCTTTGTGCCATGCATAAATGCCTCAAATCCGAGGTTTAATGCTGTGGTTTTGAGTACATTAGGGTCAACCTCATCGAGGAGTCTGTTCATATATTTATTAAGTGTACAATCTTTATCTGAGATCATTTTTCGTGCCAGATCATAATTTAAGGAGATTTTCTCACCATCCATGTATTTTTCCATAAGATCAATGAGTTTACATACCTCGGCTTCTCTGTCCTTGTCTAATCCTTTAAGTATTATATCTATTATTTTTGATGCAGCTGCTCTTGCTGCCTGATGTCCTAAATTTCCCATTCTGTATTCCTCCTTATTGTTTCGACGGTGTTTCTCACCACAAATAAATTAAGTATTCCGTCCAGGCAAAGATTAAGGCCTATCAACCTGACAATAATACTCATTGTCTCAAATGGAGCCAGCAAAAGCAGTATCCCAACTATGGCTACCATCAAAGATATTATAAGTATCAGCCACCATTTTTCTATTCCAAACCTCTTTGCTTCAAGTGTAGTCTGGATTTTAAATGCAGCATCAACCAACATAAAAATGCCTATAGCCGTTGACAGTATTTGTATAATATACGCCGGCCTGGCAGTTATTATGATTCCCAAAACAACAGATACCAACCCGAGTGCCAGATCAAACTGAAATGCAAGCTGGAACAAATCTTTTGCAAAATACCCGGAAAATTTTGCAATACCATATACTATAAGAAATATTCCATATACCTTGCACATGGTGTTAAGTCCTAGCTGGGGCCATATCATTAGGATAACACCTATTGCTATCAGACCTGCCGTCACGACACTATATGCATTTTTCACCCGTGATAAACTATGCATAGAGCATCCCCTTCCTATAATTTTGTAATAATTCTAATGAAATCTTTTGATTCTTTAATCATTCTAATTATTATGTAAAAATTTTGTAATAGTCAAAAAAAGGATAATGTCCGAATTTCAGACATTATCCTTAATTTGTATAAAAAATATTTTATTGCATACAACATTCGATCATATCATATATTGTTGCCTCGAATGAATCAGATATACGTTTTATTATATCCTTGTCGTATTTTTTCATTCCTTTTTCAATCCATTTTATTGTGCTTCCAACAATTGCATTACTGTAAAACGAAGTAATGAAATTTAAGTCCACACCGCTTAAACTATACCCTTCCGCTTTCTCTTCGACAAATCTCCCGACAAATGCACTTGTTACATTATCGAGATACTTACGCATAACCGCTCCGTTTTTCGATTCGTATATATGTATCACTGCTTCGCGGTTATTTAAAATTATCGCTGCACTCCTGGCATATTCCTCATAAAAAGAAGCGCCCTCTTTTACATCCTCGATAACACTTTGTGACTCTATCGCAAATAACGCATCAAGCACATCATAAATATCTTTGAAATAGTAATAAAAAGTATTTCTGTTTATCTCGCACAACTCGCATATATCTTTGATGGTTATCTTATCAAATGATTTTGTGCGAAGTATCTGCAAAAAGCCACTTACTATAGCCTGCTTGGTAAACTTTGCCATCTCTTTTGTACCTCTGTCTCATAAATATTCACCTGAGATCTTTGCCACAACTTATCGCTGACTAATTATAATCCGTTTGTTATATTTTTGTCAAATATTTTTAAAATTCAAATTCACTATAATCCTGCGGCAGAAATCTGTGATATATCATATGACAGCCTTCGTCATGAAAACAGTAATAATAAGTGTCCTGCGGATCATCTAAAAAGCGTACATAAAAATCGAACTCCCCGTTATCCATCTGCTTTATTTCTATTTCATCCGAAAACTTTTTGAATAAATCTATTATCTGCTGCGGTCTGCAGTCATGTTCTGCCACCAATTTTATAAGTTCCTTTATAAATTCGTCATCAGATGTGTTTTCGTGCACATATTCACTGCCCTGCGGCGGTATTTCTATACAGAAACGATCATTTTTTTCTGTTGCCTTTATGCATCCAAGCTTATCCGTAATGCATTCCGGCAATGATGCTTCTTTTAAAATATCAAGCATTCCTGTACTATCAAGATGCCCCTCAAAAAAATGGTTAAGCGATGACAGTGGATAGTAAAGCCTTACTATTTCCTTACGATACCCAAGCTTAGCCTGCTGCTCTTTTATTATATCAATCAGGCTTTGTGCCAGACGATCATAACCATCTGATAAATCTATGCTGCTGTTTACATCTGTTTTACTTGAAAAAGCCATATTATCCCTCCAGATCAGCAGGGCATACTTACATTGTCCAGTATTCCTGTAATATGTGCTATCGCCACACCATAGTTTGTCATAGGAATATTCTGTATATGCGCCCTGTCTATCCTTGATAATACATATTTCCTGTTGAACATACAAGCCCCACATTGGATAATCAGGTCATATTCTGTTAGATCCTGCGGAAAATCCGTTCCGCTTACGATATCCACAGTAAGTCCGTCACCGATGCGTTTTTTCAACATTCCCGGAAGTTTTACGCGACCTATATCCTCCGCAAGGGGTGCATGTGTGCAACATTCCGCAATTAGAACCTTTGAATGTGGTGTAAGTTTATCTATTGCTTTTGCGCTTTCCACATAATATGGAAGATCACCTTTATACGCTGCAAACAAGACTGAAAATGATGTGAGCATACTTTCCACCGGCTTATTCTCATACACATATTTAAATACCTGTGAATCCGTTATTATAAGCCTTGGCGGCTTCGACATGACTTTTAGCGCATCAGTCAGTTTATCTGTCGTTACGCTCATCACAATGCATTTTCGATCCAGAAGCTCCCTTAGTGTCTGGACCTGGGGAAGTATAAGCCTGCCCTTAGGAGCCTGGATATCCTGCGGCATTACAAGTAGAACAAGATCTCCGGCATTTATCAGATCGCCCAGTATAAATTCCTGTCCAAAGCCTTCCGGCATAAGACGTGTGAGAGCTGCCTTTATATCCTCTATTCCCAGTTTCCTGGCAGCACTTGCCATAACAAGTTCCAGACTTCCTGCATTCTTTGATACTCCGGGTTTTAAAGTTTCACAAAGCCAGTCCATGCACAGTGATGTATTATCTCCAATAAGGTCTGTTTTGTTTAATACAACAAGCACCGGTGTATTTCTCTTTTTAAATTCATCTATCCATTTCTTTTCGTCTGTAAAAACATCACCGAACTTTAATGATCTTCCCTCTTTACTTTTTGAAATTGACTGATAAACACATGATGCATCCAGCACTATCACTGCTATATCTGTTTTTTCGGCGGCAAGATGTGTTTTTTCAACACGGCTCTTTCCAAGCTCACTGTCATCATCAAATCCGGCTGTATCAATTATAACACACGCCCCGAGCGGATTTATCTCCATCGGCTTATAAACCGGGTCTGTTGTTGTTCCGGCTACGTCTGCCACTATTGATACATCCTGTCTTGTAAATGCATTTATGAGAGATGATTTTCCACTGTTTGTTTTCCCGTAAATGCCTATGTGCAGACGATTTGACGATGGTGTTTCATTTAATGTAGACATGGCTTTACCTCCTGTTAGAAACGGAAATCACGTTTTCCATCGGCAATATCATGTATATGCTCATAGCATGTCTGTTTTACCTTAGGATTCGTAATTTTTTCTATTTCCTTATCAATAAGCTTCATTCCGATCTCCTTTGTCTCCGGTCCTGCATAATCCTCGAGATACTCCTTTAATGTCATAAGTGCATTTGGATGACAGCAGTTAAGTATCTGCATGCTCTTACAAAGTGCCATAAATCTGTCACCGGTTCTTCCCTCACGATAACATGCTGTACAGAATGAAGGGATATAGTCCATCTTCATGAGCCAGTTCACTACCTCATCAAGTGTCCTCTGGTCACTTACATCAAACTGCTCTGATGTTGCTTCTGCCATCTTTTCTGCTTCAGGATCTGCATATCCGCCAACACTTGTTTTTGAAGCACCGCTTATCTGCGATACACCAAGCGGCAGCACTTTTTCACGTACCTCCTGACTCTCACGGGTTGAGATGATCATTCCTGTGTATGGCACCGAAATACGGATAAGTGCGCAGATTTTTGCAAATATATCATCTGTGATTCCATTATCAAATGCACTAGGATCAATATCATCCGCATGCTTTACCCGTGGAACACTTATCGTATGAGGTCCTACTCCATGGACAGCCTCAAGATGCTCTGCATGCATGAGAAGTCCTGCAAACTCATATTTATATTTGTCAAGCCCGAAAAGCACTCCAAGTCCTACGTCATCTATTCCACCCTCCATAGCACGATCCATGGCCTCTGTGTGATAATCATAGTCGTGTTTTGGACCTGTCGGATGAAGCTGCTCATAGCTTTCCTTGTGATATGTCTCCTGGAAAAGAATATATGTACCGATCCCGGCCTCTTTTAATTTGCGGTAATTTTCTACTGTTGTTGCGGCAATATTTACATTTACACGGCGGATCGCCCCATTTTTGTGTTTTATGCTATATATCGTCTTTATACACTCAAGAATGTATTCTATAGGATTATTTACAGGATCCTCGCCTGCCTCGATCGCAAGACGCTTGTGCCCCATATCCTGTAATGCAGTTACCTCTTTTACGATATCCTCCTGGGTAAGCTTTTTTCTTGCTATATGCTTATTTTTCATATGATATGGGCAGTACACACATCCGTTTACACAATAGTTAGAAAGATACAAAGGGGCAAAAAGCACAATTCTGTTTCCATAAAAATCCTGCTTTATCTGTTTTGCAAGTTCATATATCTCTTCTATTTTATCTGGCATTTCACATGCTAAAAGCACTGATGCTTCTCTGTGTGTAAGTCCTTTTCTAAGACGTGCCTTCCCGATTATCTGATCGATAAGCTCTACATTGTTTTTATTTGCCTCTGCGTATTCTAATGTTTCCCTGATTTCCTCGTCTGAGATGAATTCCTCAGCCTTCATTGATTTTACGTCGTACATATTTTTATCTCCTTTTAATAGTGTATATATTTTAAGCTGTATCCCGTCACATAACAAAATCCCCGCGTGATACAACAACCTCATATCCTATGCTCTTCATGCGGTTTGACATACAGTGTCTGCACTCTGCCGCCTCATCACCGGTGCATATTTTGTTGTCATATAATTTATATTTATCCCTGACATCCACGGGTGACAGATTTGGCATGACAACATTCGCACCTGAAAGTATTCCCATTTCTCTTCCCTGCGGATGTATCGTGCCAAGTGCCGTCGTTGCCGGCAGAAGTACATGCGGATGGATAAGCCTTATTATGGAAAGCAGCCGGAGTGTCATCTCCATTGTTCCCGATGGCTCGTTTGCGAATGGAGTGTCTTTCTGCGAAATAAATGGTCCTATACCTGTCATATGTGGCTGCAGATCTTTTATAAATCTGAGATCTTCGTAAAGTGTCTCTGTTGTCTGTCCGGGTGAACCTACCATAAACCCACATCCAACCTGATATCCTATATCCTTCAAGTCCCTAAGACACTGTTTTCTATTTTCCAGTGACATCTCAACCGGATGAAGTTTTCTGTAATGTCCTTCATCTGCGGTTTCATGGCGGAGCAGATATCTGTCTGCCCCTGCATCAAAAAATTTCTGATAGCTTTCTTTTGTTTTTTCCCCTATCGACAGCGTTACCGCACAATCAGGATGTCTTGTTTTTATCTCATTTACTATAAGACAGACTTTGTCGTCCGTGTAATATGGATCTTCACCGCCCTGAAGCACAAACGTGCGGAAACCCAGCTCATATCCCGTGTCACAGCACTCAAATATCTGTTCGTCACTCAGACGGTACCTCTGTGCATTATGATTTCCATGCCGTATTCCACAGTAATAACAATCATTTTTACAATAATTTGTAAATTCTATAAGACCGCGGATAAATACTTTATTGCCATATATGCTTTTAGCTTTTTCTGCCGCCTTATCTCTAAGATATTTTATCCCATCAATATCTTCTGATTGAAGAATTGCCTGCAGCTCCTGGAGTCTGATGTCCTGACGTTTCGATATATCATCGACAATCGCTTTTATATCTTTCATAGGCAGGTTTATTCTCCTTTGATATTCGAGTAGACTGTTTTTGCGCCTATTCCCTTAAGACGTCCGATTTTTCCTGACAGAGTATTTATCACATCCTGTGGCGCATCAATTGCTACACTTATGATATTTACTCCTTTTTTCTCATATGGGATCCCCATGCGTCCAATTATGTATTTCCCATATTCGTGCAGCAAATGATTAAGCTGCTCTACTGACTGGGGATCTTCAACTATTATTCCTATAAGTGCTATTCTTGTTTCCATAAAAAAAGCTGTACCTTCCCGGCGGAAGATACAGCTATCCTTATAAAACTTACAAGACAGTAAGTTATAGTATTTTTGTGTAATATATGCCGTCTTCCACCTCAATAATGATTTTGGTGTTAGTTCTAATATGATTTTACTAAACGATAAGGCTTGATATAAATATCAAGGCTCGCCGCAAAGTGCTTATATTATATATGCATTAATATAAAATCTCAATAATATTTTCCTATGTTTCCATAAATATGCATCAGCTTAGTTACTTGTCGCACTGTTAGGTGTGAGCAGTAACTAAGCTTAAAATTTTTTTACCTGCCTTCTGTAAATGACCGCCGACACTGCTGCTGCGATAAATTCTGTTACCGGAAATGCAATCCATACACCTATCTGTGATGACATTGCACGGCTTAATATAAATGCCATTGGTATTATGACAATTATATACCGCATGAGTGATATCCATAATGATGGAACACCTTTTCCTAATCCTTCCAGTGCACCGCTGCATGTCACGGAAACAGCTGACACTACAAATCCAAGGCTTATGATCCTGAGCGCTGTTATTCCTGTTTTTATCGTATCCCCATTAGATGTGAACAGGCTCATGAGCCATCCCGGTGCGATAAGGCACAACAGCATTCCAACTACCATTATCACCAGCGTCATCACAAGTGCTGTTATAAATATGCTCCTTACCCTTTTCTTTTCTCCGGCTCCATGATTATAACCTATTATCGGACGTATTCCCTGTATCACACCTCCAGATGGAAGATATATAAATGATTGCAGCTTATAATATGCTCCGAACACAAGAACACATGCATCACCATAAACGGAAAGGATCGCATTTATTATGGCAAGAAGCACTGAAGACAGCGCCATGTTAAGCGTTGCAGGAATTCCGACTGAATACATCCTTTTTACAAGATCACCCTCACAGCATATGTTTTCTATATTTATTTTTACCGGAAGCGGTTTTACAAAATAGTATATGATATAGCTTAAAAGGGTAAGCGTCTGCCCTATTCCTGTCGCAAGTGCCGCTCCTTCTATCCCCATTTTTGGAAATGGTCCTATTCCAAATATCATAAGGGGATCAAGTATGATGTTTGATATGAATCCCACAAGCATGCTTACCATCGTTTCTTTCATTCTTCCGACAGCCTGAAATATCTTTTCATAAGTGATACCAACTGTAACTATAGCCGAAAAAAGAAAAGCGATATTGGCATATTTCATCCCAAGTCCGACAACATCGCTGTTTTTCGTAAACAGTCCTAGGAAAGATTTCATTCCTATACGACACACAATTATGATCATAATTCCGTGCACCAGCCCAAGCAGCACTCCACAGGAAGCTGCATGGTCTGCTCTTTTTTTCTCCTTTGCCCCGAGCAGATATGCTATAAGCACATTTACTCCGACACCAAATCCTACAGACACAGCTGTAAGAACAAGCTGTACCGGATATACAAGAGAAAGTGCTGTCATTGCATCCTCACTTACTTTGGCAACGAAGAAGCTGTCTACAATATTAAACAATGAGTTCACAAGCATTGACAAAACCATCGGCAGTGACATTGATAAAACAAGTGGCAGTATCTTTTTTTCTTTCATAAATTTCTGGTCCATATTTTTCCTCCCACACAAAAAGGACTACAGATCTACTGTTTTATTCTCAGAAACAGTAAAATCTATAGTCCCATTTAAAGCCCGGACGGGCTGAAACAACAAAATTCTTTTGAATACTTTGCTAATATGTGATCCAGGTATTTAGATATTTAAAAGATCACTGTATACCTTAAGTGCTCCATCAGTTTCATGTGCAAGTACTTTCTTTGCAAGTACTTTTCCAAGCTGGACACCTTCCTGATCGAAGCTGTTTAAATTCCATAAGAAGCCCTGGAACATGATCTTATTCTCGAAGTGTGCAAGAAGTGCTCCAAGTGATGCAGGATTGACCTGATCTCCGATTATTATACTTGATGGACGACCGCCTTCAAAGTTTTTATTTTTGTTCTCGTCTTCTTTTCCACATGCAAATGCTACTATCTGTGCTGCCACATTTGCGCAAAGCTTCTGCTGGCTTGTACTATCCTGAATGACTACATCTGTATCAAGCTGGTTCTTCTTAAATCCGATGAACTGGAGTGGCACGATATCTGTTCCCTGATGAAGGAGCTGATAGAATGAATGCTGTCCGTTTGTTCCAGGCTCACCAAAAATAACAGGTCCTGTCGGATAGCTTACCCTCTCTCCAAAACGGTTTACACATTTTCCGTTTGACTCCATATCTGCCTGCTGTAAGTGTGCCGGGAAACGGCTGAGTGCCTGTGAATATGGAAGTACTGTCGTGCTTGGATATCCAAGTACATTTCTCTCATATACACCTATAAGAGCATCGAGCATCTCAGGGTTTTCTAATATGTTCTTATTCTTTGAAAGCTTATCTTCTGCTGCTGCACCATCCAGAAACTGTGCAAATACTTCCGGTCCGAATGCAAGTGAAAGTACTGCTCCACCTACTGCAGATGATGAAGAATAACGTCCTCCGATATAATCATCCATAAAGAATGCAGCAAGATAATCATCGCTCTTTGCAAGTGGTGATGTCTCACTTGTAACTGCGATCATATGATGTGAAGCATCAAGTCCGGCATTCTTTAATGCATCTTTTACAAATGACTCGTTTGTAAGTGTCTCAAGTGTAGTACCTGACTTAGAAACAAGAATAAATATTGAATGGGCTACATCAACACTGTTAAGTACTGATGCTGCATCATCCGGATCTACATTGCTGATGAATTTAGCCTCCATCTTGAATGTATTATTTTTCTTTGCCCAGTTTTCAAGTGCAAGGTACATAGCACGTGGACCAAGGTCACTTCCGCCGATACCGATCTGAACAACTGTAGTAAACTTCTCGCCTGCTGCATTTGTGATTTCACCTGAGTGTACTTTATTGGCAAAATCAGCTATCCTCTGCTGCTGCTCTACATAGAATTTACGTTTATCAACACCATCAGCCATAACTGTCTCCCCGAGCTGGCCTCGTGTGAGATGATGAAGTACAAGACGATTCTCACCTGTATTGATCACAGCACCATTATAAAGTGCTTCGAATTTTTCTGTAAGCTGTGCCTCCTCTGCTAATTTAGCAAGGGCTTTAAGCACATCATCATCAACCTGCTTTGCAGCAAAATTATAGGCAAATCCCTCTGCCATAGGAACGCTGTACTCTTTTGCACGTTTTGCTCCGTTCTCTCCTGACATTGCCTCTTTGATGTCTACACGTTCTACTTTTGAAAGTTCCTTGAAAGACTCAAGGGTATCTAAGTTGTTCCAGGTAATCATTGTGATTCCTCCTTAATGTCTCATATCATTCTTATTTAATCGAGTAAATTATACTATTAAATTTTTTTTAATTCAAGACTCACAGACGCCTTTGGTAAGGTTTTTTTACAGAAAATCATGCACTTTTTTGCACATTATTATCCATTAATCGTTAACAAGCCAGTGTCTCAGCACCTCGTAAAGCTTATTTATATCTATCGGCTTTGCCATATGTTCATTCATGCCCGCTTTTTTTGCCTTAATGATATCTTCTGCGAATGCATTTGCCGTCATTGCAATTATCGGAATATTACATCCTCTGCCGTCATCTATCGACCTGATTGCTTTTGTTGCCTCATATCCGTTCATAACAGGCATCTGTATATCCATAAATATCATGTCATAATATCCTGCCGGTCTGCTAAGCATATGATCGACAGCCATTTTTCCATTTTCAGCAGTTTCTACCTGCGCCCCGGTCATTGAAATTATCTCTTTTGCTATCTCACTGTTTAGTTCATTATCCTCGACAAGCAGGACTTTCTTTCCTGAATAGTCACACTTTGAAATATCCTGCAGCTGATTCTGATCTTTTCTTCCCGGCTCATCCGATATAAGTTCTCTTAGCTTGGCTGCCAGTCTTGATCTAAAAAGCGGTTTTGCGATAAAGCCATCTACCCCGGCATCTCTCGCTGCTTCCTCTATCTCTGTATAATCATATGCAGACAGAATAATTATAGTAACATTTTTTCCTGCTATCTTCCGGATTTTCCGCGCCGTCTCCACGCCATCGATTCCCGGCATTTTCCAGTCTATTATTATAGCGAAATAATCATCACTATTCTCATGCCTCTTTAGCGTTTTTTCCACCGCTTCCTCACCAGATGAAACCCACTCTCCTTTTAAGCCGATATCCTCAAGTATCGTAACTGCGTTATCCCCTGAAATTTTATCATCATCTACTACAAGGACCGGAAGATTTACAAGCTCAGCCAGCCTGTCATCCTCCTGATCCTGCAGCCTTAAATATATCGTGACAGTAAATTTACTTCCCTTTCCAAGCTCACTTTGTACGTCAATATGTCCATTCATCATATCGATTATGTTTTTAGTTATTGACATTCCAAGTCCGGTTCCCTGTATCTTTGTTGTCCTCTTGTCATCAGCCCTCGTAAACGGTTCAAACATAACTTTCTGAAATTCAGGACTCATTCCCATTCCATTGTCACAAACAACAAATTCATAGCAGCCCATACCTTTATGGTTTGTAATCTTTTCCTTCAGACTAAATGATATAATTCCATTATCCGGCGTGTATTTAATAGCATTTGTCAATATATTTATCAGAATCTGCTGTATTCGCAAGCTGTCACCACATACTGACTCATGCACAACATCCATTACTTCCATGTCAAACTTGTGGTGACGTTCTGCTATCCCCGGCTTTATCACGGAATATACATCATCTATAAGCCCCGGCAGATTGAATTCTTCTTCTGTAAGAGCTACCCTGCGGCTTTCTATCCTTGCCATATCCAGTACTTCATTTATAAGTCCCAGCAGGTGGCGGCTTGACTGTGTGATTTTAGACAGGCAGGATATTACTCTTTCCTTATTGTCTATATTTGCACAGGCGATCGCAGTCATTCCAATGATCGCATTCATCGGAGTCCTTATGTCATGTGACATATTTGTCAAAAATTCAGTCTTTGCCTCATTCGCACGGTTTGCGGACTCGTATGCTTCCTTCAATGCCCTGCGTGAGTCTTTTTCTAAAGTTTTTGCCTCAGTAATATTCTGTGAGATCGCTAATACCTTTGTGAGCACGTTTCCATCCCATTCTAACGGGATAAACGAAGCAGTCTTATACACGGATTCATCAAGATTACAATACTCGAACTGATATATATCATTCTCAGTCTTTATTTTTTTTCTTATATTTTCAGGCGCTATATAATGTTTCATTGATTCAACATCCGCAACGGCCTTATATGTATCAGAGATTTTTACCATAAAATCACTGTATTTTCCGGATGACTCATAGTTTCTATTATGATCAAAGTTGAAAAATTCGTAATGATCACTGTCAAATTCAAAAATCGCAAATGTATCAACAAGCTTTACTATTCCCTCTATAAGTTTAGCTCTTGCAGCATTTTCCTGATTAAGCGCTTTTAGGTCTTCCTCTTCCTTTTTTGCTTCGGTGATATCTCTGACAAATATCATTGCATACCGGCATCTGTTTTCTTCAGTCGCATCCGGTATTATCATATTCCTTACCCAGCGTATTCTGCCATCTTTTAATATCCGGCTCACCAGACTGAGTTCATTTTTGCCTTCCTTAAATTTTCTGAGGATATAATTACGATCATATATTCCCTCAACAGCATCTTTATCCTCCTCATATACAAAATGCTCTATATATTCATGTGTCAGTTCATCCCACATTCTGTTATTTTCGAGCATTCCGAAGAGGGGATCTGTTTCTTTAAGGGATTCAAAAGTATTTTCATCCAGATTGACATAATATTCACAAAGGTTAGATTCAGTGTATGCATTGTGAAAAGCAATTCCTCTCTGTATCCTGTGCTTTGCTTTCTTTTCTTTTTCGATATTGATAAAGATACCTACCATCCTTTTTGCAGTACCATCTGCCCTGCGGCTTGTGTCGGCACTGACCCTGAACCACTGGTATCCATTATTTTTCGTCTTAAGTCTGTACTCTATATTATATTTTTTCTTATTTGTCCTGTCAGCTATAACATTTTTCAAAAAATCAATGCTTCTTTCTTTATCCTCCGGATGAAGAAGATCCGACCATGACTCGAGTGTATTTGGAAAATCTAAAACATCATTATATCCAAGCATCTTTCTGAATTCATGACTCCAGAATACTTCATACATCTGGCCTTTTTCATCACAATCTATATACCACATGCCGGATTGTATCACATTGTTTACAATCTTTAAGCTTTGCTGGATCTGATCTATTTCTGCTGTTATAACCCACATCCTCCTGCCGGATTCATCCTGTGTGTCCTGCTTTTCCATGCGGACATAAAGAGCTACTCCCTCCTTTGTCAGCATCTGTCCCTCTCCGGTCCCCTTTATCAGAGGAAAGCGTTCCGGCTCTAAAAATGTCTGATTATCTCCGCAGAAAATCTTTCTAAAAGAGCCTCCTGTAACCTGCATGAACTCATCATATCTAAATCCAAGGTTATTCAGGAAGCTCTCACTGACCTCTGCTATGCTTAATTTATCATCATAGTAGCCTGAAATGGCACCTACTGTATCTTTATTTTCCATAGTGTCTTTCATCCTTTTATATCCGGATAACTATTAATAGTTACCCTCTGTTTTTTTCTCATCAAAATTCTCGAACTGTTCTCTTACATGCTCAAATGCTTCTAAAAGCTTCGGTGAAAATTGTCCGCATTTTCCGTTTATTATCATATCGTATGCTTCTTCTTTTGAGAACGCCGCTTTATAACATCTTTCATTTATAAGTGCATCATAAACATCCGCAAGAGAAACAAGCTGCGCTGATATTGGGATTTCATCACCCTTTAATCCATCGGGATATCCGTTTCCATCGTATTTTTCATGATGATGCCTGATTATTTCGTAGCATGTTTTTATAAGCTCCTCATCCCAGTCTATGTTTACAGAATTTAAGAGCTCACATCCTCTCGTGGTGTGTGTCTTCATATATGCAAATTCTTCATCTGTAAGTTTTCCCGGCTTTAATAATATTCTGTCAGGTATGCATATCTTTCCAAGATCATGAAGTGCGCTGGCCTCAACGATATTATTTATCTTGTCCCGTGTAAGATCGTATTCCGGATATTTTACGCTAAAATATTCAGCAAGAACCCTTGTGTACTCCTTTACCCGTTTAATATGTTCCCCGCTCTCAAGGTTTCTAAACTCTACGATCGTGCCAAGCATATCCATGATATCCTTATTCCTCTTTTTGAGTTTTTCATTTGCTTTGCGCAGTACCTCCGTCTGCGCTCTTACCCTGTCTTCCAGATGATTCTTGTAGTCATATATTTTTATCATATTTTCGACACGTTTCTGTACGATCTGCAGCTTAAACGGTCTTCCTATAAAATCAAATACTCCATAATTAAAGCATCTGTTTTCATTCTGTGCTGTCATTTCCGAGCTTATTATCATTACCGGTATTTTGTCCATTATATCCGTCTTTTTTAATTCCTCAAGAAGTTCAAAACCATCCATTACCGGCATGACAAGGTCGAGAAGTATTCCATTTATATGCTTTTCATTCTCAACAATATCTAATGCTTCTTTTCCATTCTCCGCTTCGAGTATCTCATAATTTTCACTTAGCATTTCTTTCAATAATTCTCTGTTAATATATGCGTCATCAACAATAAGAATTCTATTTTTCATAATACATGTTCCTTATGTCCGTTTTCCGGTCCATGTTTCCCCTCTTAATTAATTTTCAAGTGCCAATTTATTTAAAACCGAAATCACACTTTGGTATTTTTGTTCGACCTTTTTAAAAAGTTCTTCTGCCCCATCAGTGCAATAATCTCTGAGTTCTTCTGTCAGATCTGAACTTACCTGATAAAGACCTGAAAAACCAAGGTTCAGACACACACCCTTTAATGTATGAGCCGCCCTGAATGCCCTTTCCCCATCATTCTTCTGAAACGCATCCTTTAATTCGCCAAAGCTTGGATCATTTATAAAGCGTATCGCAAACTTCCTGATCATAGCCTCATTTCCGAAGCGTTCCAATATTTCATTATAATTTTCTCCCAATAGTTCATAACATTCTTCTGCCGTCATATACATTTCCCCCGGTATACACCTGTTGTCATTTTTGTACGATATATATTCCCCATAGAAAATTTTTCGTATGTTTTTATAGCTCAAATATACCATTTTTATGCTATGAATGTCAATTTACAGATCATATTTGTTATGGGCATGAAAATTGCAAAGTTTAATTCTACCCTCCATTTATACAGTGGAATTCTCTTCTGCACAAGTGGAGTTTAATCTTTCATATCATAAATGGTATGCTCATGTTGGCCTTCTGACAGCAGTAGAAGGAGAACTAGCATGAGCAAATATATTCCCGG
>ERZ780198.646-NODE-646-length-37362-cov-21.030745_pt1 | contig 37362 bp, 30 predicted proteins | sample MGYA00510979_ERZ780198 | MGnify/ENA primary metagenome ERZ780198 (study PRJEB29588, sample SAMEA2158039) | human gut metagenome | biome: human gut; feature: human-associated habitat; material: faeces | place: Denmark | collected 2008/2010 ...
GTTCATTTTCGCCAGAGTCTGACATCTATTCCCTTGGAGCCACACTTTATAAATTGACAACAGGCAAAACGCCACCGGAAGCAATAGAAGTGGCACAAGAAGGATTGCCGAAAATGCCGTCGCATATATCGGATGCTTGCAAATCTGTCATTCGAAAATCAATGATGCTCAACAGGGCAGACCGTCCCCATAACATAGCTCAGTTCTTGGAAATTCTGAATTCAATGTCGCAGGCACCTGCATCTTCTGTAGAGTCTGCATCTTCTGTAGAAGAAGAGACTATGCCAGTTGTGGAAAAAGAAGAAATCATTTACGATGGGGCATCTGTTGATGAGCAAGAAAAAAGTCTTGAATACGATATATTTAATGATGGTACAATTGATTTTCTTTTTTATATCACTCTAGGTATAATAACAACAATACCACCCTATATAATATGGTTAATGCGAGCTAATTGGGAGGATGATATGGGAAGTAATATAGTGTTTAATATATTGTGGCCAGCCTTCGTGGTTCTTGTCTTTGCGTATTTTATGTTCGAATTTACTTATATATTTCGTTTTATAACGATACGCAAGTTGCGCTATTTTTGTTATGTCATATATATATTGTTGAATATTTATATAGTTTATTTGTGGTATGCTGATAAATTATTTTAAGTCAAGTTTGATCCTTCACTAAAGGTTTTTCTTGCTATCCAGCGTTTTGCGAATCTCATTTGCTGCCGCTGTGTACTACAAATTTTTTAGGATTTTGATTTTCCTGAACGGCATTTCCTTGTACTTCAGCCGTTTGTAAATAGCAAAAATAGACGCACATCAAAGAGCGTAGGATTTGACCGCCTAGTTAAAAGGTTGCGTCTCTTTACCCCAAACTTTTTATGAATACAGTCATCAAAATAGCATTTGTTCTTTGTTTCTCTTTCATGGGATTTTTGTGCGCATTTTCGCAGTCGTTAGATGATCAATCCTTTTATAAGAGAGCAATTGACGGAGATACAGAGGCTATGCATGTCTTAGGGTATGAGTATAAGGAAGAGAACAATCTAGACAGCGCCATATTTTGGCTTACAAAGGCTGCCGAAAAAGGTCATGTATATTCTCAAAGTCTGTTAGCAACGATTTATGAGGAACAAGAATCGCCGAATTATGAGCAAGTTCTTTTTTGGTATTTAAAAGCAGCAAAGCAAGGATATAATTGGGCAGAGTATCGAGTTGGGCATTTTTATCTACATGGAATCGGAACTGATACAAACGATAAAAAAGCGGAGAAATGGTTGAAAAAGGCCGTAAAAATCGGTGCTTGTTATGGTCTGCCACAATACGACTATGGCAAATATTATGCAAAAGGTACCAAAGCTAAAGAATGGTTGTTGAAATCCAATGAAGAGGGGCTCTCGGAAGCTCTTACAGAAATTGGCAAGAGGTATGAAATGGGACTTTTTAAGCAAAACTTTGATTCTGCATATTACTATTACTATTCTGCTGCAAAACAGGATAATGCTAATGGTATTTCTCATCTTTCAGTATATTATTCACAAGGAGATTGCTGCAAACAGAGTTATAAAGATGCATTAGAGTTGTATAAGAAAGCAGAAAATTTGAATAGTACAGATTTGCTTTTATATAAAACGCTTAATAATAGAATCGAAATGAATAATCCAATTGGATATGATTCGATACAATCATGTTTCTTGATAAAAGACGATGCGTCGTTTTACTGGTACCGTGATGTTGCTTTTAATGATAATGCAGAAAGTAAATACTATCTGTTCTCTTGTTACTTAAACGGAATCTATGGTGTAAGACAAGATGCAGACGAAGCAGCGTATTGGTTAGGCCAGGCAGCTAATAGCGATATATTGGAGGCACAAGTGATATTGGCTCAATTATATGAGAAAAAAGGAGATTTACAAGATGCTCGATACTGGTATCAACGAGGATTGGATAGCAAAAAATATATGATAAATGAAACGTCAGATGATGAGTTTCAAGATCTAAAGAACGAATGCAAATTAGCATTGGAAAGATGCAAATGAAATTTTATAAACTAGTATGACTGATCAAGAAATAATAACCTCTCTCATAGCCCGTGATCCTAAGGTGACGGCGCAGTTCTTCTTTAAGGATTGTCGTTCGTTGTTTATTAGTATCATCAGGCGTGTGTTTGGAAATCAGATAGTTGATTACGACGAGATAATCAGCGAGCTTTATGTGCTTCTCATGGAGAATGACGCAAGGAAATTGCGAACGTTTAAGAATGAGAGCACATTGTTTCAGTGGCTGAAGACAATAGCCGTGCGGCATTGTTTGGAACTGAAGCGTCGTGGCAAAGTGATAGATAATGAAAGTCAAGAGCCTCTTGTTAATAGTGGCAATAATCTTTCGTATGTTGAAAGTTCGCAAGCCAAGATGGATGTTGAGAGTTTGCTTAGGCAAATGAATAATCAGCGTTATGTCCTTGTCATCCATTTGCTGATGATAGAGGAGAAAAGTCCGGAAGAGGTGGCAAAGCAGTTATCCATTACGGTAGCCAACCTCTATAATATAAAGTGTCGGGCCATGAAAGCCCTCGTAGAAGTAGCACTTAAAGATAAAAGATCTTATGAACGATAAAATGATAATTTCAGATGAGTTGTTGGCTGCATTCCTTGATGGAAACACGAATGCGGAAGACACGATGCGCGTGCTGAAGGCTGCCGAGCAAGACGAGGAGTTGCGCGAGCTGATCCGTATTGTGAGTGAGGTCGATGAAGATATGGCGGGGCGCAAGCCTGCCAAGGTTAAGGAGCTTCCCATGACGGCGATGGCTGCACGAAAAAAGGAAAGCTATCTCTGCGACATAGAGTGCGAGGAGTTTGTGCTGCATCAACTCGGTATTGAAACAACCCACAAGACCCTTCTTGACGAGGCTTACCGTAATTGCTGGTTGAGGGACAAGGGAATGCCATTGTATAATATTGGTCGGTTGTTGGAGAAAAACAATCTTGCTGTCAGCCGCCGTTATGATTCTTCCATCGAAGATGTGGTGCGTTGGTTGGAGCATGGCGACCAACTGATAGCTGTAGTTGACAGTGCAATGCTTGAATCTGCTACTTCCACTAGCTCTCAGACGTATCCTAACCATGCTGTGGCTATTTGCTCGGTGTCTGTTGCGTCAAACGAAATAACGCTCTTCAATCCTTATACCGAAGAGGAGCTGACCACTTATCCGTTGCCTTTGTTCTTGAAGGCTTGGAAGCAGTCAAACCATTATTTGGTAGTGGTCAATACCACCGACCAGTTTGTTTACGAGCCTTATCCCATTCGTCTTGACGACGTGTCCCTCGACGATGATCTCATAGAACTGCAAGAAGCCATTGCGGAGAACGCGCATGAGATTTGGGCTAAAACCCGTACTGACCAGGGCTGGAGCTATGGGCCCGAGCGCAACGATCAAAAGAAGGAGACGCCCGACATGGTGCCTTATTGCAATCTCCCAGAAAGTGAAAAGCTCTACGACAGGGAAATGGCGATGCAGACACTAAAGTTGGTGAAAAAGCTGGGGTTTGAGATTATAAGAAGGAAAAGGCAAGAAAAATGAAGCAAATAGTGATAAATCCGTCCGACACGATGCAAATTTTGTCAAATAATGCAGAAAAATACACACTATCATCTCGCGTTGCAGAATGTTTTACAGGTTTAGTAGATTCATGTTCTCGCAATCTGTTTTTTAACTGGCTGGATGGCCTGCACATAATCATTGCACTATTAGCCATTGTATTTATTGTTTCCATATGGAAACCTAAAGCTAAAATAGTACTTTTTCGCCATTTAAAAATTCAGGCATTCTTTATATGGATGTGCGGAGTTGTTCTTTACATGGTGGGCTTCAATGAGCATGGAAGTGCCGCAAGTAACATCGCCTTACTGCTTCGCTCTAGCCTTTCGTCTATGGAAATGTTTGTATCTCATTCAGATTTAATAGAAGTAAAGGAAGAGCTGCATGGCAATCCTACTTATATGGCTTTATTTGCGCTTACGCATTTTTGTGCCGTTGCAATAAGTGCCATTTTTATTCTTCGTCTATTTGGTTTTAGATTACTTTCTTGGGTAAAAATTGTAAGGGCATATATGTTGAGTTGGTTGCGAATAGAATACAACTACTATGTGATGTTTGGTATTAATCCGAATACAGTTGCTTTAGCTAAGAGCATATCAAAGAACAAAAGCAATGAACGTCATTGCATAATATTTATAAATATGCCGCAAAAAGGTCATAGTCATGCATCAACGCGCTTTTCATTTAGTCATTTCTTTCATTCCGACAGCAATGGTATTGATAAATATTTGGAAGATATAGAAGAGATGGGGGCTTTACTTTTCATTTCTTCTCGTTCCTTTGAGAATCCCATTTTGTGCAATAAGGCTGATGATGTATTTAAGGTATTCAAAGCTTTGGATTTTTCTTGGGCAGTAAGAATACCTTTACAGAAATTATTGCGCAATTCGGCAACTGGAAAATATAGAAATCGAAACAAAAGTAAAGTAGAATATTTCTTCTTGTCAGATGAAGGAAAAGATAATTTGCAGGCTGTTACAGTGCTACAAACAATTCAGAAAAAAGAGATTGACCATAAATATTCTTCGTTTTACTGTTACTGTCATGCAAGAAAGAGCCAGAACAATACGTCCATGCTCAATGATGGTAAATTAGCATTTATGGTACATATCATCGATACCAGTAATTTGGCTGTACAGAATTTGAAGAGAGAGAAAGATTACCATCCAATAAACTTTGTAGAAAAAGACCTGAATGCAGGAACTGTGAAATCTGATTTTACTGGCATGGTAATTGGTTTTGGTGAAACAGGACGTGATGCTTTCCGTTTCCTCTACGAATTCAGTTCTTTTACAAAAGATCATCAAGGCAATCCTAGTGCAAAGAAGATACATATCATCGATAAAGACCTTGATGAGTTGAAGGCTGATTTTTTAACGGAAGCACCTGCCTTAAGAAACAAGTCGGAGATAGATTGGTGGAATGGCCAGTCTACTCATTCTGCAGCATTTTGGGATAAGTTGAAGACCATAATCCAAGACCTTAATTATATAGTAATTTCCATTAAGGATGATGAGGAGGCTGTTGGCATTGCCACGTCTATTTTTGAGTATGCATACAGATATAGAGACAATTTCAATCGTTTCAAGATTTTTGTTCGCTTGCGTAATTCAATGCGCGAGGATTTCCTGCGTAAGCATAAAGAGTTCTTTAATGTCATAGTTCCTTTTGGTTCCGTGATGGATGCTTTTTCCTATGAGACAATAAATAAAGATGTTCTTGAGAAAGCGGCAAAGCGGTTTAAGTATCGCTATGATATACTGTATGGAGCTAAGTTTGATGCCACAGAGAATGTCAACGAAGAGGAATATGCTGACGAAGCTTGGTTAAAGCGCAGAAAGGTCTATTTAGAAGAAACCGATGCAGTAAAGCGAAAGGAAAGTGAAATAAAAATTTGGTACCAAGAAGAGCAAGACCGTTCCAATGTATGGCATATTTATACAAAGATTGCCCTTGTCAATGAAGATGTTACACCAGAATCGCTTCAACTTGATTCCAACAAACAACTATTGCAAAATCTTAGTGATTGTGAGCATCTGCGATGGAATGCCAAGATGGAACTTCTTGGGTTTGAACCTGCGACAAGCGAGGATATAAAAAAAGAAGAGGAAAAATCGAAGGATAAGCAACGTGATCCATGGAGAAGTCTGAAACTACGCCGTCATGAATGTATCGTAGATTGTCTGACTTTGCATTCTAATCCCGTTCTTGCAAAAACCATCCCTTATGATGAGTCAGTTGTGAAGTTGAGTTTTGAAATGAGAGATGAGATAAAGTTATACTAAGATAGTAAAAAAACAATAGGTATTACCTTCATAAGAAGTATATCGGTATGATGCCTTACGAATATAGTTTGTTTATGACAATATATTGAGAGACCATTAAGTATGATTGTAATAAACTGTTATTGTCAATAAATTTGTAATAGCTATTGTGGAATATTTACTTTTTGCCATATTGTTATATGTATTATCTGAGTTCATTTTCGGATTATTGTCAGGTAATAATGACTTTTGTGACATTACTGCAGTTGTCGTTAGAGGTGTTATGTATTCATTTTGTATTTCATGTCTGATAATATGGATAAAAAAAACTTCATGTGCAATACATGGTTTTTTTGATTATAGTTTGATATTTTCGCTTTTCGGTTGTTTGATGTTATTCATAACAATTCTTCTACTATCTACTTTTTTCTTTTTGAGGAAAAAGAAATTATACTCTCTTGTTGTCTATTGCAAATTGTACTCGAAGATTTTCGCATTGTTCTCAAGTTTGTATATATTTACTTATAGTGGATTATGTTTATTAGTTGCGGATTTGTCATTTAGCTCTATTACTAAATTAACTATAATATTTGTTGCTTCGTGGCTATATTTCTTTATTATCAGTACTTTATGGCGCCAAAGTAATGGCGTCTTTATAATGAAGACATATCCCGATATCTTATATTTGAGATCGTTCAATGCGGATAAAGACAAGCATCAAAAACAAATAGAAGAATCATTAGTAAAAGTGTGCAATAATCTTAATTTGAGAATATGTAAAATTGCAAATCCAATAAGGTTTAACAGCAATGTGCGAGAATTCTGCCTTCCTGTATCAAATTGGAAAAATGAACTTAACTTTTATATTGCTCGTGCAAAATATATATTTTGTATTATAGATATAACCGAAGGCGTTCTATGGGAAATGTTTGAACATCAGAAATTTATTAGTAAATATATTTATTGCATAAGGGATAAAAATACCTTACAAGAAATTCTCACCAATAAAATTTTTAGAAAATACGACAATTCAAAATTAATGATTAGTTTAAAGACTATTTCAAAATCAAATTATAATGGAACTATTTTTTTAAGAATTGACAGCTCGGAATGTTTCTATTCCCTAAGTTTAAAAGCTATTCTAACCAATTACAAGGATAACCCCAAGACAAGTTCATTTACTGTAGATTACTCATATTCTGAGCAGATAGAAACCGCCAACTATAAGCGACGTGATTTATTACAAAGATTTGAAAGAAGTTTAGTCGCTTTTTCTAATGGATTAGCAAAAATTCCGGTTTTCTTTATAATTCCATTCATGGTGTTATTTTTTACCAAGTGGTGTTTTTCAAAGAGTGGATATATGTATTTTCTTAGCCTATTAAAACATATACTTATTCTTGAAAAAAATCTACTAATGCAGGAAGGTATCTTTTTAAATATTTCTGTAAACATCTATGATTTTATAAATGAAGCACTAATATTTTCTTCAATATTTTTGGCAATAATATGCATGCCAATAATTATTATACGCAAGGTTTGTTATGAGCTTTATTATACAAATATTACAAAAGAGATTATCTGCAACACTTTAACTTTTAATATTCGCACAATATTGGCGTTGATGATAGCTTTTTTGTTAGTCTTATCTGCTTATAATACATTAAATATTATAAATGGAGATATTTCCAATCCTAACAATTGGGGGAAGTTGTTGTTATTATCATTTTCTATTGGATGGGTTCAGTCTTATAGGGATAATTTTTCATACAATACTTTTCAAACACGGAAATTGATCTTAAAAAACAAAGTCATGTTTAATATACATAGTCACTTCATAAGGATATTACATGAAATAAAATATTAATTTCAGTTCATTTGTTCTCAACGAAACATAAAGAAAGCCAATGAAATACGATGTATTTATAAGTTATAAACGTGATGGTGGTAGTGTATGGGCGGAACTTATACGAGCTATTTTAGTACACAAGTACCATCTCAAAGTGTTTTTAGATGTTGAAACTGTGCGTGGAGGTGAATGGCCAAAACAATTGGATGATGGTATCAGAAACTCTTACAACATAATAATGGTTTTATTTGAAGGTATTGGTGACAAGATAAAATCGGACAGTGATGTTTTTGTGCAAGAAATAGAACATGCCCAAGAATACGAAAAGCCAATTATTCCCTTTTATGGTCTTGGTTGCGATTTGCTATACATTTTGGAAAACAAAAATATCCCGTCTATTATAAAGGAAGTCGTGTCAATACAACATAGCATTGTTAAATACGATCACGCAAATAGCGAGAAAACATATGATTTATTACGCAAGCAACTCAATGGTAATTTAGAATTGAAAGTAACCAGCAAGTATAGCCCGTGCTATATGTCTTGTCAGTTAAACAACGAACCACCTTATGAAACAAAAGAAATCGAAGAAAATAGCAATCTTTCCATCAGTTTAGATAGGAATTTCACAGGTATTGTTCATTTAAGGTCCTACACAAAAGAACTTCCAATAAAGATTGAGCGTATTATAAATGTAGGAGAAAAGTCATATATTGAAGAAAGTCAGAGAGTCAATTGTGAGTATTGGCACTGGCTACCTGACAAAGAACTAACAAAAGAAGTTCCTCTCGATTGGCAGCTCATAAAGATTGATTGTCAAATTAATCAGTCATACAATCCTTTGCAAGCAGTATTAGGTACATTCAATCAATATCTTAATAAAGAAAGCGTATGAAATCATTAATATTTTTCATCCCGGAATTCCGCAGCAGCACTCCCTTGGCAGAAGGTATTAAGGATATTGCTAATAAATATAATTTAGAGTTTGAACTCGTAACTATAAAGAAAGATGTTAATCCATTACAACAGCAACAATTTCTTTACGCAGTGCATGTTTCAGACATTGTAGTAGTAGATTGTACAATACCATCAGATGTAAATGACGGTGGCGTTTATCCAGCGTTGACGGCACAAGTTAATATTCTCAATCACGTAATTGTAGTGAGTGAGAATAATCTACCATTAAACATTACACCTTTAAGAGGTGTCTTCCCTCAGAAAGATGGTGAAAGATATACTATCGAGCATATTTTGAAAGAGTTACCAGAACAAATAGAACAATCTCTGAAAGAAGACACATATAGTCGCATTCTTGAAGATATGATTAATGATTTCCTTAAATACCAAAAGGAAATGGAAGAAATGCTTGTTGCTTCATTAGAAATGCGCAGAAGGAGGAAGCACAAAAAAACTTCTGTAATGATTAGTTATCGCAACAGTCACAGTGAGGAGGTAGAAAAGTTTAAGTCTATTATTGTTGGCACTGATCCTTCGTCAAAAAATGAGCGCCATAGATTAGGATGTAATGGTGATTATGAATTGAAGGTTTTACCTCCAGCTTCATTATGTGGCGCTGAAGAAGCGCATACTCCTATGCGCAGATGGATGCTTGTCGGCTTATTGGAAGATCATATTCGAGAGGTCGATGAGGTGTGGGTGTATGAGAGTCGTGACGCCAATGGGGAAATCGACTATACTAAATCTTGGTGGACAATAGCGGAAATGATATTGGTGGCAAATATCAATTATGGCAACACTAAGAAAATTAGAGTGAAAGTTTATAATCCGATTACACAACAATTCTATGAGACGGCACCACGACAATATATTGTCAATATAACAGAGGCTCAACATAAGCGATTGGCAAGATACCTTTCTAACACTCGTCCTGACACTATGGGACCAGAATGTTTGGCACAGGTAAAACAACTGAAGATGATAGCAAAGCTTATGCGATACAGTACGGAGGAAATGAAACGGCAAATGCTTGATAATCTCCGTGCTAATTTTGAGTTAAGCGTTCCTAAGACTTTAGAGGAAGATGAACGCAAGCAAATGATTGATGATATGATTAAGATGTATTCTGACTCTGACGAAATAGAACGTTATGCCAATGACGATGTTTTCAAAGAAGAGTTTTGGAACGACATTTCTTATCAAACAGCAGAAGCTACAAGTTGCTTTGTCAATGGTTGTATTGATGTTGATGAATTTATGTCCATCCCAATGGATGAAATTACTGGACATTCATTGGATGATTTTGTGAAAGCGTCTCTTAAGAATGGCGGTGCCATCAATCTTGGTTCTTGGATTCATCCGCTGAAGTATAAGGTGACAAAAGCAAATATAGACAGGTATCTCTGGTTAGCTACTCGTATGGGTAAACCAACAATAAAAGATGGCAATGCTCCAGGATTAGAGAGAATACCAATATATAACATCACTAAAAGCAAATAAGTATTGTATATACAACAGTAAAAATCTCCAAAACTTATGACTATAAAAAAAATTTCATTTATATTCCTGGCAATATTGAATCTTGGTAATTCTTGGGCTATTGATCAAATTGGTATAGCCTATCGTTATAATGGCAAAAAACAACGTACACCTCTTGGTGGTGTGTATATAAAAGTCGCCACATCCCCTAACGGAGTGATCAGCCAAAAACAGAACGGACAGTTTGTTTTAAAACTGAAAGACATCAAAATGGGAGATGCTATGGGAACTGCCATCGTGCAAAAAACGGGCATGATAGTATTTAATAAGGAGGAAGTTAACAGATGGCATGTACAGAAAGGTGCGCTTGTGTTGATTGTCTGCGATGCGAATGAATTTCAAAAGCAAAAGGCGCAACTGATTACAATAGGACGTAATCAGGCGGAGAAAAAATACAAACAGAAGATAGAACTGCTGAAAGCACAAAACGCAAAGCAACAGTTAAGTCTTGACCAATATTATGCAAAGCTTGATTCAATAGAAAAGGAAAAGAATAATGCACTTGCACACATGGACGAGTATGCCGACCTATTCGCGCGAATTGATGAAAGTAAGATTGATACCATGGCACAAAAAGCTATGGATTTATTTAGAAAAGGGCTTCTTGACGAAGCTATTCGATTATTTGAGCAAGGCAACTATCTTAAGAAATTAGACGAAGCATTAAAAATCAAGACACAAGCTGTAGAATTGCGTCAGAAAGCAGACTCTGCAGAATTTTTGGCAGATAAGGATATTGAGGAATATCAGGAGAGCATAGAGGCGCAAGTCGCTGCTTATAAAATGAGTAATGAATGGGATAAAGCTGGGGCATTATTGAAAGAATTGGCTGATAAACTAAAATCTTTAGATGCCATTTGGAATTATGCTTGTTTTGCACAAAAGCAGACCTTATATAATGAGGCAGAAGAGTATCTGAAGTTATATCTAGACAAACTCAAATCTTCTGACAAGTTGAATGAGTCAGCCTTGGCTGCCTGTTACAACAATCTTGCTATGCTATACAACAAAACCCAACGTCTCACCGAGAGTGAGCAGATACACAAAAAGGCATTGGGTATCAGAAAACGTTTGGCAGAAATCGATCCGCAAACTTATGAACCAGATTTGGCAGCCAGTTACAACAATCTTGCTGTTTTATACAGTGACACAAAACGTTTCACAGAGAGCGAACAGATGTATAAAGAGGCGTTGGATATCAGAAAACGTTTAAGTGAAACCAATCCGCAAAGTAATGAACCAGACTTGGCTGTCAGTTATAACAATATTGCTATATTATACGGCAAGACCCAACGCTTCACTGAGAGTGAACAGATGTTCAAAAAGGTATTGGATATCAGAAAACGTTTGAGTGAAACCAATCCGCAGACCTACGAATCAGATTTGGCTGTCTGTTACAATAATCTTGCTCTTTTATACAGCAATACTCAACGTTTCACTGAGAGCGAACAGATGTATAAAGAAGCATTGGAAATCAGCAAACGTCTTGCTAATACCAATCCGCAGACCTACGAATCAGATTTGGCTGCCTGTTACAATAATCTTGCTCTTTTATACAGCAATACTCAACGTTTCACTGAGAGCGAACAGATGCATAAAGAGGCATTGAAAATCAGAAAACGTTTGGCAGATACCAATCCTCAATTTTACGAGCCAGACCTGGCTGTCAGTTATAACAATATTGCTACTTTATACAATAAAATTCAACGCTTTACTGAAAGCGAACAGATGTACAAAGATGCATTAAAAATCAATACACGTTTGGCAGAGGCTAATCCACAGGCCTACGAGCCAGACTTGGCTACCAGTTACCACAACCTTGCCATTTTATACAGTAGCACACAACGCTTAACCGAGAGTGAGAATATGTACAACGCTGCTTTGATAATTTTTAAACGTTTAGCTGGTGCTAATCCTCAGGCTTTCGAACCAGACTTGGCAGTTTGTTACAATGCCCTTGCAAGTTTATACAGTAGAACCAAACATTTCACTAAGAGCGAGCAGATGCATAAAGAAGCATTGCAAATTAATAAACGTTTGGCAGAAACAAATCCGCAAGTTTACAAACCTAAATTGGCAGATACTTACTATTGTCTGGCCAATTTATATCTCGATATCCAACGCTTAACCGAGAGCGAGAATATGTACAAAACAGCACTGGATATTTTTAAACGTTTGATTGATACCAATCCGCATATTTACGAAGGAAACTTGGCTGCCAATTATTTTGGTCTTGCTTCTTTATACAACATAACCCAACGTTACACCGAGAGTGAGCAGATGTACAAGGCTGCATTGGAAATCAATAAACGTTTGGCTGAAGCCAATCCTCAGGCTTATACCCCATTGCTGGCTAATAATTACGAAGCTCTTGCAAGTTTGTACTGCGATATCCAACGCTTCACCGAAAGTGAACAGATGTACAAGTATTCGTTTGAAATGTATAAGTGCCTAACAGATGCAAATCCGCAGGTTTATAAGCAATCTCTGGCAGAATGCTATAACGATTTAGTTTTGTTGTATATACTTACAAGGCAATTCGACCAAATGGAAAAAAATCAAAAGAAGTGCTAACGGTAGACTCCACTAATCTTATTGCTCACAACAATCTTGCAGCTGCCTATCTGTTCCAAGGTAAATATGCAGAAGCAGAGAGGATTTATCGTCAATACAAATCAAAACTCAAAGAACACTTCTTATTTGCTCTTGAGGCATTTGCCAAGGCTGGCGTTATACCAACAGAAAGAATGGCTGACGTGGAGAGAATTAAGAAAATGTTGAACGAGTAACCTCCAAGGCTATGGAACAAGAATATAAATATTTTGCCTTTATCTCATATAGTTCTCACGACTACAAATGGGGGAAACGCATACAAAATAAGTTGGAGCACTATCGTATGCCAACCACTCTATGCAGCAAACATGGATGGAAAAGGCAGCCGATGCGACCAGTATTTTTTGCTCCAACTGATATACAACCAGGCGGCCTTTCTGAGGAATTAAAGGAGAGACTGAGAGTCTCGCGCAATCTTATTGTGGTATGCTCACCTCATTCTGCCCAGTCGGAATGGGTGGGAAAGGAGATTGCTTATTTCCACAAATTAGGAAGAACGCAACAGATACAATTTTTTATCGTAGATGGAATTCCGCATAGCGGTATTCCTGAATCAGAATGTTTCAATCCGATTATCAAGACACTTGAATTGCCTGAGATACTTGGAGCGAATATCCATGAACGCATTTACCGACTGCCATGGTTAAACCAAGAAAGGGCATATGTTCAACTCATCACCAAGTTGCTGGGAGTGGAGTTTGACACTATATGGCAACGGCATAGACGTATGCTCATAAGGCAGATCGTAATGTGGATAATTGGGGCTGTCGCCATATTTACTTCTTTTGTCGCAGTATGGTATTACAATCAACCTGTTGATATACAGTTATTGCTTCATGAGCAATCAGTAAAGAACAAGTTTCTACCACCGTTGCACGATGCGGTCGTGACACTAACTCTTGGTAAAGAAAACAAGACGGACACAATTTCATCTTTAGCAGGCAAAGCGAGTTTTCTTCATATTCCTCATCGTTACATCGAAAAAGAGGCGCATATTACTATCTCGTGTCCTGATTATCTGCCTGTGGACACAACGATAAAATTGCAGAGAAGTATAGAAGTAAATATATTCCGTGACCCAACGGTATATGGTAACATACAATTCAAGCTTTGGAATATAAGGACAGAATCGTATGTCGGCAATACTACAATAAGAATTGGAGATATATCTTCCGTATCAGATACGGAAGGTACGGTAAGAATGACGGTACCTTTAGTCAAACAGAGAAAAGAATATAGGCTAAGTTCTACAGTACCTTTGGAAGATAGTGTTCTTTATATGCCGTATGGCAAAGACTGCGTAATTCGTACAAAATGATTTTAGTCGTCTATAATTGGGCCTGCTAATTTAAGGTAAATTGCTGATAATTAAGAAAATAACATGCGAAATATTTGCTCAATTCAGAGAAAATGAGGGTCATATGTGAACGGAACGAGATAGAGGCGATGTTTGGAACATCCAAGAGGGGTTACCGGGCGAACGACATCCGAGCGAAACTTGACAATACGGCAGACACGTGGATAGGGGCTTGCTTCTTCGCTAAAAGCGTAATGAAGTTCCTAAGGGGACTTCTTTGTCTCATTTTCGCAAAAGCAGGCTTGGAGGCCCTCAAATAGAGAGTTGTCGGCGCCATCGACGACCTCATGGGAGTTTTGCCCTCGCCACAAGTCAGCTGGGGCAGGATAAATTAGCGAACCCTAAATAGGGCCTACCAAATACATTTCTATATTGATACAAATATGATTCTATTATCAATTTTCGAGTTATCATTTTTCGTAGTAGCAATTATTGCTTATATTGTATTCCAACGATACGAAATAATCGTTTGTACAGAAATATGCAACATCTATTGTAATACCATTGTTTCGCTCGACCAATGTGCGGGCATTGCTAAAGATATTCTAAATGAGTGGCAGAAATTTTCTATTAAGGCAACATTGAACCATAAGGTTGATACGGGAGATGTTGAAAAAATATTGAAGATGTTGGAATTGAAAAGTAAGAATGTAGTTGAAATGTATAAAATAACACCTAAACTATTATTCGACAATTCTATACCCAAGCAAAGGATATTGGCAAAACACAAATTACCATTGCAAGAAATCCAAATGGCAATCACTTTGCCCAAAACAACCTATGAGGAATTGAAAGCGTTGATCGATGAAACAATGTGTGATTTGGTAAATGCGGATAGTGTAGATTTCGCATGGATTGATTTCACAAGAGTGAGATTTATGGTGTTTTTGGAAGAAGCAATAGGTATGTATTACGCTTCAATGGAAGGTATTTGCTCTTTTCCGCTATCGGTATTACGGCTTTATGAGGATGTTTCTCACAAAACAAAGTATTTGCCTACAGAAATTGGTTGCAATAAGCGAAAAGAAGATTATTTGCATTTTCAGGAACTACAAATGAGCAAAGCTCAAAACTTGCTAGAGTCATTTAAAGATGGCTTAGACAATGAGGACAATTTGATGAAGAATTATGCGGAGAATTTATTGAAAAAAGAGATTAATCTCTTTTTCTCTGGTTCTAAAGAGTTAGAAACCGAAAGAAATGTTTTCAATGGGGCTGTAGTAAGGCAACAGACTAAATGGAAGACAATGGGGCTAAATATTTATGGCTTCTCATATCAAAATTTTCCGTCTGAAGTAGTGTTAGAAGGACATCAGGCAGCGTATAATGCTTTCATTCAGAACGATACCGATGCAATCTTTTTTGTGTTGAATGGAACTGTCGGAAATTATACAGAAAAAGAGTTTATGCTAGCCATGCATTCTTTCAAGGAAAAGGGGAAACCGAAAATTTACGTGTATTCAAAAAAGAATGGCGTGGGGAGTCCTTCGGTTGAGAAAATGCGTAAGTGCATAAGTAGTGAAGGACAATACTGGCAAGATTATACGGATAATACCCATTTGAAGCTATTGATAGAGAAAGACATGACGGATGTTGTAACAACTATCAACGAGGAAAACGCCAATACGAGAAGAATGCTTCTGGAATAATTTCAAATAGTATTCTAAACACTTGGATTAGGGGTGATTTGTTCTGTGAAAATGTATCATAAATCCTTATAAAACTATCAATCACTCTCCATACAGAAACAACCCTATGGATTCACGACAATATACATTCAATAAGTCCACGCTCACAGTCAAGTTCGGTAACATCCTCGATACGAACGCGGAGGTTATTGTTAGTTCTGACGACTGCTATGTGACAATGGGCGGTGGTGTGTCACGTGCCACTTCATGCTGGCGGCGAAGCCATTATAGAAGATGCACAAAAGATGGTGCCAATACCGCTAGGTGATGTTCTCGTCACCACAGCAGGCAAACTGGAGCATCAGAAATATGTCTTTCATTGTATCACGATAGATAAACAACGAAGCATGCAGATCCTTACGCAGCAAGTGACAGAAGAAGATGTGCTCAACTATCTCTTACAGCATGCTGTTGACAAGTGTTTCCTACTGATGCAAGCCATGGACATGACCTCCATAGCATTTCCTGCTATTGGAGCAGGCGTTGCAAAAATTCCCATACAAAAGGTGATAGAGCAAATGTCCATAGCCATAGCTCGAAACCTTGGCAATACGAATAAATCGCTCAAAGTGGAGTTGTATCTGTATGACATCTACAACCTCTACACTGAATCTGATTATATCACGCTCTTTGAGAGCCTTGCTGCAAAGGCTGCATTATTGGAATACAAAAAAATGCTTGCAAATGAGGATGTGCCCATTGAGCCTACATTGAAAAATAGAAATGAAAAGTTGCCATCACGTAGGAGTATGAAACATAAAGTCTTCATCAGTTATTCTCGTAAGGACAAAGATGCGGCCGACTGCCTGTGCGAAATACTGAAAGAGAATGACATTGCGTACTGGATAGACAAGGAGGGCATATATAGCAGCTCCAATTACAAGGAACTGATTGTCGATGCCATTGACGTTTCCCAATCCGTAATTTTCATCAGTTCCGTCAACTCAAATGCCTCTATCAACTGCATTCGTGAGATAGGCTATGCCGTAAACATGAACAAGCCTATCCTTCCCCTCATGCTCGACGACGCTCCATATGCCAAGAGCATCCGCCTTGACATCTCCGATATTGACCAAATAGACTTTCGTAACCCTGGAATGTCAAGCAAGAAGCTTATTACAAGTTTGATGTATGTGGTGAATAAATAATCGTAAGCACTCTAGTTGGACTCTATTTTGAATAGTGTATCTTTGCTGCCATTTTTTAAACATTTATTTTATCATCGAAGATTTGGAATGTTTTCGATAAATTTTGAGCAAAGCTAGCTTGGTCTTTGCCATAGTGAGAAAATGTATGAAACGATTCTATTTCCAGTACTAGACGGAGGCAATGCTAAAGGGCAAGCGATTAGTCCACTTTGACGGGACTATAGTAATGATAGTATAAAAATGAGATTTAACAATGTAAAATTACTGATAGTATACTCGATACTATATGTAAGTATCTGTATTACAATAATAGATTTTATAGGAATAGACTTTGATTTCAGACATCGTTTTTTTCAAAATCTTTATGGCTTATTTGGATTTATCTCCATAATTACATGGTTTCTTTTATTGTTTGCTTTTTTACAGTATGATGGAACAAAGAAATATGGATGGAACAAATTGTGTTATGAATTGTATCTTTTTAAAGATAAGAAGCCAAATGGAAGATTGTCAAGGGACGTCATCTTTCCAACGTTGTTTTGGAGTATTTTTATTTTCTTTTGTGCTCCAGTTTTGAGTATTGTACTATTTGGCCTCTTTTTAGTTCTTGTTCTGTTGTTAATCTATATATTCTCCAATCCAGTAATCTTTGCTTTTCAGAAAAGTCAAATAATTTTTGTTCTATTGTTGGTAATTGTGATTATGACATTTGTTTTAGCATGTATTCATAATCACGAGCTTAAAAGAAAACAAATTCGATATGATTATTTAGCTTGTCTTAGAACAATTTATTGTGTGAATTTTTATATTGTTGGTTATTTGTTTTTGTTAATAGGAATTGTTAAAGGATATATGGATGTGATATCATTTATACAGTTGCTGAAGATGGATAAGTGGGGATTTATTGATTTTGCGCAGGCCTTATTTTATCCACTTGTAAATGTACTCCCGGGAACATTTATTTTGTATATTTGTCGCCGAAATTTAAATTGTTTTATGTATGCTCGAGACTCGTTCTATTTGTACTTGAGATCTTTTAAGTTTGATAAAAAGGAGGATGCCTTGTTAAAATTACTTCCAGCTGAAAAAAAGCAAATTATGAAAATCGGAAATCCAACAAGTCGATTGTTTTACAATTTATGGCCCCAAAATAGCATGTATAATGACATATTTTTTTCTACCATCCTCAAATTGGAAAAAGCATTTGGATTTTTATATTTATAAAGCTTTTTCTATAATAAGCGTTGTAGATGACACGCCTGGCGTAGTATGGGAAATGTTTAATCATCCTGAATATTTTTATAAAATAGTCTTTTATGTAGATTCTAATGAAAAGCTCCGGAATTTAGAACTTATGGTTGGAAAAAACGAAGAACTTAAAATATCTTCTCATTTATACAAATTTATTCACCAATTAATCGAGTTAAACATTGGTACTCCATTTGTTTTTTGGATAAAAAATAATAGATGTTTTTACACTTCGAATGTTAGTATAATATCATCTTTGCTTAAATCAAAACTTTATGAGACTTCTGCTCAATACTTTGATATAGATGGAGTTTTGTATGAACATATACCAGAAGTCAAGATTCCAATCAGTAAGTTTAGGAAATGGGATATAATGCAAAAAATTATTTCTAAAATTAGAAAAAATCTTTGCTTTGTATACAATATAATACCTTTTGGCTGGTTATCCTTGGTGGTCGTCTTTGTATTTTTAATTAATTTGATAACCCTTTTGGCAATCTTGTGGTTTGGCGTGGATTGTATACTGCAAGGTGATGTACTTCCTGGAGTTATTTGTTTCATGATTGGATTGGGAATAATAGCACTTTTACTTAAAGGCGTGAAAGACATGATATAAGTATTGTTGTAATGTCTGTTTAGGATAAGATAATAGATAAGCACTCAAATTAGGTCTTTAATTAGAAAGAAGTATCTTCTTCGCAGCTGAATTTAAACATTGAGGCCACTACAAAAAGTCGGGCTATTAGGTTTACGCTTGATGATCCGAATAAAATAGAAAGATAAAGTCGAATATAGTTAATTGCCGTATGTATTTTCCACAAATCCCTAAAGAAATAAGAGGTTTCCTTCGGAATGTTGATTCTTATTCAGATGAACAAAAACTGTGTATCGTAGAAAACTTTGTACGACAACTAAAATGCCTGCCTTTCCCAAAGCAGATTACAAGCTGTTGTGAAATTGGTCGTATTTTAGACGAATACAAAGAATTTCTTATGAGACGACAGCGAGGAGATGATGTGAATAGAGAGGAGGAATTGATAGAGTTTGAAGGCTATCTTAAGGAAAAGCTCAGAAATATTCTAGAGAGCAAGGAGCCAAGAATTGACGGTTGCTCAATGGTAGTTTCTGATGTGAAACCTTACAAAGGGCTATATATTTTTATTCTTTCGCATCCCCAAAACAATTCCAATGAAATAGCAGAAATCCTTTCTCGAGTTAATTATCTCGACAAGATGACAAGGGATGTAACTTTTGTCATGCCTGGGTATAAAAGAGCAAGCGACACAGATGGTGACAAGCTGATTATAATGCGTTCATAGAGAAGGAAGCTAACATGGTGGTTTTCATATTTGACACAAAAGCTGGTGAAATCACAGAAGAAGAGTTTACTACAGCTTATAATTCCCTAATACAAACAGGCAGGCCAACCATCTTTGTATATGTTCGGAAACGAAATCGTATATTTGAACTATTCATGGATAGTAGATTGCGAGATATAAAGAAAAAGGTATTCAATTATCATCAAGAATACTATGTGGAATATAGCAATCATGACGAATTAAGGTATAAGTTCTATAGCGATATTATGACTTTCGTTGAAAATAAAGCCAAAAGTAAGTGATAGAAAAAACATCGTTACTCCCTCTATCATCTATAGTTTAGTAACATAAAATCGTGAGCGATGAGTAAGAACATTTATATGCCCCATCCTATAGATACGAAGGAGGTAGTGCTGCCTAAGGAATTGGAGGCTTTGGCTGAAAACATTGCAAAGAATGTGCATGAGGTGTGGTCGGCTGGACGGATGAAGGATGGCTGGACCTATGGCGAGGAGCGGAATGATGCAAAGAGGCAGCATCCGTGCCTTGTGCCTTATGAAGAACTATCGGAAGAAGAAAAGGAGTACGACCGCAACACATCTGTAGAAACGATTAAGCTCATATTGAAATTGGGCTTTAAGATTACGAAGGACTGAAACTGATGAAAACGGAGGATTGTTCCCGATTCTGGCTGGATGGAGTTGCGAACAACCTTTTTCGTTTTTTGTACAGGAGTGATTAGGCTGGTTTTGAGCGATCGCTAAAAAATGTGAATTTTTATAGTTAGCAAGTTTTTCCAGTGATAGATGGGTTACTTTCATCCCCTCTTTGTCATAAAGGAGTGTGACAGCTTTGAGTGATGTTGAAATAACTATATGGATATAAAGAAAGGACAAGCAATGAAGATCAGGTATGCGACAATCAGTAAGGATGGAAGGCGCTCTAACAATGAGGACTTCTTCGTGGTCATGGACCAGCAGGAGAGAGGGCGCTTTTGGGGTATCGTGTGTGATGGGATGGGTGGTCACGCTTGCGGGGAGGTGGCGAGCGAGACGGTGGCTCATGCTGTATCGGCATATTGGGAGCAGCATGCGGAGGAAAGGGATAGCGAGGCTAAGGTCGTGGAGGCTTGCCAGGAGGCGACGCGTGCTATCGAGCAGAAGGCGAGAGAGGTAGGACTGAAAGAGATGGGAACGACGCTGGTGATGGTAAGTATCGAGGGGGACATTGTGACCATAGCTCATGTGGGAGACAGCAGGTGCTATCTGCAGCGGCCAGGCCAGGGGGTGGTGTATCAGACGCAGGACCATGTGAGGTTAAGCTTTGGGTATGAGATCGTGGCGCGCAGTTTCTTCAGCAGTCATCCGGAGGAGGCGATTGCCGACGTGGTGCAGTTTCCTGTTTGTACGGGCGACCGGGTTTTGCTTTGCTCCGATGGGGTCCACAAGAGTATGGAGCCCGAGGACTTGGAGGCAAGGATGATGGAGGCGAAGTCGCTGGAGGAGATACTGCATGGTTTCGACCTTAGCTGCTGGAAGTATGGCGACGATAATTATACGGCTATTCTGATGGAAGTGGAGTAGCGAGGGAATAGACTTGAGTTGAAGTAAAAAGAATTATTACGATAGCAAAAGAAACAACACGTTGGCAAAGAAATCGTCAAGGTGACAAAGTGAATCTATAAATCAATAAGATGACAAAGTAAATCTATAAATCAAAACAAAGGAAATCATTATGATGGAAAAAGGAATTAACAGTAGTATGAAGAAGGCGTTTTATGGTTTGGATTGGACTATCTGCTTCTTGTGGGCAATAGGCGTGGTGGTGGTCGGCTATGGCTGGTTCCCGTACTTCCCTGTCAATCTAGTGGCATTGATGGTACTGTTTCGCATCGTGTGCTCTTTCGCCCTCTACAAGGGTGAGAAAAAGGCTTGGGCCTCGGGGCTGGTTGCTCTTGCACTGATGGCACTCAAATGGTTGATGGATGCTGATGTGCATATGTGGATTCTTACCTCGAAGGCGTATGCTATGATGGGCATGGAGACGGACAAGCCAAGGGAGGAAGTGTTCCCGTGGGTGCTGAAAGTATGGCTGGGACTGTTTCCTGTCGTTGCCTATGCCGTCAATGCGATGCGCAAGGGTGGTATGGTGGACAACTTGACGTGGAAGGAAGCGATGGGACTGTTGCTTTGGACGGACCGACGGGCCAAGACCTACTGCGCCCTGCTGTTGGTGGCGCTTTTTGCCTTGTATTTCGGGCTGGCCCTCTACGACCGTGCTTGCGCCTTGGCTTGTGTTGTGGCGCCCATGGTCAGTCTTTATCTGCTGCAAAGGCTCCGTGGTGTGGCGATGGGGAAACTGTGGGTGGTGGTCATTGCCATGGTCCCGTTCTTCTTGTCGCAGTTTGACGCGGGGGTGGAGCGTGTGGCGATGCTCGCTCTCAGTCTTTGTGCGATGGCCTATACTTGTGGCGGGCTCCTCAGGAGCGTGAAGGACCTGCCTTTCTATGTAGTCGCTGTGGGCTATCTGGGCGTATTGCTGCCCTGCATGGCTATTGGCAGCAATCCCTACTGTTGCCTGGATGTTGCCAGGGTGTACCGTCAGCGCCTTGATGCTTACCTGGGCATTCTCGTCGTCAAGGACCAGGAGACGGGGAAGGTGGGTTTGCGCGACCGTTACGGAATGCTGGTGAAACCAGAGTTTGACTCCTTCGCCTTTCACACGGCCAACAATCGGATTGGTGTGCTGGAGATGAGGCGCAATGGTTATTATACGCTCTACGACCTTAGGTCAGAGAAGCGCTGGGTGGCGGACCATATTGACCATTCGCTGCAGGATCGGATCTGCAAGGTGGTGGAAGGCCATGCGAATGTGTATGACTATGAGAGTTGCGAACGCATGGAGATCAGAGTGACGGAGCTGGCTTCCAACAAACTCGATACTTGCACTGGGCAGGTTTCCAACAACCAGCTCGATGCTTGCACGAAACAGGATTCCAACAAACTCGTCGCTTGTGTCAAGGCCAGGAAGATGGAAACCGTCTATTACGACTGCGATCCAGTCCCGTTTATCCCCACCGATTCGATAGCGAGGACTGCGGGGGAGGTGGTCCGCGACACGGTGGTGACGCCGAATGAGTTTACTCTCCATTCGATCAGTTATGCTCAGATCGTGACGGTCGGCAAGGGGAAGACCTACCTGGTGCAGGTGCTGCTGGCGCGGAAGCAAAAGCCTACGCAGCAGGAGGCCGTGAACCTAGTGCAGAATGTTGTGTGCTTATTGAGAAAATAAAAGCATGGCGTGACTTTTATGCCTTTGTTCATAAAAGTCACGCCATGAGACGTATTCCATAAAACTTACGCCATGAGACGCATTCCATAAAATTCATGCCATGAGGCGCATTTCATAAAACTTACGCCATGAGGCGCAACACCTCCGCCACTTGTTCTGCCATGGGGCGCTGCGTGTCGATCCAGTGGATGGTGAGGCCGCGGCGCTCCATGCCCCGAAACCAGGTCATTTGTCGTTTGGCAAACTGGTGGATGGCGATTTCCAGGCGGCTGAACATCTCGTCGTAGGAGGTGCGGCCGAGGGCGTATTCGGTGACAAACTTATACTCCAGGCCGTAGTAGATCAGGTCCTCGGCGGGGACCGTCTTGAGCAGACCTTTTACCTCCTCTACCATTCCTTCCTCCAGTCGTTGGTGCAGGCGGCGGGTGATGCGTGCGCGGCGTGTCTCTCTATCGACCCATGTGCCGATGATGGTGGAGGGGATGGGTGGCACCTGGCGGTTCTCTGTGGGCGTATGGAGGTTGTACTCCTCTATCTCTATCGCGCGGATGGCCCGCTGGCAGGAGTCCACGTCCGTGCGGTTGTGCATCGTGGAGTGGTTGCGCGCCTTCAGGTCCTGGAGGATGACGGTCAGCTCGTCGAGCGTCTTCCCCTCCAGTTGCGCTCGCAGCGTGGGATTCTGGGGCACGGGCGAGAGCTGGTAGCCCCGCAGCACGGCCTCGATATAGAGTCCTGTGCCGCCACAGAGCACGGGCTGGCGTCCACGACGGCGGATGTCCTCGTAGGCTTGGAGGAAGTCGCGCTGGTATTCGAAGAGGTTGTATTTCGTCCCCGGGTCACAGATGTCTATCAGGTGGTAGGGGATCGGCTTGCCCTCCACCACATAGTCGGCGAGGTCTTTGCCCGTTCCGATCGTCATGCCTCGATAGACCTGACGACTGTCGGCGGAAATGACTTCGCCGTCCAGCTCATAGGCAAGGCGGGTGGCAAGGGTCGTCTTGCCGCTTGCCGTGGGCCCAAGGATGGTCAATAATTGCTTCATGGATGCAAACTTACATAAAATTTCTGGAAAAAGCGAGTAGCAAGGAGAAAAAGTTCAGACCCTCTTGTCTTCGCTCACAGTTTCAGGCCTTCTATCGGTTCGGTGCGCACGAAGGCAGCAGCGAGATAGGAGGTGAGGGAGAGGAGCATCAGCAGGGCGAAGTAGATGCGGTAGCCGAGATAGTCGGCGAGGATGCCGGAGAGTGCGCCCGAGACCGTGATGCCGATGGCAGCGAGGGCAAAGCAGTAGGAGTAGAACATGACGGGATGGTAGCCCCGTGAGAGGTGGGCGAGGTAGGCGACGAAAGCCATGATGCCGAAGCCGAAACCAAACTGCTCCAGGAAGACGCTGAGGGTGATCAGGGAGAAACTGGTCGTCAGCGTGTAGGCCATCAGGACGTAGAACACTTTTGGCAGCGTGATGGCGAGCGTCATCGGCCACAGCCAATAGCGGAAGCCGTGGAGGTGGATGCAGCGTCCGCCGAGCAGGCAACCGAGCAGCATGCCGAAGACACCCACCGTGCCCTGCGTGAAGGCCAGTTCTTGTGGCGAGAGGCTCAGTCCGCCATTGCTCCCGGGGTCGACAAGAAACAGGATGCCGACGCGGTAGAAGAAGCCCTCGGGGAGGAGGAAGAGCAGCAGGAAGAGCATCTCGAAGCGGAAATAGCGACGGTCCGTCAGTTTGCGGAGGTCCTCCAGCAGCAGCGCCTTGTAGTCGTTGCGCTTGCGCACCAGTTGCTCGCCGAGCGGCACGAGGACCACGGCATGATAGACCGCCAGCAGGAGGATAAAGCCCCCCAGCAGTTCGCAGACCGTGCTCCACGCCATCGGTATGCGGCGATGGATCACCTCCAGGTTGCCTCCCACCATCGCGGGAATGCCCAGCGCCAGGGCAAAGGCGGCGCAGGTGGCGGCAGCCCGTGTGGCGGGCACCTGCTGGTAGAAGCGACGCTCGGAGCAGATCATGAAGTAGCGGCCTATCCCCACGTCGTGGAAGGCCGCCGCCAAGGCCTCGGCATAGAAGAGGAAGAGGAAGGCGGGAAGCCATACTTTCAGCCGCAGCACGATCCCCATTGCCAGGAAGATCAGTCCCATCAGCACTTCGGCGTAGAGGATGAGGTGGTGGCAGTCGGTCAGTTGGCGGGAGAAGCGGCCCAACAGCGGGCGGAGGATGAAGGGGATGAGGCCTAAGGAGCAGCAGAAGAGGTTGACCGCATTGCTCACCCCCATGCGGTTGAGCACGATGGGCACGAGAGCGAGGATGGCGACATAGGGTATGCCGCGCAGCAGATAGAGCGTGGGAACCCACGAGAGGTGGCGTTCCCAGGCCCTTGCAGCCCTTTCTCTTACCAGATTGCTTCCCTTTTCCATCATTGTACTATTTTCCCTTAGCCCTGCTGTTTTTTCTTGCCAAACTCAGGGTCGATCTTGATGAAGAGGCAGACGACAAACGTTGCCGCGCAGCAGAGGATCGTCCAGAGGAAGAAGTGGCGGTAGCCGATGAGCTCCTGCAGCCATCCGGCCATCATGCCCGGCAGCATCATTCCCAGGGCCATGAAGCCCGTGCTGATGGCGTAGTGGGACGTGCTGTGCTCGCCCTCCGAGAAATAGATGAGGTAGAGCATGTAGGCCGTGAAGCCAAATCCGTAGCCAAACTGCTCGATGAAGACGCAGGTGTTGACGATCCATAGCGCGCTGTCCTGGGCGTAGGCGAGATAGACATAGACGAGGTCGGGGAGCGTGATGGCGCAGACCATCGGCCAGAGCCAGCGTTTCAGTCCCCCTTGCGAGGCAGCGATGCCACCGAGGATGCCACCCAAGGTCAGTCCGATGATGCCCACCGTGCCATAGACGATGCCCACCGTGCTGGTCGAGAGGCCGAGTCCTCCCTTCGCTATCGGGTCGAGAAGGAAGGGGTTGATGATCTTGACGAGCTGCGCCTCGGGCAGTCGGAAGAGCAACATGAAGAGCAGGGCGGGGACGATGTTCTTCTTCATGAAGAACGAACGGAACGTCAGCAGCGACTCGCGCAGGATGCCACCCACCGTGTGGTCGGGGGCGTGGCGGTCGGAGGCAGGTCTGGGGAGCGCCCAGGCGTGGTAGAGGCTCGCGAGGAAGAAGAGGATGGAGAGGATGGCGAAGACCACCGTCCAGGAGAGCGGTATCTTGCCCGTATGGTCCTCTATCAGTCCCGCGATGATGACGAGCAGTCCTTGTCCCGCTATGGTGGAGATGCGATAGAACGTGCTGCGTATGCCGACGAAGAACGACTGCTCGTGGCTGTCGAGGCCGTGCATGTAGAAGCCGTCGGCCGCGATGTCGTGGGTAGCCGACGTGAAGGCCACCAGCCAGAAGAACGCCAGCGTGAGCCGGAAGAAAAACTGTGCGGGGATGAAGAAGGCGATGCCCGCGAAGGCGATGGCGAGGACCGCCTGCATGGTGACGATCCACCACCGCTTGGTGCGGACGAGATCGACCATCGGGCTCCAAAAGGGCTTGATGACCCACGGCAGGTAGAGCCAGCCTGTATAGAGGGCGATGTCCGTATTGGAGATGCCCATCTTCTTGTAGAGGATGACGGCTATCGTCATCACGGCGACGTAGGGCAGTCCCTCGGCAAAATAGAGGGAGGGCACCCACGCCCACGGGTTGATATGTCGCTTGCTATTCTCGGTCATAATCATTGTTCTATGGAAGGTTTGTAAAGCGTTTTCAGCGTGGCGCCAGGGTAGTAGTGGCGGAGGATGGCCTCGTGGTCGTAGCCCTTCTCGCCCATCATGGCCGCCCCGATCTGACACAGTCCCACGCCGTGGCCCCAACCTGCGCCCGAGAGGTGGAACGACTGCGGGATGCCGTCGGCGCCCTGCTGCGTCGTGACGACGAAGGCGCTACTCTTCAGGTGGCTCTCGCTCAGCGTGCGGCGTATCTCCAGTTCCTTGCCGATGACGCGCTCCCTTTCCGTGCCCACGATCTTCAGGCGGACGATGCGCCCGCTCTTGCCGCGCTCCAGGGGGACGAGGTCGAGGATCTTGCCAAAGCGCAGTCCCGTCTTGCGGGCAATGAGGCTGGCGAGTTCCTCCTGGGTGTAGTCGATGTGCCAGCGATAGAAGTCTGCCGTCTCCTGGTCGTAGCCGTTGAGCACCTGGCGCAACACCTGCTTGTCCTGCGTGTTGCAGAAGGCGGAAGGTGCGGAGAGGATCCACTTGCGGGCCGTCTCCTCATCGGTCAGGTCGGGCAGCGTGTCTGCCGCCTGGCCTGCTTGCGCGGGGCGGTCGAGGAAGGCGGCGAGATAGGGCTTGTCCTCATCCTGCCAACAGGCCGAGAAGACCTCCGTGGCACCGCCGCAACACTTGCTGAAGCGCGCGTCGCAAATGCCCTTGCCGTCCCACAATACTTGTCCATAGGTGCTGCGTATCGCCTCCTCCACATGATCCGACACCATGCGGGTGATACCCTGGTAGCGCTGGCAATGGTCGTCGGCGCATACGTCGAAGCGCTGGTGGTCGTCGCGGTCGTACCAGCGCACCAGTTCCTCCTCCGTCTCCCATCCTCCACAGGTCGCCTCCGAGGGATGGTCCGCATTGATGTGATGCGCCATCTGCGTCAGGAGCCAACTGCGGGAGATGATGGCATGGGCCCGCAGGAGCGATGGCGACGAGGTGGCCCGCATCTCGCTGGAGATGACACTGGCGAGATAGCGCTCCACGGGCAGTTCGTTGATGACCCACACCCGATCGCCGTCGGCCTCCAGCCGCAGCATCCCCTCGAAGGTCTGTGCCTCCTTGCGCTCCCAGTGGAATCCGATGCCAATCGTGACCTCGGGCAGCGTGAACGAAGACTGAGGGGAATGGGGAGCGAACGTGAGCGTGTCGTATGAGTTTTCCTGCCAAAGAAGCCTTCCGTCCTTCGCCCTCACGGTCTGCGGTCCCGTCTGTAGCGTGCCATCGACCATGAAGGAGCCCTCCAGGACAAAGGCCACCTCTGGCCCGCTCGTGATGCCTACGGCGACCCTCGGTTCCTGCAGACGGCGCAACACCTTGGCGAAGGCCTCCTGCCCAAGCGCCACCTCGCCGACGGTCTTCACCAGCAGCGAGGGCGTCAGTCGGTCGAAGTCCTCCTTGCGCGGCGTGATGACCAGTCCTGCCATGTCGAGCGCACCCGGCGAGATGAGCATGCGGTCTGCTTCGCACGAGGCCGTGTAGCAGGCGGGGCGGTGCTTCTCCCGAGGCAGCAGGATGGTGACGACGCTGTCCTCCTCTCGCCATGCCAGCACGTTGAGCATCGGCTCGGTGTCGTCGGGATGGCAGGGCAGGGCGGCATAGGCCCTGCGGAAAAGCGTCTGCGCCAGGGTTTTGTCGTTGCTGATCAGCACCAGGGTGGGGAAGGGGTAGTCCTCGATGGTGCAGAGGCGGTTGTCGGCGTCCAGCCGCGCCACCTCCCGTAGCCGCTCCCTCCATCCGCGCCAGTCGCGGCAGAGCGGCACCACACTTCCGTCTCCCCCCTGGAAGTGGAGATGGTCGGGCGCACTGGCCCCACATTTCGGACCGTTGTAGAAGAACAGGGTACCCTCGAAGCGGTCAGCCAGTTCGTAGAGCGTGGCATAGGTGTCGAGGATCGTCTGGGGGCGGTGGCGCCTGGCGGCGATCGTGAAATGGGTCGGGAGGATGGGGAAAGGATTGACGAGCACGTCGAAGTCCTCGCCGAAGGCCCATTCCTGTTGAATCTCAGGACGATGGTCCTTGCAGAGGAAGCAGGGGCGCTGGGCCAGCGTCTTCTTATCGACCTTGGCCCCCGTGCTCACCATGCGAGCGGGGTTGTACTGGGCGCTGATCGCACCGAAGTCTCTCACCTCCACGCGTGCCAGGTCGGCGTAGCGTGCGGCCGTCTCCGGCCATGTGGCCATCTGATTGTGGAAAAACTCGGAGAGCGTCATGCTTGGTGGTTGTTGTTGAGGCTGATGCGCGCCCGCAGTTCGATGGTGCGCAGTCGGTCTTTATATAAGTTGTTGGCGTTGGTCTTCTCGATGCTCAGTCCGTGGTCGCTATTGCCCGTCCAGCGGCGGCAGAGATAGATCGGGTCGTAGATGCGGCCGATGCGGTACTCTCGGCTCACGGCCAGTCCCATGGCATAGTCCTCGCCATAGCTGGTGTTGGGAAATCCGATGCCCCTTGCTATCGAGGTGAGGAAGGCCCGTGGCGCTCCCAATCCGTTGATGCGCAGGGCGTTGTTGGCCCCGTTGTCGTCCGTCCACTCCTTGTGGTCGATCACGCCCGGCGGAAGCGTCTGCAACTGGAAGTCGCACATGCGGTAGGAGCCCACCACCATGGCGCAGTCCTGCTCCTGGAAGGCATCGACTACCCGCTGCAGCGTGTGGCTGTCGAGATAGAGGTCGTCGCTGTCGAGCTGCACGGCGTAGCGTCCGCAGCGCGGGTCGTTGATGGCCCAGTTCCAGCAGCCACCGATACCGAGGTCCTCGCGCTCGGGGATGATGTGGACGACGCGCGGGTCGCGGGCCGCCAGTCGCTCTATCAGCGCCGAGGTGCCGTCGGTGCTATGGTTGTCCACTACGAGGACGTTGAAGTCGAAGCCAGTCTCCTGTCCCAAGGCCGACTCCACCGCGTCGCCGATGGTCTTCTCGCGGTTGAGCACGGGGATGATGACGGAGGCCGTGACGGGGAAGTCGCCCGCCACGTCGGGCTTCTGGTAGCGGTCGGTATGGACGAGGCCGCCCGCTGCCCGCAGGTGCTCCGTCACGATCTGCTCCATCTCCACCTGCACGTCGCGGTTGCGCGGATCGACATAGTCAAACTGGCGTTCGCCTTCTGCGCTCACGGGTTGCTTCTCCTCCGTGTAGAGGTATTCGTTGAGGTGGAAGATCTCGCCCTGTCGGCTCAGTTGCAGACGCAGGTCGTACCAGCCACCATACAGCCAGTTGCCACCGAGGTCGCAACGCTGGATCGCGTCCGTCCTGACGAGCACCAGCGGCCCGAAGTCGAAGTCGTCTCGCAGCGCACCCTCCTGGTAGTCGATCACTGGGTGCTTCGTCCGCTGGCCCTCCTCCGTCTCGTAGAAGTCGGCATAGACCATGACGGCCCCCGTGCTGTCGGCCACCTGGAGCAGCCTTTGCTCCGCGCTGTAGCCCAAGGAGACGGTGTTGTCGGTCAACTGTATCAATACGTATTGTGTGCGCGCTGCTTCCGCCATCTCTCTCACTGCCGCCGACGAGGGGCGGGGCGAGTGGAGGTCCGCACGCGCTATTCTTTCTCTTTCCATAACGCTTCTTGATGTCTTGTTCTGCAAAGTTACGGAAAAAACGCTGATGCCCAAAATTTTTTCAGGTTAAACGCCCCTGCGAGGCGGATGTCCCGCCAAAACGCAACGCCCGCCTCGCTCCACGGATCCCTCCCCCCGTGTGGGCAGATCCTCCCCCTGCTGCCGTCCGGTGTCCTCTCGACACGAGTTTGGCGCGGTTTCTGTAAGAGGTCTGCCCGCTGCTTGCCCTTCTTTTTTTGTTGGTATATATATAGTGTCTTAGTCAAAGTTGTTTTTACTCTCTGTTTGCTTGTGATAAGTGCAGCAGCTATTGGGTCGGGTCGTCCGTGAAGCGGGCGAGTTTGCCTTTCGGTTTTTTCGAGACTTCGGTTCGTTTCTTTCCGCATGTCCGGTTCATTCCTTTCCGAATCTTCGGTTCAGTTTTCCACCTTGATAGCGGAGGCCGGTCTCACTGGTTGGCCACAGTCTCGATGATGGATCTTGCCACCATGACCATCTGATACATGTCCTCGGCGCAAGTCCACTCGTAGATGCTGTGCTCAGCCTGTTGTCCACTGTAGAGGCAGGGGCCGCCCTTCTGTCCCTTGGCCGCCAGCATGGCCGCTGTTGTGCCGCCTCGCTCGCTGCGGGGAGTCAGTTTCGCGCCCTCTTTCTCTGCCGCCTTGATGATCAGGTCGCTCAGACCGGGATACATCGTGTAGGCCACGTTCTCATACTGCATCACCTCGGGGTCGGCGTCAATCATGACATAGGGGAAAGCCTTGGCCGTGAGCTTGGAGGCCTCGTCCAGAAGCTGGCGGAACGTGTCGCCATCCTGGGCGTCGAAATAGCGCAGGCGCACTTTCACGAGATAGTCCTCCGTTATCTCATTGCCCATCTCGTCGGTGGGGTGAGAGACAGAGTAGCAGTGGATGTAGCCCTCCTTGTCCTTGCTGGCCGAGGGGTGAGTCTCGGGCGGCAGTTGTCCGATGAAGTAGGAAGCAGCGGTCAGCGCGTCGCCATACTTGGTGTAGAAGCCGTTGCCGGGGTGGGCGTTCTTGCCATGGAAGCGATAGGTGCGTGCAGCCGCGGTGAAGTTCTCCACCGAGAAGGCCGTGGGGTCGTTGCCGTCCACGTCGATGACGATGTCAGGCTGTCCACATACATACTCCTCCTGGAAGTAGTCGGCGGCACGGCCAATGTCCTCGTTTTGCGAGAAGACGAAGTAGAGGTCGCCATGCTTCAGTTTCTTGTCGTTGAGGATGGTCTCGATGAGCGTGACGAGGATCGTGCAGCCCGTCTTGTCGTCGGCGCCCAGCAGCGTGGATCCGTCACTCGTGATGATGGTCTTGCCCACACAGTTGGCCAGGTGCTTGCCCTGCGGCGTCTCGGGACTGAGGGTGATGCCAGCAGGCAGTTGGATGTCGCCGCCATTGTAGTTGCGGTGTACGATAGGCGTGATTTCACCGCCGTCACACTCGGGCGTGCAGTCCATGTGGGCCATGAACATGATGCTTGCCACGTCTTCGCAGTTGGCCGGGATCGTGGCATAGACGTACTCGTACTTGCTACGGCTGACGATGAGGTCTTTGTCTGCTCCGATGTTGCGTAGCTCCTCCTCTATCAGTTCTGCCATGTCCTCCTGGCCAAAGGTGATCGGAAACTTTGTGGGGTCATTGTTCTCCCACGACTGACTGTTGATGGCGGCGTAGGACGTGAAGCGACTGATGATGGTCTCAATCGTCTTTTTGCGCTTCTTCTCCTTGGCTGCTTTGGCTGCCAAGGGGGCGGGAATCGGCGCGACCTTGAGGAGTGGGGGAGGCTTTGACGGGCTTTGCAGTCTTGGCGGGCTTCGGACAGGGAGCTTCCGGCAGCTGCAGGAGATGTATTGAAGCCACGGAATTCACCTTGGGTTGGGGAACCGCAATGTTGGGGATCTTGCCCTGCTTTTCCATTCGCTTTACTATTTGCGGGATTTTGACGATAGAGGGTATAATCTTATCAGGCGACTTGAATTTTCCCACCTTAATTTTGCCAATTTGAGGTCTTGCCGAGGTAGGGAATCCCACCATCAGGACCAGTGCGAGCACGAGCGTGCTGGCGATGTAAATGTTTCTTCGTTTCATGACTTTGATAGTTTTGAGTTGATCATTTTGTTTATTGGTTCTCTCTTGATAGACCTCGTGCCGCTGGGCGGCCTTCGCTCTATGCTCATCCTTGATGACAGTCCGTCGCGCCTTTCTTGCGCTGCTGGTGTCGCCAGGATTCGTTTGCAAAGGTACGGGTTTCGCAAGCCGTGGTGCGCACATTTTCATTTAGATCGCGGCCCATGCGATTTTTCTCGTTTTTTCTCGTTTTGCTCGCTATGCAGGCACGGCGTACATGACTACTGGCGTGGCGAGCACGGCGATCAGTTTGGCCCAATCCCTCACGTGCGTGTCCATGCGCGCATAGGTTAGTGTGGCCAGACACACCATGAAAAAGATGGCCAGGAAGAAGCCCAAGAGGATCAAAACCTCCCATAGGTTCTGGCAGTTGGCCATACGGCGGAGTGCGAAAAAAAACAGGACGAGCGTGGCGGACCACTCTGTCGGAAACAGGAAAAGTCTGATGGTGTTCATACGTAGGTTTGTTTTGATGATTTGTGTGCAAAAGTACCTATTTTCCTATCAAATGCGCGCACATTTTCATTTGGTTCGTCGATAGTGTGCGAAATGTTCGCCAAAACGTGTCTTTCGGGCGGGCACAGAGGGGCGCAAGACGCCAGTACGGGCTGCAATCGATACGCCGATCACAGCCCGTACTGTACTGACAGCGACTATCCAGTCGGTCCAAGCAAGAAGTGGTGCTACAAATTGCTCATAGCATAAAGTGGCACAACGTCTATGTGGCGGAGTGCATTTTGTGCTTCTTTGTCGATATACTCAAACGTCCCAAAATTCTCCAAGGAAGTACGAACAGCATGGCGAAGGGCTTTCTTCCTCATAAATAGCCATAAGCTTTGCATACTGCCTTTGGTGGAAGCCTTCACTTCTATTGGTACAACCACCCCCTCTTTGGCCTCCAGGTAATCAATCTCCGCATTGGAACCCCTTGACATGTTCTGCCAATAATACATTTCTGCCTTTTGGAAACAGTCATGGTTCTTGACGAGTTCCAAGCCTGCGAACATTTCCGAAGCAGCCCCTTTGTTGACAAAATCAACTTCCGAAGCCAAAAGGACATTGGCGGCAGGAGTGCCCAGCATGGTCTGCATCAGTCCCAAGTCTAAAAAAAGATATTTCTTGTAGCTATCATTCTCTTCTGCTCCCAGTGGAACACCATTTCCATCGCTATGCGTCACCGGCTTTATCAGTCCCGCGAATGTCAATAGATGAAGCGCGTCTTTGATGACCGAAGAGCGAACATCGTCGGCCACCTGTCTATAGACAAACTTTCTGCCTGCCTGCAAAGCTACGGAGCGCAAGACCTTTCTCAGCAAAGCTGGAGACACGCGCGACCTATACTTGGCAAAGTCATCTTGGTAGGTGTCCAGAATGTCATTGTGAACATGGGCGCACTCGATGTAGCTTTGGGACGCTATCCATTCTGTGACCGCGGCTGGCATACCGCCCACGAGATAGAACGTCTTCAATTGTTCCACGAGTTTGTTGTGGACGGCATCGGGAAGCGGAGAAGAAGGCGAAGCCTGGTGCTTGTAGCCGACCGTCGTTTCCAGACCTTGCGCCATAAGAAATTCATCAAAGGAGAATGGGTACATGTATAGTGAGCGTATTCTCCCCACTCCAAAAGAAGGCAGCTCCTCCAGGGTGAACTCCAGCAGAGATCCCGCGGCTATGACATGTAGCTCTGGATAATCCTCTTTGAAATAACGAAGCGACATGATAGCTTCCTGACTCACTTGTATCTCGTCTATGAAAAGTAGCGTCTCCCCAGGTATGATTGGGATGCCTGTGGTGGCACTGATTCCCTCACAAGTCCTATGCACGTCAATATCCTTTGGAAAAAGTCCTCGGATAGATGGTTGACTCTCCAAATTGATCTCCACAAAGTACTTAAACTCTTTGCCCAACTGGCGTACCGCAGACGATTTCCCCACCTGTCTTGCCCCGCGTATCAGCAAAGGCTTCCTTCTTTGAGATGTCTTCCATTCCAAGAGTTTTTTGTCTATGTTTCGCTTGTAATATGTCATTTTCGTGTAATTTTCTGATTCACAGTGCAAAGATACGACTTTTTGCTAAAAGTCAGGGCAATCGGAGGCTATTTTTTGCTAAAAGTCATGGCAATAAGTGGCTGGTTTTTGCTAAAAGTCAGGGCAATCGGAGGTCATTTCTGCTAAAAAGTCGGGTCCGTGTCCACGAAAGCGACCTATGCAACGCCATGGTATATCAGTTAAACGTCTTTTGCCATCCGGAGCAAGAATTTTCAACTGGTTAGTGACACTAACCAGTTCGTTTCCTTCTTTCTTTAGCTTCGTCTTCAGATACTTCCAATAGTTGCGGTTCTTGGTATAATCGTCTTGGTCGTTGAGCACGCCCACGACATCCTAAACGTAACAATGTAACAATGTAACAATGAAAGCGAATGGGGTGAATACACCTTTTTTTTATTGTATGATAATCCAGCGACCAGACTTCTGTGACCCCTCGCGACGAATCATGTTGTCGTCTTGCATCCTCTTGAGATGCTTAGATATAGCACTCCTGTTGATATTCAATCTGTTGGCCATTTCGCGCGAAGTGATACTTGCGTTCTCGGATATAAGTTGCAGAATGGCCTCTCGAGTTTCTGGTCCACCTTTTTGGTCCACCTTTCTTGTTTTTGGTCCACCTTTCTGCTCTCCCTTTTCTTCTTCGAATGCGAAGTCATCATCCATAGATTTCTTGTATTCTGTTATTTCATTTTGAAGATTTTTTATGTGCTCCTTCAGCATGAATAGTTGGAAGGGTTGCATACTGTCGTCCTCTCTTGATAGATTGAGAGCCTCTATATATTCTGCTTTGTCTTCCTGCACCACTTTGGTTGGTACAAGTCCGAACTCAAACTGAATGTGGTTCATGATTAGGCGCGACATTCTGCCGTTGCCATCCACCCAAGGATGGATAGTGACGAGGATATTGTGAGCATCAAAACTCAGAAGATAAGCATCTGTTGGATCGGGATTTTTGAACAAAGCCTCTCTTCGCTTGTTAATGTGCTTACAAAATTCCTCCAGTTTGGCAGGAACTTTTAGATAGTTCATATACGAACGACCGCCTGCTCCTGCCGTTACGCCTACAAGACGAAGGTCTCCCTTAGAGGAGTCGAATTCTCCCGTCAGCGTGCTATAGACGCTGCCTGTGTTGCGCATCACGATTGCAGACAGACTTTTCAGCATCTCAACGGAAAAGGCTTTATGCTCATTTGCCCACGCCATACTCTGCTCGTAAGCTTGCTTCAAATCCAAGTTCATGAGTTGTTCCACCATAGGTTTGCCCTTTGCTGTGATGCCTTCGTCAAAGAGAAGTTGGTTCTCTATTTCTGTCACAGTAGAGCCTTCTATGGCTGTGGAGTGGGTAATGATCGAGTAGAGATAGAATTTTTTGTAGTCTATCTGGTCTCGTATGCCTAAATGGTTGTATTCTTGCAGAACTTTTATTAGGTCATTGACGCTTTTGTCCATATCGTATGTTCACGTGATCGTAATATAGCTGCAAAGATACACAAATTCTGTGGATTTTTATCCGCGCCGATGGCCATTTTTTTGCTTCCTCAAGCTGTTTTCGTGATCGTCTCAAGGCAAATGGTGGATGCTCGGCGTCAAAGCCTCTCTCTTTGTCTCACATTTGTTTTAGCATTATCGTGTCATCGTAGGGCCGTAGGGTGGGGGAAGCGGGGAGGCGCGATGCGAAATCCTAAACGTAACAATGTAGCAATGTAACAATGGAGCAAGGCTAGGTGAGCGAGGATATTTGCGAGAGGCAAAACGATATAAGCGGGGTCTACCGTCAAGTGTTCATATAAACCTCTGGCGGGACGGAAAATTAGATTATTCCGAAATCTTTCAGTTGCTTTCTGTTGATTGTCGGACTCTCTTTAACTGTCTCTATGATAAGGCTTAGCAGTTCTGTATCTGAGATTTCACCCCTGTAAGTTTCCTTGCTGAACTTTGTCCTTTTGGCAACAATAATTTTAGAGCAATTTACAAAAGAATTATGTTGCAGAAAAGGGCATTGTTCAACGCTTATAGGTAATTGGTAATCGGTAACTGTGGGTGGTAAATTGTAATTAATTTTTGAGTTTATCACCAGTCCTCCTATCACATTGCCTTCATCGTCAAAACCAAGAACGATGAAGAATTTATTGCGGGTAGTGTCATTATTCTTAGGCGTTATGCCGTTAGTAGGGTCAAGGTTTAGCAAATAAACATCACCGACATTAATGCTTGACTGTAAAAGTTCATTTGCTGTACTTCCAAGTAAATCGCCTATGTTTGTCATGCCAATGCCGCTTCTACCGCAAGGTTTTCCTCTATATAGTTTATCATGTCTTCGGATGCCATTGCATCTTTAGCCATGCCGACGATGTCCATCACTTTGCGTCCTGCTTGCTTATAGGCACGGCACCATTCTTCACCATGCGATTTTGCACGCAACTCCCCATAAGGAAGAGTTCCGTTTTCCGCAATAGAGCAATCTAAGGCTTCAATGTCTGCTTTTGAAAGGTAATCAGAGTCGGCTTCGCGCTTAGCTTCCAACATATAATAAGCGTCATCCGTACCTTTGGACACCGTCTTTTCAAGCATTTTTTTCAAGTCCTGATCGCAATAAGCGTCGTCTTTTATGCAATTATACAACACCGAAGGAACCGGTCCATCTGGCAACGCACAGAACTCGTCAGAAACCATAGGAAATCCATATTTTGCCAAATGTGCAATATTGGCAAAATATATAATCTTGAACACGTGGTAATAGTCCAATCCCTTCGTCTTGTTCAAGATGTAAAGAACAACCTCTGTAAGCTTCTGTTTGTCAAACCGTGTCATACTAAATCTCCTTTGCGCTACAAAGATAATTCTTATTCATTAAACAACAATATGTTAGCTTTCTTTTAACGGAACCTATATCTATTTTTAACATTGTGTTAACATTTGGTTTACGTTAGTAACTATTCAGCAATAGTGTAGGCATGCACCTCCTACCATCCTATAACGACAG
>ERZ780198.650-NODE-650-length-37168-cov-19.204645_pt1 | contig 37168 bp, 26 predicted proteins | sample MGYA00510979_ERZ780198 | MGnify/ENA primary metagenome ERZ780198 (study PRJEB29588, sample SAMEA2158039) | human gut metagenome | biome: human gut; feature: human-associated habitat; material: faeces | place: Denmark | collected 2008/2010 ...
CCGGTTCTAACCAGGGTACCATCATCGTGAAGCTGAAGCCATTCGAGGAGCGTCCTGGTGGATTCTTCCACCGTATCAAGGAGGCTTGTACGGGTGGCGGTATTGAGGCGTTGTTTGTCAACCCAATGGAATATACTTCTGTGTTGGGTATGATCTACAAGCAGACTGCTGCCATCAAGGATGCACAGGTTCTTGCCTTCGCTCCACCTATGATTTCCGGTTTCTCTGTACAGAATGGTATCACCATGACCATGCAGGATAAGACCGGTGGTGACTTGAACAAGTTCTATGACAATGTGAAGAAGTTCCTGGCTGAGTTGAACAAGCGTCCTGAAATTCAGACCGCCCAGACTCAGTACAACCCTAACTACCCACAGTATATGGTAGATGTAGATGTTGCCAAGACCAAGCAGGCTGGTATCTCTCCATCTTCAGTATTGTCTGTAATGCAGGGTTACCTCGGTGGTCTCTACGCATCTAACTTTAATGCCTACGGTAAGCTCTACCGTGTCATGATTCAGGCTGGTCCTGAGAGTCGTATGCGTCCAGACGATCTGAGCAAGATTTATGTGCGTTGTGCTGATGGCACCATGTCTCCTGTAAGCGAGTTCGTGAACTTGAAGAAGATTTATGGTCCTGCTAACATCACCCGATTCAACCTGTTTACCTCTATGGATGTATCTGTAACTCCTAACAGCGGTTACTCTACCGGTGATGGTATGAAGGCGATTGCTGAGGTTGCCAAGCAGACATTGCCAGAAGGCTATGGTTATGAGTACTCTGGTTTGACCCGTTCTGAAGCTGAATCCAGCAACTCTACAGGTTTGATCTTCGCACTCTGTATCGTATTCGTTTACCTGATCTTGAGTGCCCAGTACGAGAGTTACATCTTGCCATTGTCTGTAGTATTGTCTATCCCATTCGGTTTGGCAGGTTCGTTCATCTTCACCAACCTCTTCGGTCACTCTAACGATATTTACATGCAGATTTCGTTGATTATGTTGATCGGTCTGTTAGCTAAGAATGCCATCCTTATCGTACAGTTCGCCCTCGAGCGTCGTCGTACGGGTATGGCTATCAAGTACTCAGCTATCTTGGGTGCCGGTGCCCGTCTCCGTCCAATTCTGATGACCTCTCTGGCGATGGTTATCGGTCTGCTGCCTCTGATGTTCGCATCTGGTGTAGGTAAGAATGGTAACCAGACTTTGGGTGCTGCCGCCGTAGGTGGTATGTTGATTGGTACTATCTGTCAGATCTTCGTGGTTCCTGCTCTCTTCGCAGTCTTCCAGTGGTTGCAGGAGAAGTTGACCCCAATGAAGTTCGAGGATGAGTTGAACGAGGAGGTAGCTGCCGAGTTGGAGCAGTATGCCAACGCAGCTCATCAGAAGAAGGGTATCGAGAAGAAGTAATAACGCAATGTAACTTCAAAGGAAACAATGAAAAAGAATTTAAATATCATCATATTGGGTCTCGCAGCGCTCTCCCTGAGCAGCTGCAAGACACTCTACGGAAAGTATGAGCGTCCGGATGTGAAGACCAGCGGTATCGTTCGCGATGTAGCTTCTGATACAGATACTTTGGCTGTTAAGGATACTACTACCTTCGCCAATATCCCTTGGCGCAGTGTCTTTACCGACCCTCAGCTTCAGTCGCTCATCGAGAAGGGATTGAACAACAATGTCAACCTCCTCAATGCGGCTTTGAATGTGAAGATGGCAGAAGAGCAGCTGAAGTGTGCTAAGTTGGCATTCGTGCCTGCCTTGTCTTTCACTCCTCAGGGAACCATCGCTTCCTGGGATGGTCAGGCTGCCACCAAGACTTACACGATGCCTGTTACTGCCAGCTGGATGGTAGACCTCTTCGGCAATCTGCTCTCTCAGAAGCGCAGTGCCCAGATGGCTCTGCTCCAGTTGCAGGACTATCAGGTATCTGTAAAGACCAACCTCATCGCCAACATCGCCAACATGTATTATACCTTGTTGATGCTCGATAAGCAGGTGGAGCTGGTTAACAATATGGAAGGTTTGACCAAGAATACCTGGGAGACCATGAAGGTGCTGAAGGATACCAAGATTGGTTATCGCGGAACTTCCGTGCAGGCTGCCGAGAGCAACTACTATGCAGTGTTGACTCAGAAGACTGACCTGATGCGTCAGATTCGTGAGACAGAGAACTCCCTGAGTCTTCTCATCGGTGACCAGGCTCATTCTATTGCCCGTGGCAAGTTGGAGAATCAGAGTCTTCCTACAACATTCTCTACCGGTGTAGGCATCCAGTTGCTCAACAACCGTGCCGATGTTCACGCAGCCGAGATGAATCTGGCTCAGTGCTTCTATGGCATTGAGACTGCCCGCAGCAAGTTCTATCCATCTATCACCATTTCTGGTACAGGTGCATTCACCAATTCTGCTGGTGCAGGCATCGTGAATCCAGGCAAGTGGTTGCTTTCTGCTGTTGGTTCATTGGTTCAGCCAATCTTCCAGAATGGTAGAATCATTGCCGGCTTGAAGGTGGCTAAGATACAGTACGAGCAGGCTTACAATACTTGGCAGGATGCCGTGTTGAAGGCAGGTAGCGAGGTGAGCAATGCCCTCGTGCTCTACAACTATTCTGACGAGAAGGGTAAGGTGGAGGCTAAGCGCATCGCCGTACTCGAGAAGAATGTGGAGGATACACGTAAGTTGATGTCAGAGGCTGGCGGTTCTTATCTGGAAGTAATCCAGGCACAGTCTTCACTGCTCAACGTACAACTCTCAAAGGTAGCTGATGACTTCTACAAGATGCAGGCAGTGGTAAACCTCTACTATGCATTGGGTGGAGGAGCTAAGTAATGATAATTAATAATTAATAATTGATAATTAATAATTATGGCTAGTATAATAAGTCCAAAGGCAGAGGTTTCTCCAAAAGCTAAGATTGGAGACAACTGCAAGATCTATCCATTCGCCTATATCGAGGACGATGTGGTCATCGGCGACAACTGTACCATCTATCCCTTTGCGAGCATCATGAACGGTACTCGCATGGGTAATAATAATAAGGTGTTCCAGGCAGCCGTTATTGCTGCCCTCCCACAGGATTTCAACTTTACCGGTGAGGAGAGTGAGGTAGTGATTGGCGACAACAATACCATCCGTGAGAACGTGGTTATCAACCGTGGTACTCACAAGGGTGGCAAGACCGTTCTGGGCAACAACAACTTCTTGATGGAAGGTGCCCATATCTCTCACGATACTGTAATCGGCAACGGTTGCGTATTCGGTTATGGTACCAAGATTGCGGGCGACTGCGTGATTGGTAACGGTGTCATCTACTCAACATCTGTAGTAGAGAACGCCAAGACTAGAGTAGGCGACTTGGCGATGATTCAGGCAGGTACTACCTTCTCTAAGGATATTCCTCCTTATATCATTGCCGGTGGAAAGCCTGTGAAGTATGCAGGTCCTAACACCATCATCATGGAAGCAGCTGAGCTTACCGAGAAGGTTCGCAAGCATATTGCTAATGCCTACCGACTGGTATTCCATGGTCAGACATCCCTCTTCGATGCCATTAACCAGATCAAGGATCAGGTGCCAGATGGACCGGAGATTCAGAACATCATCCAGTTCCTGGAGAGTTCAGAGAAGGGTGTCATCACCAAGTTGTAAGATTTGTTAGGGATTAGCAAGTCCCATAAAAGCAAATAGATTAAATTAAGTAAAAGTTCAAGTCATACCTATTTGAATTTTACTCTGTATAGGAAGGGCTGGCCGTGAGGTCGGCCCTTTTTCTCGTTTCTGTTATTCTTATTTTTCCGAATAAATGTAAATAAATGCAATTTTATTTTGTTATCTCTTCGTTTATATGTACCTTTGCAGACAATTTGGGTAATTACGCTCTTTTCAGTCAGAAATAAATAGAATTGATAATGAGAAAGAAACAATATAAACCTCGCAATCATCGTGGATTGCAGGTTGTTACGTTATGCATCAGCACCGCTATGGTGCTTGTATTGTTGGGTTTGGTCATCTTCTCTGTCCTCATGGGGCGGAACCTCTCGTCGTATGTGAAGGAGAACCTGGTGGTACAGGTGATGCTGGAGCAGGATATGACCAATCCGGAAGGTTTGCAGATGTGTAAACGCTTGAATGCCCGTCCTTACGTAAAGGATTTGACTTATATTACGAAAGAACAGGCGTTGAAGGAAGCTACCAAGGAATTGGGTACCAATCCTAGTGAGTTTGCCGGTGTAAACCCATTCCAGCCTTCTATTGAAATTACGACTCAGGCAGATTATGCCAATAATGATTCCCTGACATGGATTGCCAAGGAATTGAAGGCTTATCCGCGTGTAACTGAGGTCAGTTATCAGCATGATTTGATAGAGCAGGTCAACAATACGCTCGCTAAGATTAGTATTGGTTTGTTGATTGTGGCAGTCTTGCTTACTTTCATATCCTTCTCGCTTATCAACAATACGGTACGCTTAGGTATTTATGCCCGTCGATTCTCTATTCATACGATGAAACTGGTAGGAGCTTCATGGGGCTTTATCCGTAAGCCATTCCTGAAAAAAGCGATGGTGATAGGCGTGGTGGCAGCTTTGCTGGCAGATGGATTCCTGGGTGGCTGTCTTTATGCCTGGTCGTTGCATGAGCCTGAGTTGCTCAATGTGTTGGGTTGGCAGGAACTGGCTATTACCGGCGGATCGGTGTTCCTCTTCGGTATCATCATCACGGCTTTGTGCGCAAGCATCTCTGTAAATAAGTTCCTGAAGATGAAGGCAGGCGACCTGTATAAAATATAAGGGAAGAGTGCAGAACGAAGAGTGAAGAATTCTCTTGCTTTATTAAACATTGAACATTACACATTAAACATTAAAATAATGGATAAGAAGAATTTAGCATTTGACAAGATGAACTTCATCTTGTTGGCAATTGGCATGGCAATTGTCATCATCGGTTTCCTCTTGATGAGCGGAGCTGGCTCTAATGAGCATACTTTCGATACTGATATCTTCAGTACTCGTCGTATTGTTGTGGCACCAACCGTTACATTGATTGGTTTCCTCTCTATCATCTATGCTGTAATACGCAAGCCGAAAGACAATTAATAATTTATAATTTATAATTAATATACATATTATTATTAGATGGATTTTATTCAGACAATCATTATCGCTATTGTAGAGGGATTGACCGAGTTCTTGCCTGTGTCAAGTACAGGTCACATGATTATCACCGAAAACTTGTTGGGCGTAGATATTCAGGATCAGTTTGTTAACGCTTTTACTGTCATCATTCAGTTTGGTGCTATTCTCTCTGTTATCTGTTTGTATTGGAAGAGATTTTTCTATCCGGATTCAGTGAAAACAGGCGAGAAGACCTATTGGAAGGCAATGTTCGATTTCTATGCACGGTTGGTAGTGGGTACTGTACCTGCGGTGGTGTTGGGTCTTGCCTTTAATGATTTTATTGAGTCTAACCTTGGCAATGTGCAGTTGGTAGGTTGGATGCTTGTCATTGGTGGTGTCTTCATGCTCTTCTGCGATAAGATATTCAATAAAGGTAGTGAGCAGACTAAGTTTACTTACAAGCGCGCCTTGACCATCGGTTTTATCCAGTGTATTGCGATGATTCCTGGTGTGTCTCGTTCTATGTCAACCATCGTGGGTGGTATGTCTCAGCGTCTTACTCGTAAGGCTGCTGCAGAGTTCTCATTCTTCTTGGCGGTTCCAACTATGTTTGGTGCCACTTGTCTGGAGGTTTATAAGCTCATCTGCCATGGTGGCGGTTCGTTGCTCACCCAGGGTAATAATCTGGTAACATTGATTTTAGGTTCAGTGGTAGCATTCGTCGTTGCCATCCTCGCCATCAAGTTTTTCATCAATTATGTCACCAAGTACGGTTTCGCAGCCTTCGGCTGGTATCGTATCGTTGTAGGACTCATCATCATCATCTGCGGCCTTTGTGGTGTAGACATGCAGATGGTGGATTAAATATTTCATAATGGATTTCAGAAAAGGAGAAATTATTGCCATCGACAAGCCTTATCGCATGTCGAGTTTCGGAGCCTTGGCGCATGTTCGCTATCTGCTCAGCAAGAAGCTCGGCTTTAAGGTGAAGATAGGACATGCCGGTACGCTCGATCCCCTTGCCACTGGCGTGTTGGTGCTCTGTACAGGAAAATGTACCAAGCAGATAGAAGAGTTGCAGACGCATACCAAGGAGTATACGGCAACTCTACAGCTGGGTGCTACTACGGCTAGCTATGATAAGGAGCACAGTGTGAATCATACTTTCCCTACCAAGCACATCACCCGTGAACTGGTAGAGGAAACACTCAAGCAGTTTGTGGGCGAAATCCAGCAGGTTCCACCTACCTACAGTGCCGTGAAGGTGAATGGTGACCGCTCTTATGCCCTTCGTCGTGCGGGAGAAGACGTGCAGTTGAAGCCAAAGACCGTACGTGTGGACGAGATTGAACTCACCGACTACAACGACGAGGAGAAGACGGCAAGCATTCGTGTAGTTTGCGGTAAGGGAACCTACATCCGTTCTCTGGCACGTGACATCGGTCGTGCTCTGGATAGTGGAGCATTCCTTACAGCCCTTCGCCGTACCAAGGCTGGAAGTTTTGCCGTTGAGAACTGTATCGACTTCGATCATTTCCAGGAATGGTTGGATGCCCAGACTTTAGAAGACAGCACCCAGGCCGCAAAGTAAGTGTTGTCTTTTGAGAATAATAAAATAGAAATTAGTAATCATTTAGAAAGGAGAAAAATATATAACATGAAACTATCACAATTCAATTTCAAGTTGCCAAAAGAGCAGGTGGCACTTTATCCACATAAAGCAAGACGTGTGGTTAAGACAGCAAGTGGAGAACGTGTATTCGAGGTGACTCGCCGTGACGAGTCTCGTCTCATGGTGCTCCATAAGAAGTCTGAAACCATTGAGATGTATAAGAAGGATGAGGAAGGCAAGGATATGGTGGATGCCGACGGCAATCCTGTATACTTGCAGTTCAAGGATATTGTCAACTACTTTACCGAGGGTGATACCTTTGTATTCAATGACACCAAGGTTTTCCCAGCCCGTCTTTATGGTACCAAGGAGAAGACTGATGCCAAGATTGAAGTGTTCCTGCTCCGTGAATTGAATCCGGAGATGCGTCTTTGGGATGTACTCGTAGAGCCTGCCCGCAAGATTCGTATTGGCAACAAGTTGTTCTTTGACGATGTGAACGAGATGGTAGCTGAGGTTATCGATAATACCACCAGCCGTGGTCGTACCCTTCGTTTCCTCTATGATGAAGAAGGTAAGCATGATGTCTTCAAGAAGTCTCTCTTTGCATTGGGTGAGGCTCCATTGCCTCGTTATGTGATTGATAACCGTGAGGTGCATCACGCTACAGAGGATGATATGGACGACTTCCAGTGCGTATTTGCAGAGAAGGAAGGTGCTGTAACTGCTCCAGCTACTGGTCTCCACTTCTCCAGAGAGTTGATGAAGCGTATGGAGATTGATGGCATTAACAAGGCTTTCATTACTTTGCATTGCGGACTTGGCAACTTCCACGAGATTGAGGTGGAGGATCTTACCAAGCACAAGATGGATTCAGAGCAGATGATTATCACCAAGGATGCATGTGAATTGGTGAATAACACCAAGTTGTCGGGTCATCATGTCTGTGCCATTGGAACAAGTGTGCTCAAGGCTACAGAGACAGCTGTGGGTACAGATGGTATGATGAAGGCATTTGATGGCTGGACCAACAAGTTTATCTTCCCTCCATACGATTTCGGATTGGCAGACTCTATGGTAGCCAATTTCTATCAGCCTGAGTCTACACTCCTGATGAATACGGCAGCCTTTGGCGGTTACGACATGGTTATGGAGTGCTATAAGAAGGCTGTGAAGAATGGTTATATGTTCGGTTGTTACGGCGATTCATTGTTGATACTTCCTGATTAATTGCGAAACAAACGCTTTTTGTGTATAATTAAGTCGTTGATATACAGGTCTTAGACTGAGTTATCCACAGTTTTCGCAAAAGTGTGAATAAGTATGTATAAAGTATATTTAGGTCTCGGAACGAATTTGGGCAATAGAAAGCGCAATATTCGTGAGGCAATAGATAAAATAGGAGAGCAGATTGGCGTGGTTAAGCGCCAGTCTGCTCTTTACGAAACAGAGCCTTGGGGCTATTCGTCGCCTAATCATTACATCAATTCCTGTGTGTTGGTGCTGACCGAGATGGCTCCTCGCCAGGTATTGGAAGCCACTCAGAAGATAGAGCGAGAGATGGGGCGTACGATGAAGTCGGTGGATGGAGAGTATTTCGACCGTATCATCGACATCGACATCCTGCTCATTGATGATTTGAAAATCGATGAGCCTGATTTCAAGGTTCCTCATCCGTTGATGGAGGAGCGTGACTTCGTGATGAAACCGCTGAAGGAGATACTAAAATAGAGATTTTAAAAAAGAAATTATGCAGTTGTTCGAAAGTTATGAGTTCATTTCCAGGGCGGTTGTGGCATTGGTCCTACTAGCCTTTTTGATATTTTATATAATTAGCTTGCGCTTAACTGTGAAGAGACAGGTTCGTATCATCAAGTCTCTGCGTCAGCAATTGCAGAATCTTTTAGATCCTTCGGCTTCGGTTGAAGCCGTTCGTACAGATCATCTCTTTTCCGAAGTACAGGGTAAGAATTTGGGCGATGAGGCACTTGAGGCATTGAGTACGGAGCAGGAATTATTTGTCAAGGCAACATTATATATGAAGGAGAAAACTCCTTTTACCAATCCTGATTTTCGTATAGATGATTTGGCAAAGGCTTTGTGTTCTAATCGTACTACCTTGGCAAATTGCATCAGGAAATATACTTTCGGTGATATGACCTTATTGCAGTTTATCAATCGTTATCGTCTGAATTATGCCGTTCAGTTATTGTCTTCTCCAGATAATAAGCTAAACATTTCGCAGATTGCAGAAGCTGCGGGCTTTCGTTCTCGCAGCGTCTTCAATCGGCAGTTTTTCTTGCGTTTTCATTGTTCACCTTCTGAATTTCGAGAGAATCCTCTTAGCCAGGCAGAGGGTGAGATGCCTTCTGACTTGGCAAATACACTTGAAAAATAGGCCAGTGATGAGAATCCTGAATTGTAAGCTACGTCAATGAGCTTTTGTTGGGGATCATTTGCCATGATTCTCTTGGCTTCTTCTATTCGCAGGCTCGAAATCCAGGAACTGAAACTCATGCCATATTCTTCCTTGATAAAGGTTGATAGATATGTTTTGTTGGTGTATAGTCGGGTTGCCAGTTCTTCTATGGTGAATTGTTCTTGCGTATAAGCCTTTCCTTTCAACCACAATGCCAATCTTGGGCGCAATATATTCCTGAAATCTTCTTTCCTTTTGTTTTTATGGCTGTTGCCGGCAGCTATGGCGTTTTCTTCCTTTTTTGTATCAAGAGCACTTGGACACTTGGTTTCATCTGTATGGATGCCCCGCTCGCTAGCCAATTGTAGGTTTCCGTATTCTCTGGCATGGTTTATAAAGTTGATGGTGATATAGAGATTCACTGCTACAATATAAAACTGCAAGAGCCAGTTGATGATTGCTCCTGATGTGGTGGAAATAACTGCAAAGGCAAAAAGGATATAGAGCAGCCAATGAGTGATGTTCAGCCATTTCAGGAAATGGCTTTGGTCGCTGGAGAAATAGTTGGCCAGTTCTATTTTGTACTGAAGATAGGTTCTATGGAAATAGAACACATGTTGGAGGCATAGTTCCACAAAGCCTAACAGGGCGATGCTCTCCAGTATGGATCTGTACTCTTGTAATGCGTCGAGCATAGCAAAAAGGGCAAAGCAAGATGTTGCGCCAAACTTGATTGCTGTGATTTTGCAGCGTCGCTTGGAAATGTATTGATGGTTTATCAGATTACTGAAGGAAAAGGAGAAGCAGATGCCGACGAGATAGAATTGGATGGTATCTAAACTCACCTCCCAATCGTGTGTGTATGTCCACACTCCGTTGAAGCTGGCAAGCCAGATCCACATATTTATACTCATTATGAACATGCCTGTAGCCAGTAATCTCTTAGACTTTCGATAGGGCGCATAGATGCTGGTTTGGGGTGTGTTGAAGAATATAAGGACAAATCCCAGCATGCAATAAATGATGCTGGTCATCATTGCTAAATACGAAAATTTTTCTTCTAAGAACTCATTCATAATCTTTTTCTTTCAAGTAAATTCTATATATTTAGTTGACTGATAACTACTGATAGGCGCAATGAAAAAATGTTTTGTTTGTGTCTCCTACAGTTATACTGCTGCAAAGTTACAAATTATTTTCCTAAAAATGAAATTTTTATGTTCTAAAAATGCAATTCTTTGATATTTAGTTGGTTCTACGCACAAATTCCCCCCCCCCCCATTATGTTCTTTTTTCTCTTTTTCTATCATCTTTTCCTTGTCTTTTTTTCTTTTTTCTAAAATTGCAAATCGTTTTTTGCTGTTTTTGAAAACGCATTTTGCCCGTCCGTTTTAATTTTGCAGTTGAAATGAATACATTATAAGAAATATTAATTTAAGATAACAGTAGAAATAGTAATCTAAGATAATAATAAATGAAAGTTAGTAGATTTATATCAGTTGCTATATTGGTGTGTTTTTGCATCCTATCTATGCAAGCCCACCAAGCCGAGCAAACCAAACAGGTTCAGCAAACTTGTCAGGCTAAGCAGGTTGGCTTGAAGACCAATATGCTTTATTGGGCTACTGCTACCCCTAACTTGGGATTAGAGATGGCTGTAGGCAAAAAGCATACAGCTCAGGTTTTCTTCGGCTTGAATCCTTGGAAGCAAAGTGGCGGCGACCATTCCAGTCTTCGTCATTGGATGGTGATGCCTGAGTATCGCTACTGGTTCAATCAGAACTTCGATGGTTGGTTCCTCGGTGCTCATGCTTTAGGAGGACAGTATAATGTAGGTGGCGTGAAGTTTCCTTTCGGGTTATTGAAAGGACTGCGCAACCATCGCTATGAAGGTTGGTATGCCGGAGGTGGCATCACCGCTGGAAAGCAATGGAATCTTTCTAAGCACTGGAATCTGGAGGCTTCTATCGGATTGGGCTATATCCATACCAAATACGATAAATTCGAATGTGGTACCTGTGGTGAAAAACTCAAATCTGCCCATAAAAATTATGTGGGACCCACCAAGGTGGCTCTTTCCCTGATTTATCTGATTCCAGGCAAGACAGAAGAAAAGCGTGAAATCGCTGCGCCTCTGATTATCGAGACTATTCAGCAGCCTAAGCAGAATGTACTGAAGCCGGTGCTCCAGTTGCAGGCTGTTATTGCTAAAGCTCCTAAGATTCGTCATCTGGATAAGCGGGCTTATATCGATTTCCCAGTGAACAAGATCGAATTGCGTGCTGATTATCGCCGTAATCCGGCACAGTTGGATAGCATCATCACCACCATCAATGCCTTGAAGGCGGATAAGAACCTGCAGGTGATGGGCATCAATATCCATGGTTTTGCTTCGCCGGAAGGTTCGTATAAGCATAATGAGTATCTGGCAAAGAATCGTGCCATCACCCTGACAGAGTATGTTCGCAAGATGGTGGATTTGCCTGACAGCATCTTCATCGTATCCTCTACAGCCGAAGACTGGGATGGACTGTGTGAATATATCAAATCAAGCAACTTGGAGAAAAAGGAGCAGCTTCTTGCGATAGCCCAGGATGAAAAGCTGGCTCCAGATGCTCGTGATGCGAAGCTGAAGCAGCAATATCCTACACAGTATCGCACCCTGTTCACCCTCTACTATCCAGCTCTTCGCCATAGCGACTACCACATTACTTATAAGATTAAGCCATTTGATGTGGAGGAGGCAAAGGAGATTATGAAGACCAAGCCTCAGCAGTTGTCGCTCAACGAGTTGTTCATGGTGGCGCAGACCTACGAGGTAGGTTCCAAGGAGTTCAACAAGGTAATGGAGTTGGCGGTTCGCATGTATCCAACGGATGAAACCGCCAACCTGAATGCTGCCATTATCCGTCTGAACAACGGAGATGCCGATGCAGCCAAGCCGTATCTTGATAGAGCAGGCGATTCAAAGGAAGCCGATGCAGCAAGAAAGGCGTATGAAATGATGAAGATTCAATAGAACGGAGCTGTAGTGATAATTAAAAATAGATGTAAAAGATAAACGATTATTACGATTAAGTAATCAATATAGATTAATAGGTAAAGATAATTATAAGTAAAATTAAAACTATAGGATTATGAAGAAATTTACGATGTTTTCATCAGTGCTGGCTTCTGCACTGATGCTGGTGGTTGCATCCTGCTCTAGCGAAGATGTTGCTGGCGTCGATGCACAGAATGGTAAGGGGACTACTTCTTTCCTTGCCGTGAATATCGAGAACGTGGGTTCTGCTCCTGCATCTCGTAGTTATGATAAGGGTGATGGTACTTATGAGGATGGCACTGAGGCTGAGAGTAAAATCAATAATGTGCGTTTCTATTTTTTTAATGGAGATGGAACTCCATATCTGTTGGTTAATAATGATGCAACACAGCAAACTTCTGTGAACTATCTTGAGCAACCTGTAGTAAAGGATGGAAATGATCACGACCATACTGCAGAAACAAAGACCATGGCAGTGCTTGTATTAAAAGGTGAGACGAAAGCTGTTCCTGCCTCTGTTATCGCAGTGATCAATCCAGAAGTGTTGGATAATACAACCCTGAAGAGTGGTTCTATGACCCTTTCTGAACTCCGAACATCAGCAACAGGTTCGACGTTTTATGATAAGACCGGTGGTTTTGTCATGTCTAATTCTGTGTATGAAAGTGCGGGACAGGACGTTTGCTCTACACCTGTAGCAAACAGCGTTTTTGCGACAGAAAAAGAGGCTATGAGTAAACCTGTAGATATCTATGTAGAGCGAGTTAATGCTAAGGTGAATGCGAAGATAGATGCAAATTATAAACGTGATGGGGAAACCGAGAATGCATGGACTCAAAATGAAGAGGGTAAGTACCAGATTAAGGTTGGCAGTATTGATGTTATCACTTATGATGAGACTGCCAATGCAGCTCCAACAACAACAACATATCCTGTATATGCAGTAGTTCAGGGTTGGCAGTTGGCTGATGCTAATGGTAAGGCAGAGCTTTGTAAGCAGATTAATACTTCATGGTATGCTGGAGAATTAGGTATATCTCCTTGGACAACTTCTGATTACCATCGTTGTTTCTGGTCTAAGTCAGTGCCTTTTACTTCGGGTGCTCAGGGAGGAGCTAATCATCCTGTTAATCCTACGTTTAATGGTATTACGCAGTCTTTATCTGACGCTTTCTCTACTACACCTGTTTATACATTGCCAAATACATCAGAAAAGTTGGTTGAAAATCCAAAAACAAGTTCGAATACTTTGACAAAACTGATAGTTGCAGCCAAACTTGTCTATAAGGATAAGAATAATACATATCATCCTGCGCAAGTATGTCAGTATAGAGGTTTGACTTATCTCGGTGAGGATGCTGTTAAAAAACAGATTGTTGGTGGTTTTGCACGTTACTTCAAAAAGACCACTACTGAAAGTGGCGATGTCTATAAATCAATAGAGGCTTCTGACATTGCTTTCAAGACGGTTGTTCCGGGTTCTCCTGAATCTTCTGAAGTGAAGAATTATGAGGTTGTAGCAACATTGGCTAGCACCGTAGGTGATCTTTATGTCAAGAATGGAGACGCATGGACAATAGCACCTAAAGACGATGTCAATGCAGCTCTTGCAAAGGAGACCGCTCAGGTTCGTTCTACTGATGGTGCTACCTATTATTATACCCCTATCAAGCATCTCGGTGAAGCTGGTAAGTTAGGCGAGTATGGTATCGTGCGTAACCATTCTTATCAGGTAACCATTCAGAACATCAAGGGTTTTGGTACTCCTGTCTATGATCCTAATAAGGAAATCGACCCAATGATACCAAGCGATGAAAATACTTATCTTGCAGCAAGTATCAAGGTCCTCTCTTGGCGCGTAGTATCATCAACGGTAGATTTGGATCAGACAAAGTAATTTATTCATATTCAATATAATGAAGAAGATTATAAATGATATCAAAGAGAAGGGAAGGATGATGATGCTCTCTTGCTGCACCATCCTCGGTTTGCTGCTCAACTCTTGTAACTATTGGCACGATAGCTACGAGGGATGTGAGGAACTGCTGAAGACTCATCTGAAGGTGCAGTTCATCTACGATATGAATATGAAGTTTGCCGACGCTTTCCCTCATGAGGTAAAGAACGTCACACTTTATGCTTTCGACCAGCAGGGAAAACTGGCTTATGTCAAAACCGAGGCTGCCGAGAAGATTATCGCCGAAGAGGGTATGAACATCGATGACCTGACTCCTGGTGTCTATGATCTTCTCGTTTGGGCACAGGGCGAAGAGCGTTATGCTGACTCCTATACTTTTGGGCAGGCAAGCATAGGCTCTTCAGCCTGTGATGTGCTCAAGGCTACGGTGAACCGTGCCGATAAGGGAATCGTCGACCATGATTTGACTCCGCTCTTCCATGGACAGTTGGCAAAAGCCAATCTCACTAAGATGGAGAAGGGGGGAACGAGAACCGTCAAGGTTTCGCTTACCAAGAACACCAATCATTTCAAGGTGGTTTTGCAAAACCTGTCGGGAGTGAATCTCAGTGCCGATGACTTCATCTTCCAGATTACCGATAACAATGGTAAGATGGATTACGACAACAGTCTGATGGAGGATGAAATGCTTACCTACAACGCCTGGTCTGCTTACTCCGCTTCTGCCGGTGTCAGTTCAGGTAGCAGCGAGCAGACATCAGTGGCATGCGCCATCGCCGAGTTGACCACCAACCGGCTGGTGAAAGGCCACGATATGCGACTGCGCGTATACAATAAGTCAACGGGTGCAAGCATCATCAATATTCCATTGATAGATTATGCCCTGATGGTAAAAGGTAATTATAACAAGAGTATGAGCGATCAGGAATATCTGGATAGACAGGATTCCTACGACCTTGTATTCTTCATTGACGAAAACCACAAATGGCAGGCTGCTTCAGTCATCATCAATTCATGGAGAGTGGTACTGAGCAAGACAGATATGTAATTTATAATTATTGTATTTAATCATGATGTATGAGATGAAAGGAATAAGATATGCTGGGGGACTGCTTAGGTTCTTCGTATCAATAGCGATGGCTTGGCTAGGCTGTATTGCTTTGGTCTCATGCGACCAAGGAGATACAAATGCAGGGGAAGCGGAAGCAAATATCACGCTTACCCTTTGCTTGAAAGGAGCTGATAAAAATAGTAATACAAGAATGGGGCAACCTTTTGTAAAGCCACTGGCTTCGAGAGGTGATGGAGATGCGACTGAAGATCTGGGAACGGAGATGGAAAACAGTATCGACTTTAGCAGATTCCACGTCGTTTTCTATGATGCAAATCATCGTATGGCTGGAATCCTGCAAAACATGGTGCTCATTCATATGGGCGGTAATATCTACCGGTTAACAGGTTCTTTGCCTGTGAGCAACAAGGTGCTTGTGGGCAATTATTTTGAAGGAAAAATGGTGGTTTATGCCAATTTCGATATGAGTTCGGATGACTTGCAGAAAGGGTATAAGGATGAAATTATTGCCCAGAAGGCGTTTGATTACGAAGCATATCCTAAGTATCTGCCCATGTGGGGCGTCAAGAAAGTTGCCTTTACACTTGCTGCCGGCAAGCGTAAGGATTTCTCGGATATCAATCTGCTGAGGGCGGTAGCCAAGGTAAAGGTGAATCTGAGTAACGAGATGAAGAATAATGGATGGAGCATATATAGCATGCAACTCATCAACTATAATGACAAGGGATATTGCATGCCTGAGAAATATGCTGAATGCGAAAAGACAGCATCGCTTACTCACGAGGAGTTTGAGCATTTCTATGATTCAAAACAAACTGGTGGCATTACGATGACAGATGATGTTCCTATCTATCTGCCTGAATATCAGAATAATGGTAAGGATAATGCGGATAAATGTATCATCAAGTTGAAACTGGCAAAAAATAGAATCGTTGAACAGGATGATTCCGGAAACGAAAAGGTATATACCTTGCGCTTCATTGATTATACAGACACTGGAGCGGAAGGTACAACCACCAATGATATTGTGCGCGACCATTATTATACCTTCGAGGTATATAAGGGCAGCAATGGTCAGAATCTCGTGAAACTGACGGTGAGGAAATGGAAAGTACGTGATCACGAAGAGATTGTGATGTAATTGTGAATTATAAAACGAGAAAATAATAAATAGAAAAAGCCTTAGGCTTTTCAAAATATAAATATGGCAAAGAAGATATACTATTATATATGTATTTGGGCAGTATGCTTGCTGGCGGCTTGTTCTGCCGGTGATGAAGCAACTTCCTTTCCCGGTCAGGCTGATGCCGAGAACCGGGTAGGGGTGATGTTGCAGCTGTCTGCCTTATCTTCCCAGACTTCACAGCCTTCCCGGTCTTCTCTGACTAGGGCGGCTTGGGAGACGGATATCGAAGCTTTGCCTGAAGAAATGATGAAGAGCTGGTTTGTGGTGGTGGTACAGAATGGAAAGATAGAGAAGATTATCACTTCCGATTTGAAATCTGATGTTACCGAGGTGGAGAAAGACCAGGTGTTTGTAAAGCTGAATACTGGCGAGACAACCTTCTATTCTTTTGCCAATATCAAGCCTGAAGATATCGGGTTGGATGCCAGCACATCTGTTGGGCAACCGCTGCCTCCTGGTTTTGATGAAAAGACTTATCAGATGGATGGCAACTGTCAACGCTTCCATGAGTTGATGACGCCTGAGTTTAAGAACGGTTATCCGATGAGTAATAAGCAGATGGTGAATATAACTGATAATCAGCAAGTCATCAATCTGGAGGTTATCCGTATGGTGGCTAAGGTACAGCTCTTCATTACCAATGCCACCGATCATGCCATCAATCTGAAGACCATCACCCTTTCGGATGTCACCCTGAACGGTAATCCGAATGTCAAGCTTTTACCAAATGTGGATTCGAATAACCAATTGCAAGTGAATCTGGCAAATTCGGCAAAGAAGGGAACCATCACGCTGACGGCTGCCGCAAACAATGGTATGACCATAGAGGCTAGAGCTAAGCAAACGGCTTGTTTCTATATGAACGAGAGTTTGGTAGATAAGGGCGCAGATGGTGGCAACCGGTATTTTATCCTTTCGCTTACTACGGTAGATGCGGCTACGGGCGCTACCAGTAACCAACGTTATGCCATGCTATCATGGAATGAAATCCGGCGCAATGATTATCTGAAGATTCCTATCAAGCTGGAGGATTATCAGATTAGGTGGACGGTGGAGGCATTCTCGCCAATCGGGGTGTTGCCGAAGGTAAAGGATGATGGCGAAAACCTTTCGCTTGACTTCAGTTATTATGGAGAATTTCATATCAAGCCCGAGGTCATCAAGTTGAGCCGTACTGGTTCTCAGACCCTGTCAGTGAGTGACTGGCAGATGGGAACAGATGCGGCAGGTTCAGATGGCTGGAAGCTGCAGGAGCAGAATCCGCAGGGAGCTGATGGTGTAAACATCTTCGATAGCTCGCCAGCCTGGGTTCCATCCGCTTACCGCCTGGAAGGAGAAATGGGCAACCGCACGGGTTCTGCCATTTACACAATGAAGATTAAGGTGAAGGAACAGAATGGCTTGGACATGTATCCTATCATCTCCCGCAAGGTTCGCTTTACAATGACGCAAATAAACCTGACCCGTGCAGGAAAGAATACAGAAAAAATAGTATTAAATACAAAGACTTTTGGCTATGAAAGTAAATAGTTTATTTTCTAAATACATCTTGTTTATCCTGGGCATCATCTCTTTGATGCCTGGTATGGCTTATTCCCAGACCTATTCCCATACCTTTAAGCATTATGAAGGTATCGCCAATAAAACCGGCGATTACGAGGTGATAGATGCTTCAACAGACTGTCTCCGACAGAAAACGCATGTGGTTCATTATTATATCGCCCTGCTTAGCGGCAGAAGCAAGGAATTGTCGTTGCCATTTTCCGGCTATTCGGGCAATGGTGCAGATTTGGAACCTAGAGGATATTTCAGATGGTATAATTACGATACAGATAAGGCTTCTGCCCAGCTGAAGGCTTATTCTGCCAGCGGCAAGTTGATAAGTATGAAGGATTCCCGTGGCGTAGATAAAGGTTTGGTTGCCTATAAACTTCCATACGGGCCAAATCGTAATTTGGTGGGCGTAGTTTACACCCGTCCCTCTGATACTTCCTGGACTGGGGAGACCATCGCCTGCGATGTGAGCCGATACATGGACGGCTACAATGGAACCTTCTATCCTGAGCCAACCCTTTCTATCCGATATATCTTCCATATTATGCCGGCAGAAAAGATGGCGGATGATATCAAGAAGAAACTCCTGGAAACGGGAATAACCAGGGATTATTCTTATGAAGATGGAAAGGGTGTTTCGGCAGGATTGAAGGATGCCTCTGCCTCTATGACACTCCGCCTCAACCAGAATGATGTGACCAACTATTATTTCCATCCGATGAATCATAGCTATACGCATCATGTCTTCGCAGAGGATGAGGCGCATAAGATAAAGGAGTCGGATTTCTCTTCAGAGGTTGTTCAGGCAACTAAAGTGCAATGGCGTGTCTATAATTCCGATAAAACCCAGTTTGTCTGGTGGACATATACAGGTAGTTCTTCATCCCGTTTCTTTGATTTGAGTCTGGATTTGCTGAATAATAGAGCGGCCACTAGCGCATGGCGAAATCTGGATGGTAATGGAGTCAGCAGCAAGCAGACCTTTAAGTATGGCGACCGTATCTATGTGGTGGCGCTAGCCGCTTCCAGCAGCGGACAGATGTGTCCTATCGCCAATTTCACCTGTCAGCTATTCAACCAGTATCCGATGACTGCGGACGAACTGAAGGCGAAAGGTCAGAATACCCGATTGAATTCCTATCTAGACGATCATTATCGCTCTGTCAATACCGTCTCTTTTGATAATGATAATGATGAACAGACCCTTCTGGCTCCTACAAGCCCGGATGATAACCAAGACCGCTTGCCTTCTAAATGGAGCAGGCGAAGCTATGGCTTTGTCTATCGTGAATTGATGAATTCCGCTCCGGCAGGCAATATGCATGTAAATCCTAAGCATTCACCGCTGCATGGAGAGTACGGACTCTATAAGTCGGCAAATATAAAGGGAAAGTCAGGATGGGGAAACTCTGGTACAGATAGCTACCTGTGGTGGCCTACTGCCCAGCTCTACGACCGTACCTACGAAAATACGAATGGCACCCAATATGGACATTTCCTCTATATAGATGCTTCCGATGAAAGCCGACAGATTGCTGAAGCTGATTTCAAGGCCGACCTCTGTGTGGGTTCGCAGGTTATCTTCAGCGCAGCCATTGCCGATATGACGACCGGTTCGCAGCGCCCGCAGCTGATGTTCAAGCTCTATGGCGTGAATTACGATGGGAATAACCAGGAAACGGAGCGCAGGTTGCTCCACTCGTTCTCATCCGGTAATTTCTCAGGAAACCGTGATGGAACTGATGCTGCCAATGTAGGAAAATGGTATCAGGTTTATGGAAAGATGGTGCTGCAGAAGGAGAGCGGAGTGAATAACTTCACCGACTTCAAGCTCGTGGTAGATAATATGTGTAAATCTACTCAAGGTGCCGACTATGCCTTCGATGATCTTCGCATCTATACCAAGGCTTCCAAGGTGGATGTTATCCAGAGCTCGCCTATCTGTCCTGATAAGAACACAGCTGAAGATTCTTCTGTTTCTACCACCATCCTCCTTAAATTGAGGGCTTTGCAGGAAACTATGGCGGCGCTTGCCGACAATACAGAAAAGAAACTCTACTTCCGCTTTGTTGATGCAGATGGTAGTCCGGTGAAGAATGTAAACTATGGAACGGCAGAAAGCCCGAACTACAATTGGGGAACCACCACTATCTATAATTATGTGGATGAGAACCGAAAGGTGGATGAAAAGCCGATGTATGAGAAAATCAACGATGAATGGAACGTAGTGCTTGCCAACAGATATTTCAATCTGCAGTCGAACCAGACTTATTATGTAAGTTTCGCCTTTGAGGATAAAGCGGTGGAGGATAAGAACCAGCTCTCGTGGGGAAAGCCGTCGGATGTGTGCTCGCTCTATAGCGCCAACTTCCAGATGGTGCAGCAGAAGGTGCTGGTTACCGATGCCAACGGAAGCATCACCACCACCGTCACCATTCCTTGCGATGACAATGGTAAGCCTGAATATCATATCAAGGCACAGTTGCAGACCGTTGACCAGAACAATGGCGGCAGCATCCAGCTGAATGGCGTGCTTTATGATTGGTATGTGGATGATGCCAAGACTCCGATATTGGAAAACAGCGCCGAGTTCAGTAACATTCCTCTGAGTGTGGGCGATCATACCATCCGTGTGTTTCCTACCAAAACATCTGGCACTATTACCCAGGGCGGCGTGGATTATCAGATTTGTCTCGTTGAGATGTCGTTCAAGCTTCGTGTCGTGAAGAACGGACCGCAGTTGGATCTGGGAGTTTCCGGCGTGGTATATCCTAACAATTATGTTCGCACGGTTCGCATCGGTTTGCCGCAGGTAGCCCATCTGGCTCAGCAGGAAGCCAAGGGGGGCAAGGGTGGGTACTTCTGTGTACCGGTTAGCGGCAAGAACTTTGTGGCAGATAATTCCAATCGCCTCTACTTTGTTGTGGCTGGCGGAAAGGACCATCTGGATGAGTCGCAATATACCCAGGTGATGTATCTCTCGGATACCAACGACCCTGCCTATAAGAACAGAATAGGGGAGAGCCTGACGCTGGCTACGCTTCAGGATAATTACATCGAGCGTAATACCAGCCAGCTGAAGCTGAAGTTTACGCCGCAGTCGGGGACTGCATCTTCTGCTTCTTCCAAGAATGTGCAGTTGCACGAGGGATATTGGTACGAAGGCGTATTGATATTCCGTGAAGATGGCTCCCAGGGAACCACGGTACTCTGTTCGGGCGAGGTATACATCCGCTTTGCGGTGGTACCGGAATACGCTACCTGGAATCCAACTGCCAACAGCAGGATGAGTGCGGCATGGAACAATGATGAAAACTGGCGCCGCTCTGACCATGGCGAGCTCTATAAGGGGGCTGATAAATATACGGATTACAGCAGCGGCGGATACGTGCCGATGAAGTTTACCAAGGTAACGATTCCAAATTTGAGCGGACTGTATTTCCCTTCCCTGGGCTATATCGCCTATCAGAAATCCACGGGCATCGCCACCCGTCTGAGCAATTCCAAAGGCGATGCGGCTACTGCGAATATCCAGTATGACATGCTTGCCAAATGGGATGCTGATGCCGCAGATCACGGATTGAACGCCGACGGCAATCTGGAGTGTGAACCTTTCTATGGCAACACCTGCGACCAGATTTACTTCAAGCCGGGAGGCGAACTGCTCAACCAGTGCTATCTGATATACAACAAGGCGTGGGTGGAGAAGCAGATGAAGTCAAACACCTGGTATGCCCTCACTTCGCCTTTGCAGGATACCTATGCGGGCGACATCTATGTGCCGGCTGCATCGGGCAGACAGGAGACGGAGGCGTTCGAGCCAATCTCGTTCTCACCTTCGGTAAACAATCGTGTAACCAGTCCTGTATATCAGCGAAGCTGGGATGATGCTTCTGCCCAGGAAGTAACCTTGGGCGGCAACTATAGCGCTTACGATTATTCGGGCACCGACATCTCGTTCGATAGCCAGAGCCTCAGTGCGCTTTCAGCTCACTGGAGCCACGTATATAATAAGGTGGATAGGAAGTATCTTCCATTAGAGGGTGTAGCCATCAGGATGGGAGATAAATATACGGTGGGTACATCGGGCAGTGCATCCGGCAATGCATCGGGTTCTGAATCCGAAGTATTGCTCCGTTTGCCGAAGGCAGATACGCAATATACTTATGTATCAGCTTCGCAGCAGCAGAGTTCTCTATCCGCATCTGTGGATAAGACGGATGCCTATCGCCTGGTGGTGAATGCCGATGCCCAGGAGAATGCCTTGGGCAAGATGAACTATAAGCTGGTGCAGTTGCAGGATGGCAACAATTACTATCTGGTGGGTAATCCTTATATGGCTACGCTCAGCATGTATAAGTTTCTGAAGGCAAATCCATCGCTACAGTCCAGCTTCTATGTCTATGAGAATGGCGCGTTGAAGCTCTATGATAAGCTGGATATGTCGACCACCACGTATGAGTCGAAGAACGACGTGAAGATTTCGCCGATGCAGTCGTTCTTTGTCCGTCTGAAGGATAGACAGAGTGCATCGCAGCTTAATTTTACGTCGGCGATGACGGTAGATAGAGAGGTGTTTGGCGGTGTGAAGTCGGCATCGGATGAGGGGCAGGGTGAGGACAACATCGCTTTAACCCTCACTGCAGCATCTGCATCGGGTTATCGCAGCCGTTCGAGGATCGTTCTTGATGCATCAGCTTCGGAAGATTATGATGATGCTGAGGATGCCCAGCTGCTCTATGATGCCCAGCTGAAGGAAGTTCCGGTGGTTTATACGGTGGCAGGCGATGAAGCTGTAGCGCTGAATTCCCTGCCGTATGTAGATTGGTTGCCGCTGGGAGTCGTAGGGGCTTCTTCCGTAGAGTTGAAGATAGAAGGCGTCAATCGTCTCTCTTCTCCTCTTTACCTCTATGATGCTGCCACCCGGAAGTATCAGGAGATAAAGGATGGCGAGGAAGTGAAGGTGCAGGCAAACGAGCACGGCAGATACTTCCTTACCCAGACGCGCAGTACTACAGGTATTGAAAATGCCGAGATGGGTGAGAGTGACGTGAAGATCTATTCTCCTGGCAGAGGCTTGATCGTCGTGTCCAAGGTGAGTGCTCCTCTATTAAATAAGGTGGAGGTTTATACCCTTGATGGAAGACTGGTGGCTACGAGAAAGGCTGAAGGTGCAGCATCTGTCAGCATTCCTGTAGTCTCCACGCCTTCTTCTCAGGAAGTATATATTATTAAGGTATCTATGCTGGATACCCAAGCTACAATAACCAGAAAGCTTTCTCTCCGTTGAGAGAAAGCTTTCTGGTGTTAAACTGAGAAAAAAAGAAAAATCCCATCGTTCTTGTGAGCGATGGGATTTTTAATTCTGTTAAGCAATGTGTCTGCTTTCGCTGATTACTTACGAAGACCGAGGGCCTTGATGATAGCACGATAGCGATTGATGTCGCGATCATACAAGTAATCGAGCAATGCACGACGCTTTCCTACAAGCTGTGTCAACGCACGTGTTGTAGTATAATCTTTACGGTTCTTCTTAACATGTTCCGTCAAATGAGCAATACGGTATGAGAACAATGCTATCTGGCTCTCAGCTGAACCAGTATCAGAGTTAGACTTTCCGTACTTGCTAAAGATCTCTTCTTTTTTTGCTTTGTCTAAATACATAGCTGTGATACTTAAAATTTAATTATTATGAATGAATGTTATGCATCTTTTGGACCTTCCTCACGGTGGTTTCCGTTAAAATGCGGTGCAAAGGTACAACTTTTCAGTGAATTATGCAAATTTTTCGGGAATTTTTTGTAATTTTGCACCCAAATTCATAAAGTATTTAAGGTAAAGGAAATGCAAGACATTAGAAACATTGCAGTTATTGCACACGTTGACCATGGTAAGACTACCTTGGTTGACAAGATGATGCTCGCTGGTAAGCTGTTCCGTGACGGCCAGGATAACAGCGGCGAGGTGCTCGATTCCAACGACTTGGAGCGCGAGCGTGGTATAACCATTCTCTCAAAGAATGTGTCTATCAATTGGAAAGGTACAAAGATTAATATTCTCGATACTCCAGGACACTCTGACTTCGGTGGTGAGGTTGAGCGCGTGCTCAACATGGCAGACGGATGCCTCCTCCTCGTCGATGCTTTCGAGGGTCCGATGCCTCAGACCCGTTTCGTGCTCCAGAAGGCATTGCAGCTCGGACTGAAGCCTATCGTCGTTGTTAATAAGGTAGATAAGCCTAACTGTCGCCCTGAAGAGGTGTACGAGATGGTGTTCGACCTGATGTGCGACCTCGATGCTACTGAGGATCAGCTTGACTTTACTGTAGTTTACGGTTCTGCCAAGAATGGCTGGATGAGCGATGACTACAACAAGCCAACAGACAACATCGATTATCTGCTCGACAAGATTGTGGAGATTATCCCTGCTCCTAAGCAGCTGGAGGGTACTCCTCAGCTCTTGATCACATCTCTTGACTATAGCTCTTACACCGGTCGTATCGCCGTAGGTCGTGTACACCGTGGTACTTTGAAGGATGGCATGAACATCACTATCTGCCATCGTGACGGTACCCAGGAGAAGACTAAGATCAAGGAACTCCATACCTTCGAGGGTATGGGTCATAAGAAGACAGACCATGTGGATTCTGGCGACATCTGTGCCGTTGTCGGTTTGGAGAAGTTCGAGATTGGTGATACCATCTGCGACTTCGAGAACCCAGAACCACTTCCTCCAATCGCTGTTGATGAGCCTACCATGAGTATGCTCTTCACCATCAACGATTCTCCTTTCTTCGGTAAGGAGGGTAAGTTCTGTACATCTCGTCATATCCAGGAGCGCTTGAACAAGGAGTTGGAGAAGAACCTCGCTCTTCGTGTTCAGCCTTACGAGGATACCACTGATAAGTGGATTGTTTCGGGCCGTGGTGTGCTCCATCTCTCTGTGCTCATCGAGACCATGCGTCGTGAGGGCTATGAACTTCAGGTAGGCCAGCCACAGGTTATCTACAAGGAGATTGACGGTGTGAAGTGTGAGCCTATCGAGGAGTTGACCATCAACGTACCAGAGGAGTTCGCTTCTAAGATGATTGATATGGTTACCCGTCGTAAGGGTGATATGACCTCTATGTTGAACATGGGCGACCGTGTGGATATCGAGTTCGATATTCCTTCACGTGGTATCATCGGTCTTCGTACCAATGTGCTCACTGCTTCTCAGGGTGAGGCTATCATGGCCCACCGTTTCAAGGAGTATCAGCCATACAAGGGTGAGATTACCCGCCGTTCCAACGGTAGCATGATTGCGCTGGAGACAGGTACTGCCTATGCTTACGCCATCGATAAGCTGCAGGATCGCGGTAAGTTCTTCATCGACCCAGGTGAGGAGGTTTACGGCGGCGAGGTTGTTGGTGAGCATGTTCACGACAACGACCTGGTGGTTAACGTAACTAAGGCAAAGCAGCTGACCAACGTGCGTGCTTCCGGTTCTGATGATAAGGCTCGCGTGATTCCAAAGACCGTGATGAGCCTTGAGGAGTGTCTGGAGTACATCCGCGAGGATGAGTACGTAGAGGTAACTCCTAAGAGTATGCGTATGCGCAAGGTGATTCTCGATCACTTGGAGCGCAAGCGTAGTAATAAGGATTAAGCTATAGCTTATATATAAATGGATCCGTGAGAAATCCCCTCTTGCCGATTGCCCTGGGCAGTCTGCTTGCAGGGGATTCTTTTTTAATGTATGCGTATGTGGTTGTGGAAATTCTTTAGAAAGTTTTCTTTGCCCTGTTCTCTGGTATTGGGAGCCGTGGGCTATCTGATTTTCGCCAATGTTCCTTTTCTGGAACCTTTGGGCGATGCGGTGGGACCGAAGCTGGTGGATATGATGCCGGTGGTGCTCTTTGCCTTGCTCTATGTTACCTTCTGTAAGATTGAAATCAAGGAGATGAAACCGAAGGCTTGGCATTTTATCCTGCAGCTCATCCGAACCAGTCTGGCACTGATGATGGTGGTGCTTATCTTCGAATTCGGAGATAATTATGAAACCAAGCTGGTGCTTGAAGGTGCTTTCATCTGTTTTATCTGTCCTACGGCGGCTGCCGTGGCTGTGGTGACGGAGAAGTTGGGTGGAAGCATCGGCTCGTTGACAACTTATACGGTGATAGCCAATGTCTTTACGATGGTTATCATTCCTAGTCTTTTCCCGATGGTGGAGAAGGGGGCAGATGTTTCCTTTCTTTTTATGAGTGCGATGGTGTTCCGAAACGTAACCACGGTACTGGTGGTTCCTTTGCTTCTGGCTTTGCTGAGCCGCAGGTTTCTGCCTAAATGGGTGGATAAGGTGAAGAGCGTGAAGGATCTGGGCTTCTATATGTGGTGCTTCAACCTTACTATCCTGATGGGCGAGACGGTTCGCAATATCCTCCATGCCGAGGTTTCGGGATGGATTCTTGCCTTGCTGCTCATTGTTCCGCTCTTTGTTTGTATTGTCCAGTTCGCCATCGGTAAGGCGGTGGGCAGACATTATGATGCGAGCATCAGTGCCGGTCAGGCTCTGGGACAGAAGAATACCATTGTGGGTATCTGGCTAACCCTTACTTTCCTCAATCCGCTTGCTGCCGTAGCACCGGGTGCTTATGTGGTTTGGCAGAACCTGGTGAATGGCTGGCAACTGTGGTATAAGGAGAAATACGGAAAACTGAAATGGTAGGACGCTAAGTTATAATGATGCGGTAATACTGTGAATTATAGAAATCGGACTGAGTAATATTATATTCGTACTGGGTAATATTATATTCTGCCCGTACTTTGGCAGAATATAATACGATGTTTCTGAATGTGCCTCGGCATGGCAATTTATTGCCCCCTTCTAGGGCAATAAAGTGCCGTACCGAGATATTTTTTTATATCTCGGGATGAAAAAAAAGAGTAGGGCGTGGTATACTGAAAAACAGTATATCGGGTGTTTAAGAGCCAGTTTCGATTTTACTCTTCACTCTTCACATTTTATAGGTAACCTGCTGTGCTACTGCGGGTTGAGTGGGTGAAGAGTTGATGGACACTCTTCACCACTCTTCACCACTCTTCACTTTAGTGGGAAAATGGCTTCTATTGAGGCTTGTCTTTGCCATCTATTGAGGCTTGCTTCAGCCATCTATTAAGGCTCGCTTTAAGTCTCATTTGCTTCTGGAATAAGCCTTTTTCCAATTTGATTTAAGCCTTCTTTGAATTTGGTTTAAGCCTTAGATAAAGTTTACGTGGGGCTTTGTTAAAGTTTACTTGAGTCTTATTCCGATTCCAGGAGACTCTGAAAGCCCTTTCTGAGCTGCTCAAAATCACTTGATGTGAAGAGTGGTGAAGAGTTGTGAAGAGATAAAACAACTCTTCACCCTTCCAACTTTCAGTAACACAGAAGGTTATCTGTAAAATGTGAAGAGTGAAGAGTAAAAACGTATTTGGGTTGTATTCCTTGTTTATTTGCTCGTAGAGATAAATATGCACTCGATGGTTACGTTGCCATCCATCCATTTGGCTGGAATGGTGTAGGTGCCATCCTTGGCGATATCTGTCTTCTTGAGCGATTCTATCTGGTCACCATGGGTAATGGTGAAGTCACCGTAGGTGAATCCTGGAGCAGGAACCATCTTCACCTTGAATGGCTTGCCGTATGCCACCTTGTGGTTGTTGAGGGTGGTTCCGTCTGCTGCGGTCACCATACCGTTGCGGTTAGCCTCGGTTACAGAAACAAACTCGCTGTGAGCCTTCTTCTTTGCAGCACCTTCGGTCTTCAGCAAGGTGATGCGGGGAGCGTTGGTCAGGTGGATATTGATGTCGTCAATATATACTACTTCATCCTGCTTCATCTCGTGAGGTGACTCAGCATGAGGAACCACAACCAGGCTATAGATGTCTACACCTTCTGCACTCTTGATTGGGAAAACGGCATCAGCCCACTGTCCTGCAGGAACAGGAGTGGTTGACTTGATCCAGAACTGCTCCACTTCGTTAGACTGTCCGGCTCTGTCTCTACGCTTTCCAAGTCCTACCAGCATCACTCTGCCTTCCATCGGACGGTTGATAAGTACATGAACTACTTTTCCTGAAGGCCCCAGTGCAATCGGTTTCTTCAGATCTATTCTTGCACCGAAGATGTTGGATGCCAGGCGTGAACGCTGGAAGGCAAGCACCTTCTTGTTGGGATTGTTGGTGAGGTCAGGATTATCCACAACCTCGCAGTTGCCCGCCAGTTCTCCTGTGCGGAATGGGGAATGCTCCCATCTGTCGTAAACTCCCACGGATTTGTAATCCTGGGTGTCGAACTTAATTTCTTGTCCCATTGCAGCCAATGGTAACAAACACAATGCTATGAGTAATTTCTTCATATTCTTAGTGTAGAGTCAAAGTTTAAAATACTTTTATGGAATGTAACAATGGGCAAGCCTTGCTGTCGTCGATGACAACCTTCAGGCCTTTCACCTGATAACCCTTGCCGTAGCTGTCGGATGTGCTGCCGTTCAACGGGATGATGCGCTTGTATCCGATGGTTGTGGTGGTGCACTTCTCAGCGATAGGTTTCCATGTCTTTCCGTCTTCAGAGATTTCGATATGGAACTTTCTTACTCTCTGACCCTTGCGGATGTACTCCATCATATCCACATAGCGAACGGTCTGTGGCTTGTCCCAGTTGAAGGTGATGGTAGCCTGCTTCACGCCATCATCAGTAGCCCAATAGGTATTCTTGTTGTTATCGGTCAGGTTCTTGGCTGCATAGTTGCGGTTGGCACCAGCCTTTCGGGTGTTGCTTACAGTAACCTTTGCCTTCTGTGCCAGGTCCTTGCCCAGACGGGCACGAATCATGTTGCCCATATCCTTGAGGACACGGACGTCGATCTCTGGCAACTGACCACTCTTGTCTGGAGGGCAGTTGAGAATCAAGGTAGCATTTCTACCTACAGTCTCCAGATACATCTGGAAGAGTCGCTCTACAGAGAGAGGCTTCTCGCCCTCGTGCCAGAACCATCCCTTGTCAGTAAGTTTGGCATCGCTCTCTCCCGGGTCCCACTGCCATCCGTCTTCGGTACCATACATACCATTGCTTTCAGGAGCATAACCTCTTTCGTCGGTGAGCCAGTTTGTTTCGCCAGCCCATCCAGCCTCGTTACCAATCCATCTTGACTCAGCGCCCACACCCCAGAGGATGATGTCTGGGCAAACCTTGTGGATAGAATCTCTGAGGTTAGGAATGTCATAATAGGTAGAACGGTCTACATTGACGGTGGTATTGCGTCCGCCGTAGTATCCGTCGCCACCGTTGGCACCGTCGAACCACATTTCGAACTGGTCTTTACCATACTGAGCCAATTCAGCGCACTGGCGGAGGAAAACGTCGTTGACATATTTCTCTGTGCCGTAGTATTTGCTGTTTCTGTCCCATGGAGAAACATAGAAACCATACTTCATTCCCAAGCTTCGGGCAGCCTTGGCAAAGTCGCGTGGAATGTTGGTGGTCTTACCGTTCTCATTGCCGGCATTGACGATGGAATGGTCAGTAGTAGATGTAGGCCAGAGGCAGAAACCGTCATGATGCTTGACTACAGCTATACCGCCCTTCATGCCAGCAGCCTTTACAGCCTTGAGCCATTGCGTAGGGTTAGGCTTCTTGGTAGGTGCAAAAAGGGTTACGTCTTCACTTCCCAAGCCCCATTCTCTGTTGGTATAGGTGTTCATTCCGTAATGGAAGAAGGCATAGAATTCTGTCTCCTGCCATTTCATCTGGCGATCGCTAGGAACAGGGAACACAGCTGTAGGCTCGTTGTCCGGATTAGGCAACGACTGCTGCTTAACTTGGAATACACTCTGAGAGTGGCCAGCCATGGTAGACATGATGAAGGTCACTCCAAACAAAACTTTTTTGATGTTCATGGTTGTTGTATTAAAATCGATACACTTTATTCTTGCCACAAAAAGAAGTTGATAATTGTTAGTTATTGTCGTTATTGGTTATTGTCGTTAATATATATATTATCTTATGCAAAGATAATGCAAACGAGCGCAATGAAAGCTAGCTTTCAAATTGCCGAGTGTAGCTTATCTTATGCAAAGATATGAGTTTTCGGAAAAGTTTCAAAACTTTTCTGGTTAATTAAATATAAACGCCCGCAATTTGTGGTTGCGGGCGTTCATATATGATTAATCCTGTGTAGGATAAATCAAGTTAGCTTCTGTGATACAGTTGAGCACCTCTTCGAGATATTTCTTCGATTCGTACTTAGCCATAGGCAGGTCGTGGAGCAGATAGTTGCCGCAATCCTTGGCTGCCTGTCCAGGAATTTCGCCTTCGAAATCGGCAATGAACTGGAAGGTACGCTTCATCAGTTCTACGATGTCCTTGCTCTCCAGATCGCCCTTGATGAGGAGGTAGTTGCCGGTAAGGCATCCCATTGGTCCCCAATAGATGATGCGGTCTTTCCACTCCTCGTCGTTACGCAGGTAAGTGGCAGCCAGGTGCTCGATGGTATGGATGGCACCGTTGTGGAGACAAGGCTCCTGGTTAGGCACCTTCATGCGGATATCGAAAGTGGTGACTACTTCTCCGCCTACCTCGTCCTTGCGGCTTACGTAGATGCCGCGGAGCAACTTGTTATGATTGATTGTAAAACTTGGAATCTTATTCATATAGTTTATAATTTACAATTTATAGTTTACAGACTTTCCAGGAAAGCCTTGGTGACATTGAACGAGCCTTCTGCCATCTTAGCCCAGAAGTCGAAGTACTGCTGTGCCTTGGTATCCTTCAGAGGAACATCGCTGATGATGCGGAAGGAGATGAAAGGAGTCTTGTAGATGTGGCAGGTCTGTGCAATGGAGCAGCTTTCCATATCCACAGCCATGGCATGAGGGAAATGTTCCAGGATGGAGCGCATCTTCTCCTTGCTGTCTACAAACCATTCGCCGCTAACAATCTGTCCGGCATGAATCTTCGGATGCTGGTTGGCGGGCAGTTCATTGATGGCAAGTGCTTTCTCCACATACTCCTTTGGAGTCTTGAAGGTGGCTGGCATACCGAGAATCTGTCCAAACTCGCATTCATCACCGCAGTAGGCATCGTGATAAACACAGTTGGTTGCCACTACTACTTCAGTAACATTGAGGTTGATGTCTGCACCGCCAGCCACTCCCGAAGAAATCACGAGGTCCGGGTGATAATTATCAATCATTTCCACCGCTCCGATGGCGCTGTTCACCTTTCCAATGCCGCACTGCTGCATCACCACCTCGTTCTCGCCGATTTTTCCGATGACGAAGTCCTTATGATTCTTTCGCTCTGTCTGCGATTCTGTCAATAATGTCTTGAGCTGCGTGAACTCCTTGTCCATCGCAACGATAATTCCTATTCTCATACTGATTTATTTCAAATTTGGGTGCAAAGTTACAAAATAAATCCCATAAAAGAACAATTCCCCACCTATATTTTATAACAGGCAGGGAAATGTATATCAAGTTTTAACTACAAAACGTATGGTTGTTTTCTTCTGTTAGAAATTTACGCCAAAATTGAGCATGACGGCTCTGTTGCGTGCCTTGTCAAATGTATCGTGGCAGATGTTGGCAAGACCGAGGTCGTAGGTGAGGTCGGCATAGAACATGTCGTAGCCGATACCGCAACCGATGCGGAGACCGCCATCCAGGCGACGGAAGTTGTTGCTTCGGAATGAACTCTGAGCCTCGCGCTCAGCAAAGTTCTTGATCTTGCCACCCACGCCTGCTGCAAAATATCCACCGGCAAACGGCTCTATGGTTAAGTCATCATCTATCTCATATTTATATTTTACTACTACCGGAATCTCCAGATAGTTGAGGTCGTAGGTCATCTTCTTGCCTCCGCCTAAGGATTTCTTTCCACCTTTTTCTATATAATAGAGACCAGTCTCCAGATAGAGTGGGTCAGAATAGGTAAGCGGGAAGCCGGCTACAACACCTACGTTGAGACCTGTCTGCCAGTCGCCACCATCGAGACGGCTGTCGTCAGAAGTGATGTATGAGAATCCGGGTCCGATGCGGATGCCGTAATAGGTATCGACGCCCTTATTCTTGAATCCATAGTCGAGATGCCCCGTCTTCTGGTTATAATATTTACTGTGCTTGTAATTCTGTGCAGTAGATGGGATGACTGCCATCAGCATCGCCATCAAGATAAATACGATTTTTTTCATAATCTTACTCATTTTATGTTTATGGGTGCAAAGGTATGGCTTATCGGCAGATAAACCAAGATAGTTTCCCTAAAAGTTAGGGGGAAACCCCTATTGTGACTTTTCTACGATAAAAAAAGTAAAAAGTTTCTTCTTTTATTTTGTAGTGTCTTCGATTTGTGCTAACTTTGTCCCCAAAATTATAAACGTTTATAGAAAATATGAAATTTTTGAAGAAGTATCTACTGGATATTCTGGTAGTAATTATTTTTGCGGTAATCTCCTTCGCCTACTTCATGCCAGCTGACATGGACGGACGAATCCTGTTCCGTCATGACTCTGCGGCAAGCAAGGGACTGGGACATGAGAAGGAACTTTACCAGCAGCAGACTGGCGAGACTACTCGCTGGACCAACTCTGTATTCGGCGGAATGCCAACTTATCAGATGTCGCCTTCGTATGGCAGTACCAAGGTGCTCGACCAGGTAACTAAGGCTTATCACCTGTGGCTGCCAGATTATGTATGGTATGTATTCGTATATCTTCTGGGCTTCTACATCATGTTGCGTGCTTTCGATTTCCGACAATCGCTGGCGGCATTGGGTAGTATCATCTGGGCATTCTCGTCCTACTTCTTTATCATTATCGCAGCCGGTCATATCTGGAAGGTATGGGCACTGGCTTATCTGCCTCCTATGATTGCGGGAGTGGTGCTGGCTTATCGCGGCAAGTATCTGAAAGGTTTGCTCCTGACAGCCATCTTCTCGGCTTTCGAGGTGTACGCCAACCACGTGCAGATGACTTATTACTATCTCTTCATCATCCTCTTCATGGTGATTGCCTTCCTGGTAGAAGCCATCCAGAAGAAGCAGCTGGCTCGTTTTGGCAAGGCTACAGCGGTATGCGCAGTGGGTGCCCTCATCGGTATCTCGCTCAACCTGTCCAACCTTTATCATACCTGGCAGTATGGTCAGGAAACCATGCGCGGAAAGAGTGAACTGGTCAAGAAAAACTCTGCTAATCAGACCAGTAGTGGTCTGGATAGAGACTATATCACTCAGTGGAGTTATGGTATTGACGAGACTTGGACGCTCCTGGTTCCAGATGCCAAGGGCGGTGCTTCCGTGCCTCTTGCCCAAAACGAGAAGGCAATGGAGAAGGCAGACCCTAACTTTGTTCAGATTTATCAGCAGCTGGGTCAGTACTGGGGTAATCAGCCTGGTACCAGCGGTCCGGTATATGTTGGAGCATTCGTATGTATGCTCTTTATCCTTGGGCTGTTTATCGTAAAGGGTCCGATGAAGTGGGCTTTGCTCGCTGCCACCATTCTGAGCATCCTGCTCTCATGGGGTAGAAACTTCATGCCGTTCACCAATTTCTTCCTGGATTATATTCCGATGTATGCCAAGTTCCGAACGGTGGCTTCCATCCTCGTTATCGCCGAGTTTACCATTCCGCTGCTGGCGATGATGGCGTTGAAGAAGATTGTGGATGAACCGGAAGTGCTGACTTCTAAAATTAAATATGTATACGCCAGCTTTGGTCTGACTGCAGGTTTCTGCTTGCTCTTTGCCATCATGCCGAGCGTATTCTTCCCTGATTTCGTCTCAGCCCAGGAGACTCAGGCGCTGCAGCAGTTGCCTGCTGAATATCAGGGTCCTATTATCAGCAATCTGGTAGAGATTCGCAAGAGTATCTTTACTTCTGATTGCTGGCGTTCGTTCTGGATTATCGTTATCGGTTCAGCCTTCCTGCTGCTTTATAAGATGAAGAAGCTCGGTGCAGAATTCATGATTGCCGGTATCGCCGTGCTCTGTCTCGTGGACATGTGGATGGTGAACAAGCGTTATCTCTATGACGATATGTTCGTGGACAAGGTAGAGCGTGATGCTCCTCAGCAGATGACAGAGACCGATAAGATTATCTGTCGCGATAAGGCACTCGACTATCGTGTGCTCAATCTCGCATCGAATACCTTCAATGAGAACGAGACTTCTTATTATCATAAGAGTATCGGTGGATATCATCCAGCTAAGTTGCGCCGTTATCAGGAGATGATTGATGCTCACATCGCTCCTGAGATGCAGAAGACAATGAAGGCTGTGGCTGAGGCTGGCGGTGATATGACCAAGGTGAATGGAGATAGTATCTTCCCTGTATTGAATATGCTGAATGCCAAGTACTTCATCATGCCTTTGCAGGGCGGTCAGACTGTTCCTGTTCAGAATCCATACGCCTACGGCAATGCCTGGTTTGTTGACGAGGTGAAGTATGTGAACAATGCCAACGAGGAAATCGAGGGCGTGGGCAAGGTGAACCTCCGTCATGTAGCCGTGGCTGATGCCAAGTTCAAGGAGCAGCTGAATCAGAGTGTAAAGCAGGATGATACTTCGGTTGTGAAGATGACTGCCTATAAGCCAAACAACTTGACTTACGAGGTGAAATCGACCAAGGGTGGTGTTATCGTATTCTCTGAAATCTACTATCCGGGTTGGTCTGCTACCGTAGATGGAGAGCCTGTAGAACTCGGTAGAGTAGACTATATTCTCCGTGCGCTCAATGTGAAACCGGGTAACCATAAGGTGGTACTCGATTTCCATCCACAGTCGCTCAAGAATACAGAGACTGTAGCATACGTAGGTTATGGCGTTCTTGTACTCCTTATTATAATAGGTATAGGAGTGGAAGTCAAGAAACGCAAGAAGAATACTGAAGTAGTTAAGGAATAAAGGAGTAGAAGAGATGCTGTTTCGGACAGAAATCGATATTCCTAAGGCTGACTTTGAGATACAGCCGGCAGAGCAAATGCTCTTTGTGGGCAGTTGCTTTGCCGATAATCTGGGGCGCAGATTCCTGGAGAATCGCTTCCGGGCTACGGTGAATCCTTTCGGAGTGATGTATAATCCGGCTAGTATTCTTCATACGGTGGAGAAGAGCCTGGATGTTCATCCACGGGTTGCGGTCTTTACGTTGGGGACAAACCATGTGTATATATTGAAGGAGACGGGCGAAATAGTGGACAACTGCCAGAAACGCCCACAGCGTCTTTTCGAAGAAAGGGAACTGAGCGTGGATGAATGTGCGGACTATCTGCAAAAGGCGATAGATTTGCTGAAGGCAGAAAGAAAGCAAACTTCATCAGCAGACGGTGGCTTGAAGGTTATCATCACGGTGAGTCCTATCCGATATGCCAAGTATGGCTATCATGGAAGTCAGCTTTCCAAGGCTACGCTTCTGTTGGCTGCCGATAAGCTGGTAAAGGCGAATCCGGGAGTGGTGAGCTATTTCCCGGCTTACGAAATCATGAACGATGAACTTCGTGATTATCGCTTCTACAAGGAAGACATGCTGCATCCGAGCGACCAGGCTGTGGAGTATATCTGGGAGAAATTCCGGACAGTATACTTCGGAAAAGCAGCCGAGCAGTTTCTGGAAGACTGGAGACCCATCCGGGAAGCGCTAGGGCATAAACCCTTCAATCCTGATAGCGAGGAACACAAAAAGTTCATCGCCAGGACGGAAGAAAGGAAAAGAGAATTTGAGGAGAAGTATCTTCTCTTATAAAATATAGAATCATTAAAGTATTAAGACAATGACATATACTATTGAAAAGGTAACCACACTGATAGGTGCGCGTCGCTATGGAGACAATGATACCAACATCGGTTTTATCCTGACCGATAGTCGTTCACTTTGTTTCCCAGAGGAAACTCTATTCTTTGCGCTCAAGTCGGAGCGTAATGATGGTCACAACTATATACCTGAGCTGTATCGCAGAGGTGTGAAAAACTTTGTGGTGACTGATGTTCCTAAGGGGTACGCTTCTGATTATCCGGAGGCAAACTTCCTGAAGGTTGTCAATACGCTGGAGGCTTTGCAGCGTCTGGCTGAGCGTCATCGTGATGAATTCAATATCCCTATCGTGGGGATTACGGGTTCCAACGGCAAGACCATGGTCAAGGAGTGGCTCTATCAGCTGCTCTCACCAAGTATGTTCGTTACCCGCAGTCCTAGAAGTTACAATTCCCAGATAGGTGTGCCATTGTCTGTCTGGTTAATGAACGAACAGACTCAGGTGGGCGTGTTCGAGGCTGGTATCAGTCAGCCAGGTGAGATGCTTGCCCTCCGCGACATCATCCAGCCTACCATTGCTGTTCTTACCAATCTAGGTTCTGCCCATCAGGAAAACTTCTCTTCCCTGGAGGAGAAGTGCCGTGAGAAGCTCATCCTCTTCCATGATGCTGATACCGTGGTTTATGATGGAGATAATGAGGTGATTACCAAGGTGGTGGCAGAATATCCTGATTATAAAGGTGAAAAACTCTTCTGGTCGCTCAAGAATCCTGAGGCTCCTTTCTTTGTCAAGAGCATCGAGAAGCAGCAGAGCGTGAGCGTCATCACCTATATATATAAAGGTGAGGTGGATAGTTTCTCCATCCCATTCATCGATGATGCTTCTATCCAGAACTCTATCATCAGCGCTGTGGTGGCTTCTAAGCTCGGAATCTCTGCTGAGGATATTGATAAGCGTATGGCGAAACTCGAACCTGTGGCTATGAGACTGGAAGTGAAGGTGGGACAGCACGGATGTACTCTTATCAACGACAGTTACAACAGCGACATCAATTCGCTTGACATTGCTCTCGACTTCATGAATCGTCGTCCGGATCATCGTGGACGCCGTCATACCTTGATATTGAGCGATATCTATCAGAGCGGCCAGACTCCGGAGGCGCTATATAAAGAAGTGAGCGATCTCGCCCGCAAGCGTGGAGTTGTGAAATTCATCGGTATTGGTCCTGAACTCTGCAAGCAGCATGATATTATTCAGATTTCTGAAAAGTTCTTCTTCCAGGATGTAGAGGAATTCATAGCCAGCGAGGTCTTTGCTTCCTTGCGTGATGAGGTCATTCTGCTGAAGGGCGCCCGCCAGTTTGGCTTTGACCAGCTCACCGAACTGCTGGTACAGAAGGTACACGAGACTACGCTGGAGGTGAATCTGAATGCCGTGGTAGCCAATCTGAACTACTACCGTGCGTTTATGAAGCCGGAAACCAAGC
>ERZ780198.654-NODE-654-length-37015-cov-3.676677_pt1 | contig 37015 bp, 21 predicted proteins | sample MGYA00510979_ERZ780198 | MGnify/ENA primary metagenome ERZ780198 (study PRJEB29588, sample SAMEA2158039) | human gut metagenome | biome: human gut; feature: human-associated habitat; material: faeces | place: Denmark | collected 2008/2010 ...
CTTTTTTCTTCGCCTGAAAAAAGTGTGATCCCTTTTGTCTCATTTTCAAAAGAGAAGCATAGTGCCAACGTACTTTATACCGTGTAATTCCCCTCTACGGTGGGAATAACGAGACCTTCGGAAACGGCAAGTTCGATGGCGCGACCGATCGCGGCGACGACTTTCGGGGTTCGGCGAGGACAGTTCATAAGCGCGGAAACGGCCTTTACGAGACCGGCGCGGTCGAGCGAACCGTTCTGTTCGACGGCGCAACGTACGGCAACGGCGAGTTCTCGCGGGCAAACGTCCGAAATATCGCGGTCGTACTTCTCGTCGAGAGGACGGAACACGACCGGATCGGACAGGGCGTACCACGTTTCGTCGTCGATCGTTCGGGCAAACTGCGAGAGCGAACGAACGAGATCGATAAGTCTTGCTCTTGCCTTTTTGGTCGTGGGCGGAACCGAATAAATTTCGCCAAGCCGCGACACGACGTAATCCTCGCGGACGGGTCCCTCGCCTGCGATAATCGCTTCGGCTTTGTTCTTTATCGCGTCGGCGTTCGCCTCGTCCAGAGCGTAATCCGCGCCTGCGCGGGCGAGCGGTTTAAGCGTCACTTTGCGATACGTCTTGCGGTATTTATTCAGCGTTTCGCGCGCAGTCTTTTTCGAGTGAGCTCCGCTGCCGACGATTGCGGCGACGGCGTCTTTTATGCGGGCGATTTCGCGGCGCGGATTGCCGAGATAATTGACCGTCCAAAGATGATAAACGTTCCAGCCCAGAGTTTTGAGTATGCGCGTACTCATAGCCACGCGGTCGCGCACGGACGGAATACGGTTTTCGTTTTCGCCGTCGCAAACAACCGCGAGAATATACTTTTTCGGGTCGCGCGGATCAACCACGGCGACGTCGATTTTAAAGTCGCTTACGCCGAGATCGTAATCGCATTTAACGCCCTTTTCGGCAAGTTCGAGCGCGATATGTTCGCCGAGTCCCTTCTTTTTCTCGCCGGCGTTGCGGTAATCGACGGCAAGCATTTCTCTGCCGCGCTCGGCGTATTCGAGAAACGCTTTGAGGCTCTTCACGCCCTTGCCCGACACGCGGTTAAGATCGATCATGTTCGCCTTTATGGACGAAAAAACCTTCATTTCGACGCGCGCGCGGGAAGCGGCTACGTTGAGCCGTCTTTCGCCGCCCGCCTGATTGAGAGGACCGAAATTGAGCGATAACTTGCCGTCCTTGTCCGGACCGTATCCGACCGAGAACAGAATGACGTCGCGTTCGTCGCCCTGCACGTTTTCGAGGTTCTTGACGAAAATCGGTTCGTCGCGCTCGTAAGCGACCGATTCGAGACCGTGCTCGGCAATCGCCTTGCCTAAAGCGTCCTCGATGTACGCCTGCTGAGCGGTATTGAACGTAACCACGCCGACGGACTGAGCGGCAAGCGCGGGATTTTTGAGCCGCGAAATAACGTCGCGGACGAGTTCCTGCGCCTCGCGCTTGTTATGCTTCGCGCCGCCGCGCTCGTACACGCCGTCTACGTAACAAAGCGACACTCTGCCGTCCTTTTCGGAGGGCGACGGGAACGTGAGAAGTCCGTTGTCGTAGAAGTTCGCGTTGGAAAAAGCGATAAGGCTTTCGTGATGCGAACGATAATGCCAGGTAAGCCGGCGTTCGGGCATACCGACGGCGAGGCAGTCGTCTAGTATGCTTTCGAGATCTTCCGTTTCGAGATGTTCGTCGTCTCGGAAGTCCGCGCCGAAAAACGACGTGGGCGGGAGTTGTTTGGGGTCTCCTACGACGATAACCCGATCGGCGCGGGCGATCGTTCCGACCGCTTTACACGTCTGAACCTGTGACGCCTCGTCGAACACGACAAGGTCGAATTTGTCGAGTCCGAGGTCGAGGAACTGCGTTACCGACGACGGACTCATAAGCATGCACGGGCATGCGAACTTCATGATCGTCGGTATAAGCGTAAACAGTTTGCGGAGCGTGATACCCTTTACGCCGTTTTTGACCGCGCGCAGCAACACGACTTTTTCGAGGTTGTGATCGCCGTCCGCGTGAGGCGCGGGAATATTCGCGACGAGTTTTCGGTAAAGGTCGGCGCGAACGAGCCGTTCGTACTCGTCGGAGGCGGCGCGGAACCGCTCGATAGTTTCTTCGAGCGCGAGTCCCGAAAACTGACAAAGCCTGTCGTCGAGCGCGATTTCGCTGCGGACAAAGTTATAATACACGCATTTTTTGAAACACGACAGCACGTCGTCGGGCGTGATTTCGCCGAGCGAGAGAGGTTCGAGCACGAACTCGAACCCCGATCTGCGACATTCGTCCGCAACGCTCTGGTACCTGCACCACCCGCCTATACGGTCGAGGTTGCGGGCAATAAGCGCGATACGGTCGAGTTCGTCGCCGATTTCACCCGTTTTAAGCGACGGGGAAATCGCGAAAATCCGGCGAAATTCGGCTCGGGTGCGCTCGACGCGCTCGTATGCATCGGCGTAATATCCGAGATAGAGATACGGCGAATTTATCCGCATAAATCGCGCGGACTCGAAAAACACGGCGGGATCGAAGTCGGCGTAAATGCTCTCGCCCGCCCTCGTAAACGCGGCAAGGTCGGCGGCGTATTCCTTTGCTTTTTCGTCCGTATCGCAGCCGAGAACGCTTAACGCCGCTATGCGTTTTTTCTCCTCTTCGACGGTGGTCGCAACGCGGAGAACGTCGTTAAAATAATCGTACGTATCCTCTTTTTGAAGTTTGCAGCGTACGGAAGTGGCATATTTTTTCGCGATTTTCGCGCCGTCTTTCTGCTTTACGGAGGCGGCGACGACTTTGCCCGAATCGAACGCGTCCGACGGGAACTCGCCCCACTTTGCGGCGAAGTCTTTTTTAAGTCTCTTTTCCTGCCCGCCGAGCGCGATAAGCGTATCCGCGGCGGACAAAAGCGGCAAGCCTTCGCGCCCGAGGTCGAGCGCGCCCGCAACCGCCGGCGACGATCCGATGAGTTTTGCTATTTCGTAAAGACCTTTGGTTTTTTCGGGGGTAAGCGACGCGGTGCGCATGTTGAGAGTCTGCGTGAGCGCGCGGGCGTAGAAACGAAGCGTTTTGAGTTCGCGTTCGTAAATTTTAAGCACGCTTTCGCCCGCGATCCGCCACTTTTCCGAATAATCGAACTTGCCGATTCCCTTAAACGGCGAACGTTCGAGATCGCCGCATTCTTTGGCGCGGACGACGAGTTCGGTAAGAAGGGAGAGATATTTTGCAAAACTCTCGCGGGTGAGTTTTTCGTAAAACAGACTGTCAATCGTAAGACAGTCGGGCGCGTCGCGGTTGTCGAGGTACCCCAGAACCGCCTCGTACACCGAAAATCCGATCGGATGAATATCGTGCATGGCGCGCATTTCGCCGCCCAGCCGCTCGATCATTTCGGTAAGTTCGCCGCGTCTTTCGTCGGTGAGTTCGCCCGCGTCCGTACCCGCAAGCGACATCGTCCCGACGAGTTTTTCGGCGACTTCGGTTTTCTTCGTTTTTTCGGAATAAAGTTCGAGACAGAAATCGCCTATTCCGATGTCTTTAAGTCTGCGCGCAACGACGTCGAGCGCGGCTGCTTTTTCCGCGACGAACAATACGCGCTTACCGGCGGCGAGGTTGTTTGCGATTATGTTGGTTATGGTCTGGGACTTGCCCGTTCCGGGCGGACCGTGAAGAACGAAACTCTTGTCGAGCGAATCGACTACCGCCGAGTACTGCGACGAGTCCGCGCTTATCGGCAGGATTATTTCGCCGCCCTCCGCGTACGCCTCGTCCGACGGAACGAGTCCGCTTACGTCGTCTTTCGCTACGAATTCGCTCATACCCGACAAAAGCGAGCGGATAAGTTTGTTTTTGCGGAATTCGTCCACGTGGTCGTGAACGTCCTTCCACATCAGATACCCCGAAAAGGACATCGACGCGAGGTACACGCTGTCGTAGAAGGTCCAGCCTTTGCGCCCGGCGACTTCCTGCTTTATACGTGCGATCGCGGCGGAGAATCCGGCGGTCGCGGTGGGCGCAAAGTCCGCGAGTCCGCGAAGATCTATATCGAACTGTCCGTAAAGGTATTCGAGAAGGGTCGTGTTTACGTGTACTTCGTCCTCGTTTATCGTAACGCGGTAAGACGGTTGAGCCGAACCTTTGCGCGTGAGCGACGCGGGATAAAGAAGGAGCGGAGCATAGCGCGGTTCTTCGTCGTCGCGGTTCCACTGCACGAACCCCGCGGCAAGGTAAAGCGAGGGCGTTCCCGTTTCTTCCAGCCTGCTCTTTTCTTTACGGTAAACCGCCGTCATCGCGCGGTCGAAATCCTTGCCCGAAAGCGCGACTAACAGCCTGCCGCCGCGATATTCGTACGAAATGAGGTCGCGGACGGGCTTTATGTACGTTTCTTTATTAAAAGGTTCAAAAAGGTCGGACGCAAGAGTTTTTTCTTCCTCGCCGATCGCGCGGATTTCGAATTCCGCCGACCTTGCCGCGGCGTCGATAAAATCGTCCAGCCTTGCCGTAAGCACGGGCGCGGCATACGAAGACGGCTTGAAATTGAGAAGCGGGTTGCGCATATCGAGGTCGAGCAGTCTCCGTTCCCACTGTTTTTCGCGGGTGACGGTTTTGTCGCCGCCGAAGTCGCCGCCGATTTCCTCTATTTTTTTGGGCGCGGCGGTAAAATAATCCTCCGCCTCTTTAAGGTCGTAACCTCCGCCGGGAAGCGCGACGCGTTCGGGAAGCGGGCGGATGCCGGAAATGCGGGCGTAGAACAGATCCACGAAAAAGTCGAATCCGGTTTTGATTTCCGCGGGCGTGCGGCGCTCGTTACTCTCGAAGTTCTCGCCCTCGAAAAGTCCTTTTACTCCCACTATCGAAAGTTCGTTTACACCGCGGCCGAGGCGATTTTCGACTGCGGACGGCTCGTCGATAACCGTTTCGCCGAAGCAGTCGTCGGTCAAAAACGCGCCGACGTACCACTCGCCCGAACAGCGGCCGAAAGTCGCGTGAATCCCCGCGTTTTCGAGAAGAGCCGCGGTAAGAAGCGCGAGTTCGAGTCCGGACGCGGTTTTGCTCTTAAGAACGTCCGCCGCCGAAGCGAGAATAACGTCGTCGCCCGACTGTTCGGCGCGGGTTAGCGACTGCTCGCCGAGGACGGCGTACACCGCGGCGAAATAGTTGCGAACGTCGTTTTTGCTTGCGCCGTCGTAAAATCCGGCGCGACGACGGTTCCATTCGGCAAGTTTTTTGTCCGCTTTAGCCGAAAGCGCACGCAGCGCGGACGAAGGCGAAACGAACGCCGCGAGCGAATCGGGGTGCGAGGAAAAATCGCATTCGCCGTACGCAAGCACCGCGACTTCCGCTTCCGTCTCGCCGAGGACGCGTTTACCCGAACTTACGCGCACGACGATTCTGCCCTGCGTGCGGGCGTTGAGCGCGACGGTAAAAAGCGGCGACAACAGGTTTTCGGGCTCGAATTTTATGGTCGAAAGTCTCGGAAGCGTCGTTTCGACGCAAAAAGGCACGGTAAACGCCGGTTCGGAAATAATTTCCACCCGCACGTCCTCTATATCCTCTTCGGTCGTGTTTTTTACGTACAGTCGGCTTACGGGCGAAGTTCCCGTAACTATCATATAATAACTGACGGCTTTTTGGAATTCGGCTTCTATTTCGATCTGTTTGATGTCGTCGATTTTCATATACGTATCCTTGTTTTTTCGACGCGGCGACCGTTTTTCGCGCTTTCGCCGCAACGTTCGTTTACTCAAAACCGACGGGACGCGAGTCTTTCCGTCGGTTTTTCTGTTTGTTTTTGTTTTTGCGGCGGTTATCTTGCCGAGAACTTATACACCGTTTGGGTGTGGTATTTCTCGCCCGCTTTAAGAGTCGTAGTCGGATACGACGGGCAGTTGGGGGAATTGGGATAACCTTGCGTTTCGAGGCAAAGCGCGGCATAGTCGGGATAGAGTTTTTTACCGAGCGTACCCGCAACCGTATTGGACGTATACAGTTGAACGCCGCAAAGCGTGGTAAAACATTCCATTACTCTGCCGCTTGCGGGGTCGTAAACCTCGGCGGCTTTTTCGAGTCCGTTTTCGGTTACGCGGTCAATACAGTAGTTAAAATCGAACCCTTTGCAAAGCGCGATAAGGTGTTCGGGCGAGTGCATATTCTTGCCGAGCGCAACTCCGCCTTTGAACGAGAACGGCGTGCCGTCGATCGCGAGAAGTTCGCCGTGCGGAATCAGTTCGTCGTCGGTCGGGGTGACGTAGGACGAGTTGATCGTAAGAATCTGATCGAGAACGTCGTCGCCGTCGCCGATATTGAAATACGCGTGGTTGGTGAGGTTGCAGACCGTATCTTTGTCGGTTGTCGCGTCGTAGGTGATTTTTACTTCGCCGTCGTCGGTGAGTTCGTAAGTGACTTTTACGTCGAGATTGCCGGGGAATCCCTCTTCTCCGTCGGGAGAAAGGTAAGACAGCACGAGTTTGTCGCCGAGGTTTTCGGCGGTGAAGTTGCGCATGTCGAAACCGTTGAATCCGCCGTGAAGCGTGTTTCCGCGATCGTTTGCGGGAAGTTTGTAAACCGTGCCGCCCAGCGCGAATTTCGCTCCGCCGATACGGTTGCCGTACCTGCCGATAATCGCGCCGTAGTACGCGTGCGCGAGATCGTAATAATCCTCGGGCGCGGCGTATCCCATAATTACGTCGCCGGGTCTGCCGTTGCGATCGGGCGCGGTAAGCGATAAAATTCTGCCTCCTCCCGTCATAACTTCCATTTTCATTCCGAGCGAGTTATTAAACGTATAAACGTCGATTTTTTCGCCGCCGCGGACAAACGAATAAGTCTTTTCAATCATAATATATCGTACTCCTTATCGTGATTTCGGTCGCTTTTACGCAAACTACGTCGCGTTTTCGTGCATACGTATGCGCGTTTTTGCGTTATTTAAGTTCTTCGGCAAGCGCGTCGATTTCCGCTTTGCTTGTTTCGTCGAGGGCGGACTTTACGTGGACCGTCGCCGCTATGAACGAGAGATTTTTGGATTTTTCGAGCATGCCCGCCATAACTTTTGCGGCGGTAGGCGCCCAACTTCCGTTTTCGATAAATCCGATCGTGCGGTTTTGGTAATTGCGCTCGGTAAGGTGCTCGATAAACGTGCGCATAAACGGGAAAATATCCGCGTTGTAGGTGGTTGTCGCAAGCACGAGTTTGCCGTAACGGAACGCGTCCTCCACCGCTTCCGCCATATCGTCGCGGGCGAGGTCGAACACCGTCACCTTGGGACAGCCCTTTTCGATAAGTTTCTGCTCGAGAAGTTCGACTGCTTTGCGCGTGTTTCCGTAAACCGACGTGTACGCGATAACAACGCCGTCGCTTTCCGTGCCGTAAGACGACCAGAGGTCGTATTTACCCACGTAATAACCGACGTTTTCGGCTAAAACAGGTCCGTGAAGAGGGCAAATGCGGGTAATGTCGAGGTTTGCGGCTTTTTTAAGCAGGGTTTGAACCTGCGCGCCGTACTTTCCGACGATTCCGAAATAATAGCGGCGAGCCTCGCAATCCCAGTCCTCGTCCGCGTCGAGCGCGCCGAATTTTCCGAACGCGTCGGCGGAGAACAGCGTTTTGTCGAGATCGTCGTAAGTTACGATAACTTCAGGCCAGTGAACCATAGGCGCGGTAACGAACGTGAGCGTGCGTTTGCCGAGAGGAAGTTTGTCGCCCTCGCCGACGATTATACGATTATCCGCGTAATCGGTTCCGAAAAAGTTTTTCATCATCATAAACGCCTGACGGGACGCAACGATCGTCGTATCGGGATATTTAGCCTTAAACGCCGCGATGTTTGCCGAATGATCGGGCTCCATGTGCTGAACTATAAGATAATCGGGCGCGTCTTTGCCGAGAACCGCTTCGAGATTACTAAACCACTCCTCGCCTTTCTTCGCGTCCACCGTGTCGAAAACCGCGGTTTTTTCGTCCTTTACCACGTACGAATTGTACGCCATGCCCTCCGGAACGACGTACTGACCCTCGAAAAGGTCGATTTCCCGATCGTTTACACCTACGTAAAATATTCCGTCCGCTATCTTCATTGCAAGCGTCTCCTTTCTGATTTTCCATAATTATACCACACTCGTTGAACTTTTGCAACTGTTCGCCGCCGCTTTCCGTTTCCCTTTTCTGCCCGACCCGAAATCGCAACGAACAATCGGAACGAATTCCCTTTCTGCCGGCTGAACGCGATCGTCGGATTCCGTATAGATTCGTCATTCCGACCTTAGAATTACTGAAATTACTGCCGTTAAATTTCAAATAATGGAAAAACCGACAAAAACCGACGTGTGTTTTCACGAAATATGTAAAATAATAGAAATAATTGCGTACACGGGGTGCGATTTACTTGATTAAATTATTAAAAAGTGATATAATGTAATCACAAAAATGAATAACGAAAAGAAAATGACTGAGTTACGTAAGAACTTGCGCGGGCAGATCGTTTCCCGTGCGGTGAAAGGATTTTTGACTATAAAGGAGAGAAATATGGACAACAAAGAGATCGAGAGCGACACGATACTGACGGGATTATTTATGAGGATAGGAATAAGTCCCGCGCTGGGCGGATTCGGGTATCTGAAAGAGGCGATTAAACAGTACAAGGGACATAATGGGATAATGGGGGAGTTGTGCGAAACGATAGCGAAGAAGCACGGAACGATCCGGAAAAGAGTGGAAAGAGATTTGAGATTTGCTATACAATGCGCGCATAATAACGGATCGTTGACGAATCTGAACGAAATACTCAACAACGATTGCGTAAAAGAGAACGGTTGCTTATGCTGTAAAGAGTTCGTTGCGCTTATAGCGGAATATATGAATAACGACTATCTGAAGTATAACGTGATCTGTAAGAACGTAAAAAGTCTGAATTACATATTGCAGACAAGAAGATAAAACGAAAAAACAAGGAAATGTGAGATTCCCCGTACGAGTAAACGGTCCTCGTACGGGGATTATTTTTTGCGGATAGTCCTGCGGGCGGGTATCGACTATTTGCGGCCGTTTATCTTCGCAGGAGGATTCCCCGGCGAGGTTATCGTAAGTCGCTTTTATAAAACCCCGCTGCGGCTATACGGTCGCGGCGGGGGCGTGAAAGCACATTCGTTGTTTCGTCGTCATTTTAACGATACGTATGCGAGTTTTTGCGACGCGCGGGATATTCGTACTCCGCCGTAAGCCGAGAACCCGCCGTCTGCGGAAATAATCGGAGCGGTTTGTTATCTTCGCAATTCCACTTCCGGGCAGCCGGATTCAATATCCGTGTAACTATTGCGTTTTCAGACAGTCGATATAGAAATTCCAGTCTTCGCGGCTGAAATAATGCACGCCGTCGCGAACAAAAAATTTAATATTCCCTTTATCGTTTTTCTCGCCGACTTCGAGCGGCTTGACTAATCGCGAAAGTCCGACCGATCCGGATTCTTCGTATACTGTCGAAGCCGCTTCGGCGCAAAGATACTGTGCGTCGGTATCCGCCCAATCGTCCTTGCTCGCCGCCACGACAAACAACTTCCGCGGAAAGACCGAGGCTGCAAGGAAATGCTGATCGAACGGCATTTCGTATTCGCGATCGTTATATTTTTTGTAATTTTCCGTAAACCAGTAGCCGAACACGTCGTTGATTTTCCGTATCGTTTCGCCTTGTTTACCTCGTGAAATCGCCGCGCCCGAACATCCCGAGCAATTGACGAAACACCCGGCAAATATCGGATACAAAGCGCCTGCTAAAAGCGCGGTTTTACCGAGCCGCGAATGCCCGGCAACGTACAACCGATCCTTTTCGGCGTAGCCGCGCTCCGACAGATATTCGCCTATGAGTTTCGCGGCGAACGCCCATATCGCGATTTTACCCGCCGAATACGGATTTTTGCGCTCGAACAATTTCGCGATTCCGTCGTCGAAATTCTCGTCGTCGGAAGTGATTCCTTTATAGTCGACATGCGCTACGCCTATCCCCCGATCCATAATCTCCTCGATCGGCAGATATTTTGTCGGCACACCGGCGACGAAATCGAGATGAACGACGAAATCGGGGGCTTTTACCTTAACCGGATTAAAAATATCGACGATAAAACTTGAAGATTTTCCGTTTTTACTTAACGTGAATTTAACTTTATCGTGCAAGGCCTTTGCGCAAACGAGGCAGCCGTTATATAGGTCGGCATCTCTGTCCGTGACGTCTTCGGTTGTAACGGTAAGACCTTCACGTTCCTTTTCGCCTATTTCGCCGTACTCTTCGCGAACGATTATTTCAAGCGTCTTTTCGCGTAAAAATCTGCCGGATTCGTCGCGCGGATAATCGGGCAGAAATAATCCGTCGCGATACCGTCGTCCGCGCAAAACCGATTCGAAATCAAGTTTTTTCACACTCGTCCTCACTTTTCCGTTTTTTCCGCCCACCGCTTTTTCAACATAAACGCCGCCGCTTTCGGCTCCCGGTCTTTTGTGAAAACGCCCTTCCGGTTGCCTCGCATCCGGATAGTACCCTCTTTCGTCCTGAAATCGGCAAAATTCCAGACGTGCTCGCCGACTACGAACGGAAGTTCGTCGAACACTCTGCAGCACTCGGTAATGTAATCGCGCTGATATTCTTCGGAAAACGCATACGACTGCAAAGAATGAACTCCTTCGACCGTATCCGCGCCGAACTCGGCGACGATAATCGGCTTACGGAACTTTTCGTAATAGTTGCAAAGGTCGTTTTTATAAAGCGGCCCGATCGCTTCGATCCTGCCTATTTCGTCGTACCAGCCGTAGTATCTGTTAAGCGACACAAAGTCGAACAAATCCGCGCACTTGTTATCTTCGGCGAATTTCGTTTCCTCCGGACTTGTAATCGGCAGATCGGTAAGCGAACGCGTGTGATTCACGATTTTTTTGAAGTATTCGCGTGCGCCGTCCTCGTAAGTAGCGGCCTCGTTAGCCACGCTTATCATGACTACGCACGGATGGTTCTTGTCCCGTTCGATAAGCATCGACAAGGTTTTTTTATGAAGCGCAAGCGTTTGTTCGTCCGCCCTTCCCTCGGCAAACGTAGGCTCCCAGTGATTCATTCCTACGGCGGGGACTTCGTCTATAACCAGAATTCCGTATCTGTCGGCAAGATCGTAGATCTCTTCGGCGTAAGGATAATGACTCGTCCTTACCGAATTTGCGTTGATCCATTTAAGAAGTTCGAAACTTTTAACGTTCACGGCGGAGCTTGCACCTTTGCCGAGAACAAAAAAATCTTCGTGCATTCCGAAACCTTTGAGGTATACCGGTCTGTCGTTAATATAAAGTCCCTTTTCGTCGTAACTTACCTTGCGGATCCCGAACGCGGTCTCGTAAAAGTCGTGGTCCGTTCCGACGGAAACGGTGTAAAGTTCGGGCTTGCCGATATCCCAGAGTTCGGGGTCGGCAATATCGAAAACAACCTCCTTTGCCTCGCTCGCTTTTACGATTTTCCGGGCGACGACCGAATCTTTGCGGCGGATTACGAATTTAACGGCGGCAGCCTCGGGTAAATCTTCGAAAAATTCGGTTTGTACGGCAACCTTGCCGTAATCCCCGCCGACGACGGTTTTTACCGTTATATCCCTGATTGCTCCCGGCGAAATCCCGTAAACGGTAACGTCGCGGTGAATCCCGGTAAAATTGTAAAAATCATGGTTGATCACCTGCTTTTTTGCAGGGAAATCGCCGTCGCATTCAAAATATTTGCGCCCGCGGGAATTCGACTCGCACAATATGTTTCCGTCTATGAGTTTACCCATCGGAAGCGTGTGATAATCAAGCCGATTGTCCACGATCACCGACAGACGATTTTCGTCTTTCAGTCCGTCAAGCGGCAGATCTATCGGCAATTGACCGCAGATCCCTTCTCCGATTTTATCTCCGTTAAGATAAACTTCGCATTTGTGACTGGCTGCTCCGATGCGTAATCTGTAAACTTTACCGTTCTCGCGCGGAAGCGCAAAATCGGTTTCGAAAAGAACTTTTCCCACGTATTCGGCGATTTTTTTATCGGTGACGATATCGTTGATACTTGCGGGTACCGCCATAGGCGACGCGCCCGTCGCTTTCGCTACGGGCTTGTAATCGTCGTCTACCGTCTTATAATTCCATATTCCGTTTAAACTCGTGGTGCTTCTGAATTTGTTTGACTGCGGGTATAGCATGTTGTCTCCGTTGAGTTAGTTTAATTTTTTTATAATCAGGCTTTCGTATTCCACGTTACGGTATTCTCGCCGACAGTCCAGTAGGTTTCGTTCCATCCGGTCGCGGGGAAGGCAACGTCGTTATGCGTGCCGTCGTCGAATCCGAGATAAACCGTCGCGGCGTCCGTCATTATAGTACCCAGCGCGGTCGGAATACCCGTTGCGACAACGTTTTTGACCGTTGCGCTTTTGCCGAACGTTCCGAGCAGTTTAGCATAGACTTTATCACTATAATCTCCGACGTGCGTACCGGAGTAATCCACGAGAATATTTTTGACTCTGAAAGCATTCGTTTGCAACCTGTTTCCGAATATCGTAGTCTGGTCGTTAAGCGCATAGTCCGCATATACACCATATGCCGCGGGTATTTCGCCGACCTTGACGTAAATATTCTCAAGACTGCCGGAACCCGTATGAATCAGAGAAGTTACCATTCCGAGTTGCACGCCGGTAAAAGCAATATTCTTGACCGTACCCTTTTCGCCGAGATTCTGTATAAATCCGCCTGCGGTGTTAGACCAGAGTTTTAACCCGTCGATCGAGTATCCGTTTCCGTCGATCGTTCCGACAAACGGCTTGTCGACGCCGATACGATGATCGTCGCTGCCGCCGTACCAGCACCACTGAAGTTTGATATTTTCGCCGAGACGATAATAACCGCCGCCGTCGAGAAGATCGGAAATCTTTTTTATCGCGCGAAGATCGTTATCACCGTAACCGCTCGTAGAGTGATTTTTGATCGTTTTCGTAACGAATAACGCGGGCGCAGCCACTTCGTAATCCGTACCGTCCGAAGAGAATACGAATCTTACTGTTTTTTCGCCGAAACAGTCCTTTGCCGCGAAGTTAAGAGTTACTTTGCCTTTCGCGATCGAAACGCCGTCCGCCGTCTTTGTTTCGCCGACGTAAACCGCCGCGGTAACGTCTCCCGCAAACGCTTCCGTCAGATCGAAGGTTATCGGCTTTTCGGAGGTTAAGTCGGGATTGTCGTTATCGAGATTGAAATCGAGTACGGTAACCGAAGAAAGATTTTTGATAACGCGCTTATTTACGACGTCGAACGACGCTGAGGTTTTAAGAGCGGGATCGAACACCGAAGTTGCGGTAACCGTATACGTTGCGTTGGCGGCGTCCTCGGGAACGGAAATCGTATTGCCTGACAATTCGATCCCCGCGTCGATTGCGGCTTGGTCGAGAGCGACGGTCGCGTTTGCGCCGAGGGTGACAGCTCCCGTTGTTCCCTTAACTATTTCGCCCGGAACCGCGAGCGCGGGTGCGGCAATCGCTATGCTCGCGTAGTACGGAAGTCCGCCCTGTTTTACCGTCCACACGGGAGAGACAAACGAAGAATAGTCGCGCGACGTATCTGCCGCCATATCGACGAACGAACGATAAACAAAGAAATTCGTGCCGGATTCGTATGCGCCGCCCCATTTTTTTACGACGTTGCCGTCGAATGCCTCCGGAACTCCTACCGCGTACACGTCGGAAAGCACGCTAACGTCATTTAATAGTCCGACGATCGAACCCGAATATTTTTCATTAGGCGCAACGGAAATTCCCACGGCGTCGGTTACGTCAACGATAACGTTTCTGACTTTTGCTCCGACTCCCTCGCTTTGAGAAAACATCGTTGCCGTCTGCCCCCATAAAGTGCTGTCGTTATACTCGTCGTAATTATTCACGCCGAAAATTCCGTACTTGACGTAAATGTTTTCGATCGTTCCGGATCCTGCGAACACGAGCAAGCTGCGGCTATGTCCGACGCGCGCGTCGGTGAACGCAACGTCGCGCAGAACTCCGTCCTTATGTAATTTTCCGATAAACGCGCCGACTCCGTCTCCTTCGACGCCGGATACCGAGTTCCACGTAACCGTAAGTTTGTTTATCTTGTATCCCTTGCCGTCGAACACTCCCTTAAAGCCGTCGTACGCTCCGAGCGCGGTGTTATCGGAAGCGGATATGAAACTCTTCCAGATTCCGTTATATTCGATGTCGTTGCCAAGTTCGAAATAACCGCCCCATGAATTTTCGCCGCTTTCGCATTTTTTCGCGATCGTTCCGAACGAATCGAGTCCGTCCTTATCCGCAAAAACGCGGGTCACCAGCAAAAGTTTTACGCTTATTTCGTGAGCGGCTTCGTCGCTGCCGTTCACCGTGATTTTTACTGTTTGTTCGCCGTAAGCATAGCCGAAACCGTTTGCCGGCACCGTGAGTTTTTTATCCGCGGCGTTTTCGGAAGAAACCGCGACGGTTTTATCGCCGAACTTCACCGACGAAACGGTCGTATAATCGGAAATACCGGCAAGCGATATTTCGCTCGTCGCCGACTCGCTCAACGCGCCGTCGTTACCGACGCAGAGGTCGATTCTCCGGGCGGCAGTCGAGGCAAGCGTCTTTTCGAACGTCTCGGAAACGTCGCCGCAAACACATTGCTTTACGTCTTCGGTTTCTCCGACGGTCCAGACGTGATTGTGCGTTACGGTAAACGAAACGGGATCGCTCTCGACGGCGAGATAGTTGTCGGTCGCGGCAACGTAAGCCTTTACGTAATACGTTCCGGTTTCGGCTTTGAATTCGGTAATATCGCCGTACGCTCCGTCTCTTTCGGTCGCATACTTATAAATCGGTACTCCGTCGGTTGCCGTTGCGGAAGGCGAAGGCGTTTCGTTGCAGCGGATATTTTCAACCGTTACCGACGATATAGCGTTATCCGCTTTGTTCATCGTAAACGAAGCGGTTGCGGTCGCGCCTTTATGCGTATCGTCTTCGGCGACCGTCGCTTTTACGTAATATACGCCCGCACGCTTTTCTATCGCGCTCCACGCCACGAAATTTCCATCGGCGGCAAGCGAATATGAGTATTCGATCGTGCCGTGCGCTACGCTCGCGCTCGGAGCGGGAGGTGCGCCGTTATACGTTACGTCGGCTACCGTAAGATCCGAAATCGCGTTGTCGTTCTTTTTAATCTCCGCAACAACTTTCCCGATCGTCGAATCGGTATGATTCTCGTCTCCCTTTACCGCGTAATAAACCGTATATTTACCCGCCGCGGTCGCCGAAGGAATTTCCCGGGACCATTTGCCGGCGTCGGCAAGCGACACGCTCGGCTCGGTTTCTTCGCCGTCGACCGTCGCATAAACAACGGTTCCGCCGTCGGCAATGCCCGCCGTTACGAGTTGTTGCGGCGCGCCGTTTGCGAAAAGTTCTTTTGCCGAAGGCTTTGTCGTTACGCGGGACTCTGCTTTTTCGATCGTAAAAGCAAGCGTTCTCGTTGCTCCGTCGTAGTTTTCAGTCGCCGCGACGGTCGCTTTCAGGTAATACGATCCCGCGGCAGTCGGCGCTTTTGTCGAATACGTTCCGTTTTCTTCCGTCGAATAAGTAAATATCGGCACGCCGAATTTGGCCGTAGCGGTCGGATCGAGGGCGGTTCCGTAAACGACTTTTTCTCCGACCGAAATCGTCGTTATCTCGTTAGCCGCCACGGTTATCCCGCATCTGAGCGTAACGCGGGTTGCGTCGTCCTCGTCGGGATTGTTCCACTCGTATTTGTCGGGATCGGTAAGCGTAAGGACTACCGGATATTCGCCGACGTCCGTTCCGCCCGCATTTGTCGTTACCGTATAGCCGGCGTTTTCGGGAACGGAAGCGGTTTGCGTTTCTCCGTTATAGACTTTGCTTGCTATAACCGGAACGTCGAGCGCGGTTTTCGGCTCGGGTTTGTTCCCGCCACACGCAACGAACGCCCACGACGCGAAAGCGACGCAAATAGTCGCCATCAGGACTCTTACAACTTTTCTCATACTTTTCCTCCGGAATTATATTGATTATCGCACGTTTGCGCTAAATCCGATTTTATTTACGCGTGTACGTTACGCCGCCTTAAAAAAGCCGCGTGCACATCTCTTTTTAGCGTTGCGAAAGCGTTACCGTCACGTTTTCGAGCGACTTTATCTCCTGCGTTTTTCCGTCGTCCAAATATCCGAGACGGCCGAAAGACTTCACGATTGCCGTCGTAACGCCGACGAACTTGTTGTTGGTTACGCTCCAGCCGAATATCGAGTCCACGTCGCACGTTTCCGCTTTTATTTCTACGCCGCTGATCGTACAATTTTTCATATACCGCGAGGCGATAATGCCCGCGGCGGAACCGGCGTCCGCATAATAGTTTGCAACGGATATCCCGATATTGTCGATCGTCGCGTCCGAAACCGTTACGCCGAACAACGCCGTAAGATAATCGCCCGAATACGTGACGTTTTTAACTTTGAATCCGGAAATAACGGCGCCTTTGCCGACGTGACCGAACAGTCCGCCTTTGCCGACGGTGAAATTAGAAATCGTATGATCTCCGCCCTCGAACGTTCCGACAAAACCGAAATCGGATTCGTATACGGGAACCGTATCTGCCGAATAATTGAGATTGCTTCCGATTTTCACGCCGCCGAGATCTATATCGTTGCCCAGAACGTATAACCCGCCGATCGATTCTTTAGCGTCGATATTCCGCTGTCCGATACGAACGGTGTCGAGATCGGACGCCGAGCGGATAATCATCGTCACGGCGCGGATCTTCATGTCGAAACAATTGACCGTTCCGCCCGTTTCCGAATAAACCGTAAGAGTTTTTTCGCCCGTTTCGTTGCCGAATTTACTGCCGTCGAACGGTACTTTTCCGTTCGTTACGGCTCCTCCTCCGATTTTTACCGAACCGAGAAATACTTCCGCGCTGTCGCCGAGATACTCTCCCGCAAACGAAAGATCGATTTCTTCGGCGCGTTTTTCAATGTCCGTACGAGCGTGGTTCACGGTAACTTTGCGCGCTTTTACCGTCGATATCGTCGCCGTTGCGGTCGAGCCGTTAAGAAGAGACGTTACGGTAAGCGTAACGCTGCCGCTTTCCGCCGTTTCGCCGACCGTCAGAATACCGTTTGCGAACGTTACTCCCTCGGGGAGTTTTGCCGCCGTCACGTAAGCGTAGCGGGTATCGGCAACGATTTTCGCCTCATTGCCGCCGTAAAGCACGGGCGGAACGTCTGCAAACGCGATATTCGCGGTCAGATCGATTTTACCCGCGACCGATTTCGGCAACAGCATGTTGCCGGCGATTTGCCAGAACGATTTGTCGAATTCTTCGAACGCCGAACGTACGCTCTCGTTCGAGGCAATCTCTTCGTACGAAAGCGCGGTCGTCGTCGCGCCCGATTCGGAGGCAATACGCGCTACGTCCGTAATAACGACGAAGTTATCCGTATTTTTCGCGCCCGTACCGAGACAAACGTTGGTTTCCGATCTTGCCGCGTTTATTTCGTAATGGATCTCCGCTCCGATCGCGTCCACGAGACAATTGCGGACAGTAGCCGACTCGGTTGCGAAAAACGTAAAGAACGCTCCCATTTTACGCGGATTGTTACTATCGTGATACAAGTCCTTCGTTGCGTTTCCGACGCCGATTTTCGCAAACGTTATATTTACGTTTTCCACCGTGCCGCCGCCGAGCGAGCATATAAACCCGCTGTTTTCGTACAGTCCGGCATCTGTGAACGAAACGTTTTTTACGACGCCTGCGTCGTTAAGATACCCTACGAATCCGCCGCTTGACGAATCGTTTGAGCGCGCTCTTACGGTGAGTCCTTCGATGTTATGACCTCTTCCGTCGAACACGCCGCGAAATCCGTATTTTGCGCTGCCGGTCATCCAGCCGCCGCCGTTTTTGCTTGCCGCCTCGTATATTTCGTCGGTGTCGGTAACGGATACGAACGTTCCGTTATAAGAAACGTCTGCGTCCATTACGAAATACCCGTCGAGAACTCCCGTATTTTTTACGTCGCCGTTAGCGCGAGCCGCCTCCGCAAACGCGTCCAGATCGGCTTTGGATCCGATTACGAGCGAATACATTTCCGTTTCGCACACGTAGTCGTAGTTTTCCGTCGAAACGACGAAAGAGACCGGTCCCAATTCGCTGGCTTTTTTGGGTAATCTGTCTTTTTTCAGGTTGATAACGCCGCCGTCCGTGCTATCGAAAACGGATTCTCCCCTCAACGTTACGTCGACGATCGTCTCGGAAATTGCCTCGTGAATCGGCAACGTCGCGAGCCCGTTGGCTTCGACGACCGTCTCGATCGTCAGGTTTTTTAACGTTCTCTCTACCGTGACTTCGATTTCGACGGGAATCTTTTTTGTTCCGGAAACGTAAGCGCCGACGAGTTTCGTCTTGCCCGCGCCCGCGGTGCGGACGACGTATTCGCCTCCGCTACCCGATACCGTTGCCACCGAAGGATCATAAGCCGGGGAAGATAAATCCCACGCGATATTTGCTTTTTCGGTCACATTATCGCCTTTAACAGCGGTAAACGTCAGAGGAATTTCGGTTTTTTTGCCGTTGTCCGTCGTAGTCGACAGCGTTGCCGCATAGCCGTTTTCCGTAACCGTAACTTCGTCTCCGTCCGGAAAAACGTTTACGTTCGCTTCCGACACTCTTACGGTAACGTTCTTGCTTACGTAAATTCCGCGAGCGGTAACGGCGACGATAAACTCCGCCGTACCGACTTTACCCGCCGTAAAAACGACCTTTCCGTCCGCGTCGTTTTGTACGGTGCAAACGCTTGCCGTTTCGCCCGCGCCAGCGACTTCGATTGTCGCCTCGTCGGTTACGTCCTCTCCGTTGAATTTAACTTTTATCTCGTCCGAAAAAATTTGACCTTCTTCGAGACTGATATCTCCGTTAAACGCTATAACGGGAACGTTTATCGTTTCGGTGACGGTAACGGCGCAAGTCGCGCTCGCCCCGCCCGCAGAAGCGGTAATCGCGGCGGAACCCGCTTTTACGCCGTAAACGACGCCGCCGTCGACGGTAGCGACGGACTCGTCGGACGAAGTCCACGTTATCGGTTCGTCTGTGTTTTCGGCAGTTGCCGCCAGAGTAATCGTTTCGTACTCCGGAACGGACGCGCTTTCGCGGTTAATCGTAACGACGGCTACGTTTGCGGGCGGAGCGGGGTCGGGCTTGTCGGAACACGAGCAAGCCGAGAATCCGAACGTCGCAATGACGGGAACGAAAATAAGAACGAGTAAGAAAGCGATATTAGAAAATCTTTTTTTCATATCTTTATCCCCCACCGTCAATCAAGATCCCACGTCGAGAAAATCACGTCGATCGTGTAATGTTCTTCGTGAGTAGTGTTGCCGAGCGTTTCGAAATCCTCCGCAAACGCTTTTCTCATCTCTTTAAGTTGCGTTTTGCTGAACGACAGCGCGTAAGTGGTGCAGAGTACGTACCTCGGGAAGAGCGATTCGATAAGGATATGTTTGTAAACCGCGTCGTACAGTTCCGGATCGGACGAGTGCTTTTCGATGACTTTGTACGCCTCGTCGAAAAGCGAATTCCAACTCGTTATAAGTCCTTCGGGCCACACGTCCGCTCTTCCGAGCGTGTACGAAAGAACGCTGCCTCCGGTAATACCCTCTTTGTCTTTAAGGTTTAACTGAACCTCGTCGAAGTATTTTCGCATAAGAGGTCCGGCCTCGCCGAAATAGTACTTGAAGAATTTTTCGACGAGCGAATTGTAATCGACGTTTACGTCGAACATCGCCTTGCCGTTGACGTAATCGCGGAATTTCGCAAACCCGGGATTGTTGGGATTCTCCCACGTTCCTTCGGGATAAATGAAGTTTCCGCCGTATTGTTTGAAGTACCTGAAGTTCTCGACGAGTATCTCGTAATTGTTGTACGGATACAGATACTGCATATAACTGATTTCGTACGACCACACGTAAAGACTGTCCTTGTCGCCTTTCAGTCCCGACCACGCCTCGACGTAGGAAGCGTACATTCTGTTTTCGGGTTCGTAATATGAGTGAATCCAGTTGGCAAGCGACGTTGCGTACTCGTAAGCGACTCCCCTTCCGCAAATAAGCGTTTTCCCGTTGCCGTTTTCGTCGAGAACGTCTTCACCCCGACCGTCTTCGTCAAAATCGCGGCGAACGAGAGGAATTCCTCTGCCTTCGGAGTCGAGTTCGTATTCTCCGTTTGCCTTGCGTTTCGCCGGTGCTTTTACGGTCGCGCCGTATGCGAGAATAACGATATTGAATTCTCTGCCGGGCTCGTTGTCGTCGATATAATCGTAAACTTTTCCGGCGATGTCGTTGGCAAACGAAAGCATTGCCCCCGCCATAGTTCCGTAGTAATCGAAACTTGCGTTGCACGCGGCGCATTCGCAACGCGCTATCGTCTGCGTACCCACGACGTCGTTTTGCGAAATACGCATATTTGCGGCGTCCGGATATTTTTTAAGAATATTTTCGATTATATAATCCGCCATATGATCGACAAGCGCGACGTACTCGTCGTGATCTCCGTGCGCGGTAAAGCACGGCTGAGCCATCCACGGATCGGAAGAAAACCATTTTCTGTGGATTTCGCCGTTTGCGTCCGGATCGAGGAAGTCGAACAGGTTATGAACGTTTCCTATCGGCGTAGAGATCATTCCGCCGTCGGAAAGATAGCCCATGCCGTACTTCTGCTCGTCCGAAATGGTATTTCCGTTAAAACGGAATTCGTAATCGGGCTTTTCTTTAATTTCCGTTGCCGGCATGACGGAACCGTCTCTTTCGTATATCACGAGATCGTCGGCTAACATGTCGTACCCGACGATTGCGCGAAGCACGGCAAGCGCGGTAAGTTGCGCGCCGTTTTCGCTCGTGCAGTACGCAAGCATATCGTCGCCTACGGTTTTGATATAGTAACCCTGATTGCCGAGTTCGTCGTGCGACGGAACCGTCGTTGCCTCTTTAATCTCGTCGTAATCGCCTATTACTATATATTTTCCAGCGCCAAGATCGACGGCGTCGGAAGTTACGATCCCGAAAGTTGCCGAAGTCGCGGCGTTAAGATGTTTGGAAACAAACTTTGCGGCTGTTCCGAATTTTGCCGGCGCAACTATTTTATACTCCGTAACGCCGTTTTTTACCAGGTCGCCGACGGGCTCGTCGTAGTTTACGTTAACGTCGTGGAGCATTCCCTCGACGTAATGCGCTTCCATATCCGAAGCGGGCGATACCGGATCCGGAATTTTATCGGCGTTGCTTCCGCCACAGCCGCAAAGCGAGGAAAACGCAAGCACGCCCGCGAGCATCGCCGTTATGATTTTATTCTTTTTCATCTGCTTGCCCTCCGTTACTTAACGTTAACCCGCCATTTCGCAACGGCAGCGTTCCCGTCTTTGTCCACAGCGTAAACCATAAACGTATAAATTCCGGCATGTTCGCATTTTATCGAATTGGATCCGCCTTCAAGCTCTATGGTTCTGCCTTCCGCGTTGATAACGTATACCGATACCGCAATATCTTTACTCTCGGTTACGTTATCTTTTACGCTGTAATCCGGCATAACGATTACGTCGCCGACTTTCGCCTCTTCCGTGCCTTTGCTCGTCCATTCTATTACGGGGTCTTCGCTGTCGAGCGCGTTTACGATTACCGTAAACGTCTTGGATTTTCCGACCCAGTTTACCTCTTCGATTTTATACTCGATCTTGTATTGTCCGTAAGAGGCGAGAACAATCGAATAGTCTGCGTCGGGAACGACGTTTTCGAGTCGTTTGCCGTTAACGTCCGAAGCGACGCTTCCGTCCGGATTATACGCCGTAAACGCAACTTTCGTTGACGGCGCAAACACGTCGCCGCCCTCTCCTTTGCGGATAACGTACGTAGTGCCCTTAGCCCATTTGCCGCCGTAATCGCCGACTATCGAGAACGAAGGAGCGGAATTATCCGCGTTGCGGTACGAAAGCGCGTTGTCGCAAACGCTCATAACCATATACTTCGCGCCGTCCGCGTTCCCGGTCGTCGAAAGCCCCATAAACGCTTTATGCGTCGGGAACCCGTCGAATTTCTCGCCGTTATCCGTATATACAACCGGAACGGAAAGCGTTTTTTCGTTTGCCGTAACGGAGAATTTTCCGCCGGCGTACGCAAAGCGAACGTTGGAATCCGACTTGATCGAAACGTCGAGTTCGTATTCGTTGCCGGCGTGTTCGATTCCGAGTCTGCGACTGTTTATCGCGACTTTCAGCGACACGGCAACGGTCGGATTTTCGGGGTCGACGAGCGAAAATACAAAGCCGTCGTAATTCGTCTTTCCGGAAATCGTCCTTACGTCTACCGCCGCGCCTTCGGCGAGAACGGGATTTGCAAACGTCCAGCCGGCTACGTCCGTGCCGGCGCAGGGAGCGACCGACAACCCGTTTTTATACGGAGTCTCGCCCTCCGCGTCTCTGACGTCGACGTTTACGGTTTTGCCGTAAAGATAATTCGACATAAACACTTTTTTGCCGTCTCGCGCGATTATGGTCGGAACGGCAACCCTATAAAGTTCAACGCCCTTCGCAACGTACGAAATTTCGATTTCGTCGCCGTTTGCGGCAACCGAAGGAGTGAATCTGTCGCCCGCCTTATAAGTTTTTTCGCCTGCCGAATCTTTAACCTTAACGTCGCAAAGAACTCCGACTTTGCTTCCGCCGGAGTAATCCGAAGCGTACGCGACCGGAAGAACGTACTCGCTGCCGGACAGATACACGCGCATAAGTACGGGGTCGGTATCGAGCAGCGGTTTATCGCCCGGCGTTGCGATAACCTTATACGAAGCGGTCGCTCTTTTTCCGATATAGTCGGTAGCGACGAACTCGACGGTATATTCGCCGCTGTTCTCGGGCGTAAAACCGCCGTTTACGACCGTGCGTTTGCTGCCGAAAATCACCGCGGTCTCGATATCGATTCTGCCGCTGCCGCCGCTTACTTCGGGAAGATGGGCGGGAACGAATTTACCGAGTTGCGCCGAAGTTATTTCGTCGGGCAGATTTATGGTAAGATCGGGTATCCCGGCTCTCGCCCGAACAAACAAAACCTTATTTGCCCGGTTTTTGTATCCGTCGATCGCGGCGTACTCTATTGCGTAAACTCCCGGTTTCTCAGGGATAAATTTCCCGTCGCGCACGCCGATCGATGCCGGATTTTCGGAATAATAATCGTAAAAAACATTCGTCACGACTTCCGTCGCTCCCGAATAATAATCGTAAGCGGAGGCTTTCGGAATCGGATACGGAGTTCCAGCTTCGGCGTCGGGCATGGTTTCGTAATCGGTTTCGATCGTTATTTCCGGCTTTTCGGAGTCGGCAAAATAATTGTTTTTAAGATCCGCCGCGCTCGTGCCGGCAACCGACAAAATACAAAAGTTTGCGGTTGCGCTCGAATACCCGCTCGCGCTTACCGACAGCCGGACTTTACCGCTTCTGAATCCGCTCCACAAGTCCGAATAGAATTTGGACGAATCGAGATCGGATACGAGTTTTTGCTGTGCGTATACTTGTTTCGCGGCAGAGTCGAAGGCAAGCGTAAACGGCGTAGCGTTTACCGCCACCGGCTCCGTCGCTCCTCCCCAACCGCTGATATTTCTGAGACCGTTGAAAGTAAGCGATATATCCGTACCTACGTTATCGTTTACGTGCAGTTTGCTGCCCTCGATTCCGACCATATCCTGACCGTTACCGCCCGCGGACACCCAGCCGTAGTTATATCCCGACGTTCCGAATTGACTGCGGTTTATGTCGAACTTTACGTAAACGGAATCGTCTGTCGCGTCGGTGAGCGTAAAAGTAAGTTTGTTGAAATCGTGGACGCCGCGTTGATCGGGAGTAATGAACCCGCTGACGAACGGAGCCGAAGCCGAAAGGTCGCCGACATCGATAAGTCCCGTAAAGGTAAGCGAGTCTTTATTGGCAAGTCTTACCAGAAGACCCGTCGAGGTGATTCCGAGATCGGTATAATCCGACCATTCGACGGAACTGTTTTTACTCTTTACGTTATAACCGCGCCCTTCGACGAAAAACGTTTCGTTTTTCGCGTAATGTTTACCGTCAAGTTCGGCGTAATATCTTACCGTCCAGTTGCCCGCTTCGCCGAGCCGCACGCGTTTTTCGCGCGTAACCTTTCCGCTCGGATAAGTTATCGTGGATAGCGCGATCGTCGAGTTTTCTCCGATCGAAACCGTTCTGTCCGGAATATCGACGGTTTCGCCGTAAACATATCCGGCGGCAAAATCCGCGACGCTCCACGTTTCGGCATTTGCGCGGGCGGACAAAGCGCCTGCGCCGGCAACGATGCCGATCGCAACCGCTATTGCGGATAAAATCACAACTATTTTGTTTTTTCTTCTCATTTTCTCTCCTTTTTCGCGAAGAAATTGTTTGTCCGACGGCTATTACGCCGACATTGGTCTTTATCCTTTTACGCCGCCTATCGACAGGTTGCCGAGCAGCCATTTATGCGAACAAAGGAATATCACCGCTACCGGAGCAAGCAGCATAAGCGCAGCCGACATCTGAACCGGAACGCGGCTGAACTCGCCTTTCGACAACTGAACTATGCGGAAAAGGTACTCGGCAAGCGTCGGATGATTGGGCACGAACAGCATCGGCGTCTGAAAATTGTTCCAGTACTGTATAAAGTAAATAAGCAATACGGTAAGCGCGGTATTGCGCGCCAACGGGAAATAAATCCGGACCATTATCTGGAAATCTCCCGCGCCGTCTATCTCTGCGGCTTCGCTGAGCGCGGACGGAACGGATCTGAACATTTCGTGAAACACGAGAAAATAAAGACCCAGAAACGTAGCCCTCATTATCAGCATTCCGAGCATCGAATCGTAAATGCCGAGGTTGATCGCCGTCTGAAGTTCGGAGGTCTGGTTGCCTACGACCGGAATCACCATAACCACAAGAACAAGCGAATACACAAACGACGAAAATTTATTTTTGTAATGCGCGCAAAGATACGCGACAAGCATCGTAACAAAAGTATTGACTACCGAGCAACCTACGGCGTATACAACCGAATTAAGGATTATTTCGGCAAACGGCACCACTCCCTGCTCTTTTTCGATCTGCGCGTTTTTGAGAACGTATCCGAAGTTTTTGAAGTACCACGGATCGGGCAATCCTACTCTGTTCGTATTGAAACCGAGCGGCTTTTTAAGCGCGGTTATAGTCATCCAGAAAATCAGCCCGAGAAGCAGCACGCAATAAGCGACGAGCAGCACGAGCATAACGACGGTAAGCGGCGACAACCTGCTTTTGCGATCTTCGCCTTTTATCTTTTTGCTTAACATAATTCGCTGCCCTCCGTCAATCTTCGCTCGGTCCGACTTTTGCCAGAAGTTTCTTTACCGCGAACGTAAGCGGAATGGCAATCGCCGACATCATAATTCCCAGCGCGGCAAGCGGAGGATACTGAACTATATCCGCTTTCGCTTTCTGCGTTCTGAAATACATCAAAAACCCGAGCGTCGCCGTATCCGATTTCCAACTATACTTGAAAAAAGCGAAGTTATTTATTTCGTTGATGAATATCCCCGCTACTCCCGAGATGAGAAACACCGACAGCGTGGGATACGTTTGCGGCAAAACGATACGGAAAAATTCCTGAACCGAATTCGCTCCGTCGAGTTGAGCGGCTTCGATGACTTCGGGAGATATGCTCGACATCTTGTTTGAATACAGAAGGACGGTAGTCCCGAAACTTACGAACAGATTGTAGAACATAACGGTTGCGTACCGCGTTTTTCCGGAAAGAAGCGACGTCTCCATCGTTACTCTGAAGATCTTATCGAGAAGTTCGGGAACTACGTAATCGGTAAAACACATATACACGGTTACGAGGACTATGCTGGATATTATCGAAGGCAAAAACAGCATAAATCTGAAAAACATCGCGCCGGGTAATTTTTTGAATATGTAATACGCGAAAAACAATCCGAGCGGCACGCCGAAACACAGGTTTATAAAATACGATTTGACCGAGACGAGTAACGTTTGCTTCAGCAACGCAAACTCGTTTACGTCCGCAAACCATTTCGTAAAGTTAGAAAACGTCCAGCCGAACGAATACGCGCCGTTGGTAAACGTAATGTCTTTGAATGCGAGAAGAACCGAATTTACGTTTACGCCTATATAAAATATAACGAACTGTAACATCGGCAACGCCATAAAGCCTATGTAAAACCACATGCTCCGCGCGCTTCTGAACGATTTTAGTTTAAATTTATGCATTTCCATTTTCCTTTCGTCAGATCGTCGGAAAACCCCGTTGCGTCCGGAACGACATCGGAGTAAACCGATTATTTCCAGAAACTGTGGTTTTTGAAGTACGCGAAATTTTTCTCGAAGAAGCGTTCGCCCGTAAGTTTGCCCTCTCTTATTCCGGACACGACGTTTTTGCGGATATTTCCGTTATCGTCGTATACCGAGTACAGAGCGTCGTCGTCAAACGCGCCTATGTTGTCGTTGTAGAACTGACTCGACGAGAATTTGTATACCTTCTTCGCTTTTTTCGCGTAATTCACCATGCTTTTCGCAAAGGGCGTAAGATCGCTCAACGCCGAATCGGGAATATCGTATTTGTATGCTCTTACCGCTCCGGTAATTTTGGTGTAATCGACGAGCATTTCGTCCGTGCACGCAAATTTTATAAACTCGAGCGCGGCTTCTTTTCTCGTCCCCGCTCCCTTTTTAAGACACATCAGCGCGTCGACGAAATCGGTATAAACGTTTTCGCTCCCGATCTTTTCTTCGTTTGCCTTGGGAAGCGGCATCCAGCCGAATTTACGGTTCTTCGCCGAGTATTTTTCGTCGTTGGACGCCATCGATTCGAACACGTCTTTCGACTCTTCCTGCCACCACACGCCGTCCACAAGCATTGCTATGGTTTTGCTCTCGTTGCTGAATTCCGTACCGTTCATAAGGAACATTTCCTGATTGTCGGTATGCGAGTACGAATCGGTAAACGAATCCTTATAGTAGTATCCGTTGTCGGCTTTCATTATTTCGTCTATAAACTCCATTCCGTAAAGTTTGCCGACCTGACGCGCAACGTCGTATCCGTTAGTCGTAGTAATTTTTTTAGACTCGGTTTTCACAGACCCGTCTGCGTTATACGTAATCTTCCCTTCGCCGTCCAGCACGACGAGGTCGTTTGCCGTTCCGGCAAAATCGTAGTTGATACGCATCTGCTCGACGCCCTCGTAATTTGAGATAAGGTTATTCATCAATCCGCCGAGATGTTGCTCCTTATATTTTCCGGGCCAGCAAAGCGGAATATCGTTTCCGTTTTTGATTTCGTCGCAAAGTTCGTAAAACTCGTCGTACGTTGCGGGCAACCCGTCGTCGTCGGTGTCGTATTCGCCGTCGGGTCCCGCGCTTTTGCGAGCGGATTTATCGTCGCCGATAACAAAACCGCCGGACTTATCGTCGGCTATGTAGTATCCCTTGCTTTCGAACAGATCTACGTTATAGATAAGTCCGTAATCGCCCACGTCGGACGGTAACGCGTAAAAGTGGCGTTCGCCGTCCTGCATTACGCCGAAATAATCGACCTGCTGATCGTCGAGTTTGGAAAGAATCGTCTTGCCGTCGGTGTTCGTGCCGGTAACTATGGACGTAAGATCCTCGAGCGTATCGCCGAGAAGCGAATAGTACTGTCCGTTTTCGAGGAAGAAGATATCGTATTTGCTCTGCTGTATTTCCGTAGCGTTGAAATCTTTCATGTCGCCGGTATGCCATACCTGAACGCCCGTTTTACCGTCCTCGAAACTGCGATCCGCATATTTTTTCTCAAACGCGTTTTCGAGACTGTAAAGCCAGTCGTCGCCGTATCCGGCAAGATATACAAATACCTGAATCTGCGTTTTGTTCGGGTCGTACTTTTTCTTGTTCTTGCCGCCGCCGGAGTCTCCCCCGCACGCGCAAACCGACGCGATAACGGAAAAAGCAAGTATCGCGCTTACAAGTCTTTTAAAAAACGATTTTCTCATAATTTTCGCTCCGTAAGTAAAATTCTAAATTGCGAAAAGCAAACTTTCCGACTGTTACCTTATTCATTATAACCTTTCGACTGTTTCGTTTCAATACTTTTTTTACTTGCTTTATTTCTTTTTTTGCTTATTTCGACGTTCCGTGCGAAAATATTTTCTTCGTTCGTCAATCGCAATTGACAAACCCCGAAGAAGGTGATAAAATATCGGTGTACGGGGGTGTACCATGACAAAACTGCAAATGCCGTCCGACAGCAAGGCGTATTTCTATTTCAGAACGGGCGATTATCCGATTTTGCACAGTCACGACGGATACTGGGAGTTTATATACGTCACTTCGGGCGAATACACGCATGAAATCAACGGAGAGTTACGCGTTATAAAAGCCGGGACTCTTTGCGTCCTCCGACCGGACGACGCGCACTGCACGCGCGAAAACACGAAACGCTCCACCTATATAACTTTCTGTGTGAAAGACGAATATTTTTTAATGCTTTTTAACCTTCTCGCCGCAGGTTCGCTATCCTATTTGCTCTCGCTCGACTATATCGAAATTTGCTTATCCCAGACGGACGAAAAGTACATTAAATCGATTTCGGATCACTACCTCGTATCCGCCGACGACGGAACATACACCGCAACTTGCGATATGTTTTTGCTTGCTTTTGTCAACGAAATAATATTATCTCTTGACAACAAACAAAGAAAAACGACGTACTCTGCCGGCGTAAGCAGTTTTATCTCTCTGCTCGAAAAGCCCGAAAATCTTGCGCTGCACCTCGACGACCTGATAGCAAAAACCAACTATTCGTATTCTCATCTCAACGCCGTTTTCAAAAAAGAAACCGGCGTAACGCCGTCGAATTATCTCAAGGAAAAACGACTTGCCTACGCCAAAAGACTGCTTGTCGGAACGACTTACTCCCACGAATCGATCGCCGCGAGCATAGGTTTTGCGACTCATTCGAGATTTTGCGTGTTTTTTAAAGAAAAAACGGGGCTTACCCCGTCGCAATACGCAGCCAGATACCGCGTATCCGTGTTTTAACCGAAAAGAAGGCTCTTACGACAGAAGCCTTCTTTTTATACTACACGAAATCTTTAAGATACACGTACTTCGACGGAACATGGAACTTTCCGCACATCGTCGGATTGAGCGCGAACAGGTGTTTTTCCTGCTCGCCTCCGTCCGTTTCGAGACGATATGCATTAAAGTAAACTCCGTCCCCGTTTAATCCCGCCTCGTCTTTGTTTATCGTTATAACGGCGACGTAACCGTCCGACGTTCTTGTTACCGACGAACGAAAAAAACATTTACTTTCGTCGATAAAACCGATGTCGAGTTTCACTTTGCCCTCGCCGTCCGTGCCGAGATAACGCATAAGAGCGAGCATTTTCCCGTTTTCCGGGCTTACCTCGATCTCGTAATATTTCCCGCGCCCGGGATCCGTCCCTATAAGCACCTCTACCGCGTCTCCGCACGAATGAATTTCGTTATATTCGTGATACGGACAATAAAATCCGGAATGTTTCGCGTCGAACGCGAACGTTATCTCCGTATCCGTTTCGGATATCCCGACCGAAGTTTCGTAGACCGCTTCCGATCCGTCGCGATTGTCTTTCATCAAATATCTTTTCATCTGTCTCAGAACTCCGGGTCGTATGACTGCTGGAATTTCTCGTACGCGATTTCGCGGATTACGATATCGCGAATTTTAAGTATCGTGCAATACGGCGAAAAGCCTATGTGACCTTTTCTGAGTTTCAAAATCCCGTCGAGATGCTCGGCGACAAGCATGTCGTCCACCACCATAAAACAATGCCCGTCGACCGCTCCGAAAGTGAATTCTATTTCCTTTCCGGGCTCGTAAAGATAAGACGTCGCGGACATTCCGCAAAAATCGCCCACGCCGGCTTTGCATCCCTCGATTCCCGCTTTATTGTCGTACCAACCGTTCAGACCGCAAACGTAATAGTCCGAAAGATAATCGGTTTTTTCGTCCCATCCGGCGCAAAAAATACCGTTTACGTCGCGCGTCGCGGGCAGAACGGAACTTATTTTGCACGTAAGCATAACGTTTTTGCCGTCGAATTCTTCCTTATAGAACAAAACTCCGCCTTTGTTTCCGCGCTCCACGCCGATAAGGCAGCCGTCCTCGCACGTCCACTCCCCCGCCATAACGAGCCAATCGTCCCGCCACGTTTCGTCGAGGTTTTTGTCGTAGATTATTTTCGACTTGTCTATCAGAATACGTTTGTTTACAAGTTTTATATCTTTCATCTTTTTCTCCTGTTTGTTTAATTCCGATATGTTCTTCGTCCGAACTCCGGTCTCTGCTTTATCGAATTTCCTTTTATCTATATTGTATCACCGTTCATCGCAAACCGTCAATCGCCATACGTTTTCGTTTTTAATGGTTTTATATGCGTTTTTGATTGTTTTTACATGGTACGGAACACCCGGGCGACAACGTTACCGCGTCACTTCCGATATTGAGGGCGGATACGCCGGACTCGTCGGAAAGAATTTTCGCGCGTTGCCGTAACGTAAGCATGGCGCTTCGGGTATTCGCTTTCGTCGCTCGTTTGCAGCCTCTTTTCTTTCCCTTTTCCTTGGTTTTTAGCCGACTGTATTTTAGTCTGACCCGACGGACGGGTTCCCGCCGAAAAATCTCTTGAAAAGAAAACGCGAACTCCGTTTTTATATCAGAGTTCGTTTTTTTATATCGAAAACAGGCGTAAGTTTTCGCCTGCGCCTGCTGCCATAACGGCGACACACTAAAGGGCGTTGTCCCATTTAGGGGTGCATATCGTTTTCGGCACGGACGATAAAAACACCCGACCGATCCCTTTCGGGTTCGACCGGGTTGTTCTTGGTGGAGATAATAGGGGTTTGCAGTCGCTTCGCTTCCCTTGGTGGCTTCGCCACCGCGAACCACCGGCGGTGAGCCACCGCGGGCGAATATTTGAAGTATTCGTGTACGATAGTTCTCGTTTCTATCGCGGGGGATTTCTCGACTAACGCCCCTGAATGACATTGCGGACGAAGGGCGTTTACGGAACCGGCAACCATAATTTATCCGCGTTTCGACGGACGGGGTTCTCGCCGAAACCTCGCACACAAAATAAAAACACCCTTGTGGGTGTCACCATTAGGGAAACAGGCGTAGGCGAAAAGCTTACGCCTGTTTTCTTATCTTTTACGGCAACTCTATTTCGCCTACGTGGGTTAGAAATATTGTTACTGTTCTTTTGTATCCGCTTTCAGCTTTTACCTTTTCAGAAACAATAATTTTGTCTATTAACAACCTTACTATTTCGGGAGTAAGTTTCTTTATTCTTCCCGCTTTGACAACAATGGAAACGAAATTATTTATATTGTCGTTTATCTCGTCATAGCGTTCTATTTCGAACTTACTGTTTGTTATTGTTTCTTTTAATGCAAACTGTTCTTGTTCATATGCTTCAGACATCAAAATGAACCGCTCTTCCGAAATTTTTCCTAAAACCTTGTCTTCATAAAGGCTTTGAATTACCTTATTCAAAGTCTTTATTCTGTTTTCGGCTTCGGATACCTGTTTCATTTTCTTTGCGATTTCTTTTTTTGAAAGCATTCGAGAGTGTTCGATAGCAACATCAATAAACTCTTTTTCGTGGTCGATAACAAAATCCGATACTCTTTTCAAATAACTCAAAACAATTTCTTCAATTGCTTCCACTGTTATTTGGTGAGAAGAACAGGTTGATTTCTTCTGTTTGCGATAAGACGAACAGTTAAAATATTCTTTTTGCTTCATTGTAGAACAACGACAAAGATACATTTTCTTTCCGCAGTCAGCGCAATATACCATACCCGAAAACACATTCATTTCACCCATCGGGGTAGGTCTGCGCCTCCCTTCGCGAATTTTTTGAACCGTTTCGTATGTTTGCTTATCCACGATTGCCTCTTGCGTTCCTTCAAAGGTAACCCATTTCGATGGATCGTTCCACAATTTCTTTTTGTTCTTGTAGGATTTTTTAGTCGTGCGAAAATTTACTGTACATCCCGTATAATGTGGGTTGCTAAGAATATTTTTTATTGTGTCAGAACACCACAGTTCCGGTATAGCAGATTTGGCGGGATGTTTTATTCCGAGTTTATCATAGTGGCAAATGGGCGTTTCAACATTTCTTTCGTTAAGAATACGTGCAATCTGAGTTGGTCCAAATCCTTGCATACAAAGATTAAAGATTTCCTTTACTGTTTTTGCCGCTTCTTCGTCAACAATCCATTTATCCTTGTCATTCGGATCTTTTATATACCCAAAAGGCGGAACGGTGCAAAGATGTTTTCCTGAATTGCCTTTTGAACGGAAAACGGCACGTATCTTCTTACTTGTGTCTTTTGCATACCATTCGTTGATAATATTACGAAATGGCGTAAAATCGTTATCAACTTGACTGTTGCTATCCACCCCGTCGTTGATGGCAATAAATCTAACTTCGGCTTCCGGAAACGTGATTTCTGTATATACGCCGACTTTCAGATAATCTCTTCCGAGTCTTGACATATCTTTTACGATGATTGTCCCGACTTCTCCGTTTTCGACTTTTTGCATTAGGCGTTGAAAATCCGGTCTTTTGAAATTCGTGCCTGAATAGCCATCATCAACAAACGTTTCAATATTACGAAATTTATGTTCTTTCGCATACTTCATTAGTATCTCTTTTTGATGTACTATGCTGTTGCTATCACCTTCTTGTTCGTCATCGCGGCTTAATCTGCAATATAATGCCGTGATTTTTTCTTGAATATTATTTTGTGTTCTCATAGTTTACTCCTTCTGAGAACACTCTGCAAGTTCGTTATATTTAACCGACAGCATATCTTCCACATAGGATTCTATTATCCTTTTTGTGATATCAAAGATATTTGTCTTGGCGGTTACGCTTGGTTTGACAACGACAGTATAAACCGTGTTGCCGATTTTCTTATCATATACTATTTCTTTAATCGTGTTTTCCGTAATTTAATCTCCTTAGATTTTATTACGCAAACACGCTAAGAAGGGGAAAGATTACTTAGTTGGCGTTGTGTTATTTAATTCTCGCTTTAACGCTTCGTATCCTTCCACAATTAACCTAACTTTCGTTATGTTGTTCACCCGAAGAAACTCGTTTATTTCATCATATAGGGCACGTGGAATCATCGTTCCAAAATTGCCGCTCGTTTGTTTTCTTCTTTCCTTGTGCTTTTCTTCATACTTCCTGCGGGTTATGCGTCTTGATGAGTCTTCTTTTCTTTCCATAATTGCAATACTCCTTATGCGTAAACGATTTCGTTTAAGATTTCTTCTTCAATACGGTCTTGCATTTCTTTTATTCGCCTGACGTCTTCTAAAAAATTTCCTGTCCGTTTGTATTTTTCATCTTTGGACAATTTGTCGTACATAACAGAATAAAGTTCTTCCGCTTGCCTGTCTATTCCGTGAAAATAATCGGGAAGATCGCCGCCGAGCGCCCAATACTTTCCGACATTATGCTCTTGCAAATAGATTTTGGCAAGCGTACCGTATTTGCCGTAAACGTGTTTTACCGGTTTTACAATACTTTGATACACCATGATTTCTTCAACCGTTAAGCCTTCATCGTTTTGGGCTTTTGTTAAAATTTCGTCTTTATTCATAGCAAAACTCCTCATCAGATATTATCGTATCTATACGACAATATTATTTTATCGTATTTACTTATCGAAGTCAAGCTCTTTTCAGTGAACAAAGGCATAAAGAGTGTAAAATTTTGGTTTTAGGGTAGTGATTTTTTTCGTTTTGAGAAAAGTCGGTTTCCGACTTGTTCAGCGTATCGTTTTTGAAATAGATTGCAAAAACCTTATCCTCGTTGGCTTTTCTTCGGGACACTTTTTCCCAAGGTTTATTTACCTTTGAAAACGCAATATTCGGCGTTATTCCTGCGGGATGTCTACCGCACCTATGAAGTTGTAAATGATTTTTATTTTTTGCGTATTGTGAGAAAACTTTTCTTTTTCGCCGATTTCGATTCTGTCCACAAAAGAATAAAGAATTTCTTGCGTTAGTTCTTTAAATTCCGTGTACTTTTTCATCAGAGAAATGAAGTTGGTCAGATTATCGCTTTCCGTTTTCACTTCGCTTAATCGCATTTCGATTTCGGCTATTTTTGTTTTTAAGTTTTTCTGTTCGGTAATGTAACTATCCGCAAAAACATCGTATTGCTCGTCGGTTATCTTCCCGAGTGCCTTATCCTCATACAATTTACGCATAATCGTATTCAATTCGACATTTCGCATATTCGCTTTTTGCAATGCCGCCTGCGCCAAAGCAGTTATCTTTAATTTTTCTTTTTGCGAACAATCAAGATAATGCTCTATAAACTTTTTTTCGTGACGTTTTACATACGCGCAGATTTTTCTCAAATCGGTAAGGATAATTTCGTCCAATGCGGCGATACGAATTCCGTGTCTCGAACAAGAACTTTTCTTTCTCTTTCTGTAGTTTGCGCACACAAGGTATTCTCGTCCGTCTTTTCTGTTGCTGCAACTGTATACCATTTTCGCGCCGCAATCGGCACAGAACGCCTTGCCTATGTACTTATTTAAGTTTCGCGGTCTGTACTTTATTTTTTCTTTTACGCTTCCAACCTTTACTTGCGGTACGACTCTGCGGCTTTTTCGTATTTCCTGCACCAACTCAAAAGTTTCTTTAGAGATAATCGGCTCTTGCGTGTTCTCGAAAATTACCCATTTGTCGCGGTCAAGAAATACTTGCATTGTCGACTTGTATGACGGCTTGGACGTTTTGAAGTTTACCGTACACCCTGTATAATCGTAACAACCGAGAATGCGATAAATCATCGTGTTGTTCCACACTTCGGGGTAACCGCTTCTCGTTCTCACTGGCAATCCGCATTTCATAGAATGTACAAGCGGTGTATCTACTCCGTCTGCCGTTAATGCTTTTGCTATCTGGCTTGCAACCATTCCCGACAAATACATTTCGTATACGCGTTTTACCGCTTCCGCCGCTTCGGTATCTACAATCCATTTCGTTTTATCGTTCGGATCTTTAATATATCCGTAAGGCGGTACGGCGGTAAGATGTTTTCCCGCCATACCTTTTGCCCGTATTACCGCTTTTACCTTCTTCGACGTATCGCGGGCATACCATTCGTTTATAATATTACGAAACGGCGTAAACTCATTATCGTAATCCGAAATGCTGTCTACACCGTCGCTTACCGCTATAAAACGAACTTTTGCATTCGGAAACAATATCTCGGTATAATATCCGACCATTATGTAATTCCTGCCGAATCTCGACATATCCTTGACGATAACCGTTCCGACTTCGCCGTTCTCTATATCCGTCATCATTCGTTGAAAGTCGGGACGATCGAAATTCGTTCCCGAAAAGCCGTCGTCAACATAAAATCTGCAACTTGTAAAACCGTGTTTTCTCGCGTAATCTTCAAGAATTTCCTTTTGATGCGTTATACTGTTTGATTCACCGGTTAATTCGTCGTCGCGGCTTAATCTACAGTATAATGCCGTTACTGTTCTATCACCTCCGTTTACATTTTTCTTTTTATTCAATGCCGTTTGCATATTTAACATCTGTGTTACCTCCGTCAAATTCCAAACAGCAATCAGGACTGTATATTGCTTCGCAAAGATGCCTGTCTATCAGTTCTTGCAGTATTATCAACGGCGTTGCTTTTACTCCGTCTTTTTCCTCCGCCGTTATTTCGTATATCGTTTTTCCGATAACCAAACTCTCTTTACGTTGCCTTTTTAATTTTTCGTTCCCATTTTCCGATACCTGCGTTTTATTTCGTTGATTCAATTCTCCTTAACTTTATTGTGCGGATACTATGTTCTCTCTCCGGATGGATACTATGTTCTCTCTCCATAAACACAAAATCCTCCTGTTAGATATTTTAGTTTTTGTTACGTTTTATTGTTGTTTTTATCTTCCTCGAATTTGCGCAACTCAAAATCAAAGAAATCGTCGTAGCCGTCTATTATCTTCGCAAGGTCGGTATTTATCTCTCCCGCCTGCTCCAACAGCGACTTATATCCTTCTTCTATGAGTTTAACTTTCGTATACCCGTGTTTCTTCAAAAATGCGTCTATTTCTTCCGCTTCTCCTCTCGGCATACTCGTTCCCCATACCACGTTTTTGGCTTTTCTCTCGTTCTTATGCTTTTCTTCGTATCTTTTATCTCTTTCGCTTCTCGGTTTCATCCCTGAACCCTCCGTAAATATATCATCGTATCTATACGACGATTATATTTTACCGATTTCTGCGCTCAGAGTCAAGCTTTTTTATGTGAACAGAGAGTAAAAGCCGCCTTAAATTTTACTTTTGATTAGTGCTTTTGCCTTGTTTTTCTTGCTTTTTGCGTTCTTCTTCGATTTCCGCTTCGATTTGTTGCAGGCGTGGGACATGCCGAACGACATCGGGCGTGAAGAGCGAAAGAACGGAATCGAAGAAACTTCCGATTGTTTTCGGCTTTCCGTGGACTATACGTCGATATTCCGTCGGATTTGTTCTTGCAAGTTCTTTTCCTACGTTTGTATAGTGGGAATTGTTATCCTTTTCCTTTTGCAACGCTTCCGATTTTTTGGCATATAACAACGCTTCGTCCATAGATTTCGTAAGCCGCTTTGAAAGGTCGGCGTTGTTTGCCGTTAAAGCGATTACTTGCTCCTGTAACTTTCCGCGCTTCCGTGGAATATTCCCGCTTTTTGCCTCGGTTAAAGCGTCTGCATACACCTGATTTTCTTCCCGTATGGCTTCCGCTTGTTCGATTATCTTTTTTGCCTTAAATTCGGCGGTGGAAAGATGTTTCTTCTGACTGCCTTCTTTTCCGCGCT
>ERZ780198.658-NODE-658-length-36989-cov-10.471950_pt1 | contig 36989 bp, 38 predicted proteins | sample MGYA00510979_ERZ780198 | MGnify/ENA primary metagenome ERZ780198 (study PRJEB29588, sample SAMEA2158039) | human gut metagenome | biome: human gut; feature: human-associated habitat; material: faeces | place: Denmark | collected 2008/2010 ...
TTTTTAAAAAAAATATTTAGTAATAAAACATTTTTAAGTTGGTGGAATTATAATCTAATAAAAATATATATAATTTCTTTTGCGAGAACAAAAAAATCTGAAGAATTAATCATTAAAAATTTACCTGGTATAGAGCATCGTTCAAGAAAATTTAAGAAAAGTGATAAAATTGAATTTAGAAGTCATATTGTATACAGGAATGAAGATTTAAAAAAACGATGGGGAGAAAATTATATAAAAATTAAAAACATTTGTGAAAAACAAAATGACATAAAAAACAAGTATGGATATGGGGAAACGATGTCCAATCTTGTCTTTTATCACAGTATCCCTAATAATATTCCAGGAATTCTTTTCAAATCGATAAATCAAAAATCATTATTTGAAAAATCAAGAGTTTTTCCCGAGTGGTTAGAAAGCTTATTAGAAAATAACGGAGTTACGGAAAAAATTTCTGATAAAAAACTTATGAAAGAAATGATTGAAAACATTAAACGAGGTGTTCGTAGAAAAGCAAGTATAGCTTTATCAATGGATTGCGATATAACAATAGTAAATTCTTTGATTGATCAAGCAATTTTTTTTAATTTAATTAATCAAAATTTATATATAACTGAAGCGGGTATGAATTTTTTGCATCAAAATCAAATTTATGATAAAAGAGAATATAATAAAAGTTTGTATATACCAAAAAAATGGAGTATTAATCAAACTTCTACTCAGCCGTTTATGGATGTTTCACATTCACAAACAGATTCAGATGAACCCATATGTGTTTTATCTGATGGGGATCCCGGATTGGGGTCTCTGGAAAGAACTGATGCAATGACGGCGATGCCGTCCTCTATCATCGAACCTACCATTCCTTCGATGTCTCGGGCGCGTTTCGATGATACAGGTCATAAAGACTAAAGGGAGATGTGAGTGGAAGTTTGGTCAATACATCAATTAGTAAATGAAGCTGAAAAACAAAATAATCTTAATCAAGAAAGCATTCTTTCATTACAACAAAATGCTCAAAAATTGATTAAGAATAAAGTTCCTGTAATTTTTACATTGATGCATTTATCTTTAATTACAAACATAGATTATGATTTCCTTTACGGAACTGTATCTAGGCATTTTGACAAATCAAATTATAGAATGTTTTCTATAAGAAAAAGAAATGGCAAATATAGATTTATTCATGCCGCAATAAAAAAATTGCATATATTGCAAGATTACATAAACCAAGAAATTTTAAAGATGGTTCCAACACATCCAAATTCATATGCTTTTAAAAACAATTGTAATATTGTACAATGTGCTAAAATGCATTGTGGCTGTAGATGGTTATTACAGTTTGATTTAAAAGATTTTTTCTTTAATATAACCGAAAGAGATATTTATAATGTTTTTAAGTCATTAGGTTATAGAGATATTTTAGCATTTGAGCTTGCAAGAATTTGTACAACTACACGCTTACCTCGTTCGTACAATATTCCCCGAAATAAAAATTTTAATAAATATAAACAATATGAAAACAGTTTAATTGGAGTTTTACCTCAAGGAGCTGCTACAAGTCCTGCTTTAAGTAATCTTGTTGCAAGACAATTAGACGAAGATTTACAAGAATATGCACAAAATATTGGCTTTGTTTATACGCGTTATGCAGATGATTTAACATTTTCTTCAGTAAATTTGCCACCTAGCTTATCCATAAATACAATAAGACAACAAATTATTAAAATTATTAGGAAAAATCATTTTATTGAAAACAAAGATAAAATAAGGATCGCTGGACCAGGAGCAAAAAAATTGGTATTGGGTCTTCTTGTCGATGGAAATAATCCACGATTATCAAAAGAAGGATTCAAAAGAATCGAAGGGTTATTATATGTTATTAAAAAATTTGGGCCACAATCTGTTGCAAAAATAAAAGGTTTTAATTCAGTTTATGGACTTATGAATCACTTAATGGGACTTATGGCATACCTAAAAGATGTAGACAAAAATAAATATAATAAAATAAAACCTTTATTTATAGAAATTAAAAACAAATACAAGAACTCTATTTGAAAACCATTTCTTTCCTACTAATATGTCAAACTCGGGATAGTTTATGTCAAAATCCCTGATGGGTTACAATCTCAATATCCTTGATACAAAACAACAATGAACTGTACCCGAAAAGTGGACATGTATTTTATGGTATGTGTTGAGAGATTGGAACTCTCGACCTGATTATTTAATTGTCATACACAATTTAACTCTGTATTGAAGTAATATCAAGCATTTTGATTATACATTTACCCATTTTGTATCATTTAGACACATATTTGTTCAAGTAATTGCCTAAATCATATTTTCTTTTTAAAGAATCATATGTCATTCTGCGGATTTTGCCTGTTACAGGATAATCAGTAAACGCTCTATCATGTAAGCCGCCTATTGCCCACAATATCCCTACATAACCGTTTGCAGAAGGTGAATCATAAGCATATTTATCGTTTAAATATATTGCAATTTTAAGAGCAACATACGCTGAAATTGTCCACTCCAATATCTTTTTAGCCCAATACATCCTCAAATATCCGTGAATAATCCCCTCTCGCTTTAGCTGATTTTGAGTTGCATTCCACAATTTATCATGAGTTTTTGCCGACTCTAATTCTTCCATTGTATAAATATACGGTCTAAAATCTTCTTTATGACACTCTAAAGAATTTTTTGCCCAACTTGGAATACCCTTAAAACTCTTAAACCGTTTATTATACAAGCAAAAATTATCTGCCAGTTCTTTCCTTACAATAAGTTCTTCCAAAAACGCCTCTTTATTTTCTGCTGAAGCCCTCGACTTTATGACATCAATAGCAACTCTTTGACTTGAAATAAAACCCAAATTCAAATATTTTGACAAACCTGATACAACATTTTTTGAAGGATTATTTTTAAATTGTGCATAATATGGTAATTTGTTTTTTATAAAATCTTTCAATACAAAATCCGCTTCTACTTTTTCATCTCCAAAAGCTTTAAATTCAGATAAAAATGGGTAAATATTGTGATATATTTTCGTTCTTATAGTTGCAGCAGAATATTCTTGCTTATCTGAAACATACCTTGCAGGGACGATATTATGTCCGTCTATTTCAATTACTTTAAAAGCGACATTTTTTAACCAAGCACGATTTAAAATCGGATTAAAATCAATAATTAAAAGTGCCGGATTTATTGTTTTTATAATTACTGGCGGAGTTGTATCAATAATTTCAAAATCAAGATTTAACTTAGTAAAATTTTGTTGCACTTGTATAAGTTGTCGAATTATAAATTTTTCTTTAGGTAAATGTTCGTAATTAATTTTCGGATGAATAATTTTAAGCGGCAAGTTTAATTCTTTACTTTTTTGTAGGGCAAATTGCAGTGCAAAATTATCTTTTACCCTGATTTCTCTTTCGCAAAGATAAACAATCTCGCCTTTTTGGATTGGTTTATTGTTAAAATCAAAAATACGTACAGGATTAACGGTGTTTTCTAATTCAAAATTCTGCGAACAATAATTCAGCAATGTATTTTTTACTATCCTAGGCATTTAATACAAGATATCCTATATTAAGATACGTTGCAAAAAGTATCCAAATCAGATACGGAATCAATATTAAGCCTGATATTTTTGAAACTTTATAAAAAGATTTGATGGTTAAAATCACAAAAATATCAAGCAAAATAATCACAATCAGAGCTAAAAACATATTTTTTAAATAGAAAAATACGATAGCCCATAAAAGATTAAGAATAAGTTGAACAGCAAAATAAATGTAGCCCGATTTTTTATTTTGTGCCGGTTTAAAAAGGTATAATAACAAAGCTACAAGCATTGAAAAATAAAGTATTGACCAAACTGGCGGAAAAATCCAATCAGGTGGTGCTAATGGTGGTTTTGTCAAATTGTAATACCAAACAGATTTAAACATAGAATAATCTTAAATAACAATTACTGATAAATAATCCGATAATTGGATAAACTTTCAGACGAAGGCAGTAAAAGGGGAAATTTTTAATCTTAACTTCCGACTTGCATGTCAAACTTGCGATACTTTATGTCAAAATCCCTGATACAAAACAATCGTTGTCAATTTATATGAACTGTACCCGAAAAGTGGACATGTATTTTATGGTATGTGTTGAGAGATTGGAACTCTCGACCTGATTATTTAATTGTCATACACAATTTAACTCTGTATTGAAGTAATATCAAGCATTTTGATTATACATTTACCTATTTTGTATCATTTAGACACATATTTGTTCAAGTAATCGCCTAAATCATATTTTCTTTTTAAAGAATCATAAGTCATTCTGCGGATTTTGCCTGTTATCGGATAATCAACAAATGCTCTATCGTGAAGTCCTGCTATTGCCCACAAAATTCCTACATAACCGTTTGCAGAAGGTGAATCATAAGCATATTTATCATTTAGGTATATTGCCGTCTTTAATGCTTCTTTGGGCGAAGGTGTCCATTCTGAAATCTTTTTTGCCCAATACATTCTCAAATACCCATGAATTATCCCCTCTCTCATCAACTGAATTTGTGTCGCATTCCATAATTTATCGTGCGTTTTTGCATTTTCTAATTCATCTGTAGAGTAAATATATGGTCTGATATCGTGTTTATGATTTTCCAAAGATATTTTTGCCCAAGAAGGAACTCCGGAAAAATCCTTAAAAGAATTGGCATACAAACAAAAATTATCTGCTAATTCTTTTCTTACAATAAGTTCCTCTAAAAATACCTCTTTATTTATGTCATTTACCCCTGATTTTATAACCTCAAGAGCTACTCTTTGACTTGATATAAATCCTAAATTTAAGTATTTAGATAAACCCGATAAAACATCTTTTGAAATATCATTTTTGTATTCTGCGTAATATTGCAACTTATTTTTAATAAAATTTTCTAAAACATAATCCGCTTCAACTTTTTCTGTTGTTAAATTATCAAATTCAGTTAAAAAAGGGGAAATTTTATAGTAGATTTTTCTGCGTAAAGTTGTTGCAGAATATTCTTGTTTGTCTGAAACAAATCTTGTAGAAATGATATTGTGCCCATCAATTTCATATATTTTAAAATCTGCATTTTTTAAATACTTTCTTTTTAAAATCGGGTTAAAATCAAGAATTATTAATGCAGGATTTAAGTTTTTAATAATTTCATCCGGTGTTTTTTCAATAACTTCAAAATCTAAACCAATTTGTTTAAATTGCTTTTCAGCTTGGGCAATTTGACTATCTATAAATTTTTGTTTTAGATTATATTCGTAATTGCTTTTTGGATGAATTATTTTTAGAGGTAAATTTAATTTTTTGCTTTTTTGAAGAGCAAATTGCAGGGCAAAATTGTCTTTGGCTCTGATTTCTCTTTCACATAGGTAAATAATTTTACCACTTTTAATCGGTTTGTTGTTGAACTCAAAAATTCTTGCGGGATTAATTATTTGCTCTATAACAGAGTCAGTCGGAATATAATTTAAAAGGGTATTTTTAATAATTCTTGGTATTTAAAAATTTTAAAATACCCGATTAAAAAATACATTCGACTAACTGACATTTTTGAAATATTTATGTTATTTTATGAACGGAGGATATTTTTATGAATGATATTAAATTACAGGGACTTGATGCTGAGGGTAATGAAAAAGGATTTTCTTTAAATGATTTTAAAGGACAAAGAGTAATTTTATATTTTTACCCAAAAGATAATACATCAGGCTGTACCCAAGAAGCGTGCGATTTTAGGGATAATATTAATCGTTTAACAAGTTATGCAATAGTAATTGGCGTAAGTCCTGACAGCATAAAAAGCCATAAATCTTTTAAAGAAAAACAAAGTTTGAATTTTATTCTGCTATCTGACCCTGAACACAAACTTGCAGAAGAATTTGAGGTTTGGAAAGAAAAATCAATGTATGGCAGAAAATATATGGGAATTGAACGCTCGACATTTATTTTGGATAAAAATGGCAAAATGGAAAAAGAATGGCGAAAAGTAAAAGTTAAAGGTCATGTCGACGAAGTAATTGAATATTTAAGCGCTATTTAACACCGTTTTCTATATTAAGCAATTTTTGTTTTATGCTTCTGCCATAAGCATATCCGCCTATATTGTTGTTTTTTGAAACAACTCTATGGCAAGGTATAATAATCATTATTGGATTTTTATTGCAGGCATTGCCAACTGCTCTTTGTGCATTTTTATTTCCTGTTGCCGCAGCAATTTCAGAATAACTTTTGATTTTGCCATAAGGAATATTTTGAAGTTCACTCCATACTAATTTTTGAAAGTCAGTTCCTTTAGGATTAATTTTTATATTAAAAATCGTTCTTTTCCCTAAAAAATATTCATCTAATTGTTTTTTTATATCTTTTATAAAATCAGTTTCAATATTTGATTTTTCGCAATAATCGACTAATTTTAGTGAAACAAGTTTATTGTTTTCACAGATTATTTCTAATATACCGATAGTGGATTTATAATATGATTTTTCCATATTCAAATTTTACAACAAACTTCCGAGGAGCAAATATAATTAAATTTTGACCTAACTTCCGACTTGCATGTCAAACTTGCGATACTTTATATCAAAATCCTTGATACACAACATCAGACTAAAATGTAAAACCCACGATACTTTATATCAAAATCTCTAACGTAACGTAATTAAAAATACATTTGAGCATATTTTCAGAATACTTGAACTCTTAATAAAACTCAAAGAGCATTAAAAAAGAGCCTTAACGGCTCTTATCTTATAAATGGTGGAGGATAGGAGATTCGAACTCCTGACCCCCTGCGTGCAAAGCAGGTGCTCTACCAGCTGAGCTAATCCCCCATTGGCTCTCGCCTTTGGTGTTTTGCTTTCGCTCCACAATATTTATTATACATGGGGAATTTTTTTTGTAAAGGGGTTAGTCAAAAAAATTTTTGCTATTATTTTTAACCATTAAATTATTAATATAAAACGCAGGGCAGAAATTATTCTGTCCTGCGTTTATTATGTATTTTTCACTGCAAACTATTTACAACCAAGTGGCAATGAAATATCTTTTGCGTGTTTAAATTCAATTACAGCTTGTGCCGCTGCAAGTCTTGCTTGTGGAACTCTGAAAGGAGAACAAGACACATAATTCAAACCAATTCTATGGCAGAATTTTACAGATGCTGGATCTCCACCGTGTTCACCACAAATTCCACGTTTCAAGTGAGGACGAACTTTCAACGCTTTATCAAGAGCAATTTTCATCAATTGTCCTACACCTTCTTGATCAAGAGTTTGGAACGGGTTAGCTGGTAAAATCTTTTGCTCAACATAATTTTGCAAGAATTTCCCTTCCGCATCATCTCTTGAATATCCAAAAGTCATCTGAGTCAAATCGTTTGTACCGAAAGAGAAAAATTCTGCGTGTTCAGCAATTTGATCAGCGGTCAATGCTGCACGAGGAATTTCTATCATTGTACCGAACATATATTCAACTCTTACGCCTTTTTCATCCATAACTTCGTTTGCAACACGTTCTAGAACTCCTTTAACAGTTTTAAGTTCATTTACATGTCCAATAAGAGGAATCATAACTTCGGGTTTTACATTCAAACCTTCTTTTTTCAAATCACAAGCGGCACTAAAAATTGCTCTAACTTGCATTTCATTAATTTCAGGATAAGTTAAACCTAAACGGCAACCTCTTAAGCCCATCATTGGATTAGATTCGGACATTGCTTCCACGATGTTTAGAAGTTTTTCGTCTTCAGCAGAATCTTCACCTTTTGCCTTTTTAGTTGCAACTTTTGCAATTAATTCTTCTTTATCTGGCAAGAATTCGTGTAAAGGTGGATCTAAAAGTCTGATTGTCATAGATTTTTCGCCTAAAGCTTTGAACATTGCGTAGAAGTCAGAATATTGCATTGGAAGAAGTTTAGATAAAGCTTCTTTTCTAGCTTCAGAAGTTCCAGCAACAATCATCTTTTGTACCCAAGGAAGTCTTTCTGGATCCATAAACATATGTTCTGTTCTACACAAACCAACACCTTCAGCTCCTAATTCAAGTGCTTTTGCAACATCTGCTGGAGTATCAGCATTCGCTCTAACTCCAAGAAGTTTAATTCCATCAACCCAAGCGAACAACTTATTAAAGTTTTCGTCCATTGTTGGAGGAACAAGATGAATTGCACCATCCATAACTTCGCCAGTACCACCATCAAGAGAAATAACATCATCTTTATGATAAACAGTTCCATCTCCTGCGGTTAAAGTCTCGTTTTTCAAGTCAATTGACAAATCTTCACAGCCAGCAACACAAGGTTTACCCATACCTTTTGCAACAACTGCTGCGTGAGAAGTCATACCGCCACGTAAAGTTAAAACACCTTGAGATTCAATCATACCGTGAATATCATCTGGGCAAGTTTCAATTCTTACTAAGATAATTTTTTCACCGTTTTTACCACGTTCAGCAGCTTCTTCGGTATCAAAAACAATTTTACCAACAGCAGCCCCTGGAGAAGCAGCAAGACCTTGAGCAATTTTGTGAGCTTCTTTTTTTGCTTTTGGATCAAAATCTGGCAATAAAACTTGGTACAATTGGTTTGCATCAACAAGCTCAACAGCTCTTTCCTTGTCGATAATACCCTCTTCGCACATTTCAACAGCAATTCTCACAGATGCCTTAGCTGTTCTTTTACCGTTACGAGTTTGCAAAATCCATAATTTACCTTTTTCAATCGTAAATTCCATATCTTGAACATCTTTATAACCTTTTTCAAGCTTTTTCGCAATGTCAACATATTGTTTATAAAGTTCTGGCATTTCGTGTTCTAACTCTGCAATAGGTTTTGGAGTTCTAATACCAGCTACAACGTCTTCACCTTGAGCGTTAGTCAAATATTCTCCATAGAATTTATTTTCACCTGTTGATGGGTTTCTAGTGAATGATACACCAGTAGCACAATCATCTCCCATATTTCCAAATACCATTGTTTGAACGTTTACAGCTGTACCATAGTTATGGTCAATTTTGTAATGTTCTCTATAAGCAACAGCTCTAGGAATATTCCAAGAACGGAATACCGCTTCAATAGATTCTTCCAACTGAACATATGGATCTTGAGGAAAATCTTTTCCTGTTTCTTGTTTAATCAATACTTTATATGGTTCAATTAAAGATTTCCAATCTTCTGCATTCAAATCAGTATCAGATTTATAACCTTTTTCTTCTTTAATTCTATCTAGATAATCTTCAAATTTTTGTCTATCAATTTCCCAAGCAACAGAACCAAACATTGTTAAAAATCTGCGGTAACTATCATAACAGAATCTAGGATTGTTTGTTAATTTAATCATTGCTTCGACAGTTTTATCATTCAAACCAAGGTTCAAGATTGTTTCCATCATACCTGGCATAGAAAGTCTAGCACCAGAACGAACAGAAACTAGCAATGGATTTTCAGAATCTCCAAACTTTTTGCCTGTTTGAGCTTCTATATCTTTCAATGCAGTTTTAACTTCATCCATAAGTCCTTTTGGCATTGTATTATTATGGTTAATATAGTCCATACATGTTTCAGTTGTAATTGTCAATCCTGGAGGAACAGGCAAGCCAAGGTTTGTCATTTCTGCCAAGTTAGCACCTTTACCGCCAAGCAAGTTTCTCATTTCTGAGTTTCCTTCTCTGAATAACCATACACGTTTTTCTGTCATAATTGTCTCCTTTAATAAACTAATAAACTTGCAGATAACTAATATTTAAAATAATATCATAAAATTCTCGTGTTAACAAAAAATTTTATTTTTAGAAATAATACATCTCTGGGTGTTGTTTTATTTCTGGAATTTGCTTCCTTAGTGCAAAACGCTGGTACTTTGAGTCTTTTTGCAAAACAACTTTGTCCATTTGTTCTATTGTGTTATAGCCCATTTTTCTTGCTATTTCATTAATCCTTGCGAATTTTGCACGTTTTTGTTCTGGATTAAGTTTAGAAAAATCAGCTTGAGCTTCCTCTAAATAATTATTTAAGCCGAAATTGTACAGTTTATTTTGCAAAAATTCAACTTTTGCAATTGCATTTTGATATAATTTTTCTTCATTCAAGCCTTTGGATTGAGAAACTACACCCTTTATTCTTAATCTATCAATCATTATCCCTAAGTCTGTAACACTTGTTGTTATAGGCAATCTAGCAAAAAGTGTCGCAATATATTTATCATCTAAAGTTGAAAAATCTTGCGTTTTTAATATATTTTCAAAAATCGTGTTTGCAAATATTTTTTCTGAATCTTGAGGTAGATTTTGTGGTTTCAACTCTTCTGAGGAAAGTTTTTCATAATTTTGGAGAGTTGCAATTTTTCTATAATGAGGCACAAAATCATCTCCCAATCCCAACATTTTTCTAACTTTTGGGAATGCTTTATCTATCAAATCAGACTTTGTGTCAGAAACAAGATGACGTGTTTCTGTAACAACCTTTGAAAATTTTAACGCTACTTTTTGAACGCCTTGAGCAAACTCTTCTTCTTGCATTTGTTTCATTAAAATAGATGCAGACTTGACATTTTTATCCACTTCTGTACTTAAAGTAGCAATCAGGTCCTTATGTTTGTCATTTTTAAATTTAGGGAAATGAATTAAATCCCCATTAGATAAATCTCTATGATACCTATTTAGATTTAATTTATCCGCTAAAGCTTTCTTCACCCCTAAAACTTCTACCATATAAGAATCAAAATCAGTTGTCCCGGGTCTATGACATTGATTAATACTCTGCTGGATTGTATCAAATCCTTTATCTTGAGCAATAATTAAATCTTCTATGTTTTCAGATTTTTCCAAATCACTCAAAATTTCAGTTGGTTTAATCCAACGATTTTTCTTATATTCTTGAACAGATTTATTTAGTCCTTTAAACTCTTCTTTAATAGATTGTTTTACATCTGTTGAAAATTCCTGTACACTTTGCGATATTTTAGAAATTCTATCTTTTGCAAGTTTTTTCAAAAACGCACTGCCACTTGGCTTTTTAACTCCATAATAAACTAATAATGCTCCACCTGTAATCATTCCAAAAGGGAAAATCTTTTTTGCTTTCTCTTCAAAAGAATTATTTTTATCACCTTGGAATTTTGGAGTTTTATTCTCAGCCCTTTGTGGTATCACAAAAGAATTTACTGCCCCTATTTTTTCAGTAATTAAATCCACCATAAAAAGACCCTTATTTTAGTATAGGATATTAATACCGCAAAATAAAAAAATTTGCTATATGTTACAAAATATTATAAAATCAATATAAAAGAGAGGTATATTATGCAAAAAACTATTTGGGAGAAATACGCAGAAGTTCTTGTAGATTATTCTACAAATGTACAAAAAGGAGATTTAGTTGTAATCCGTGCAGAATCAATGTACGCAAAAGAATTGGTTCGTGCCGTTTATAAAAGAGTTTTAGAAAGAGGAGGAAATCCTGTTGTCAGAACATCTTTTGGCGATATGGCAGAATTATTTATTAATAACGCATCAGAAGAACAGCTAGATTATATTGACCCAATGACTAAACTTGAATACGAATCCGTTGATAAATATATTTCAATCGGAGCTCCACTAAATACTAAAAATATGGCAAGGGTTGATTTAGAAAAACTTTCTCGCAGAGGGAAAGCGACTAAACAATTATCTGAAATTTTGATGAAGCGTTCTGCTGAAGGTACAGCCAAATGGGTTATTGCAGATGTTCCAACCCACGCTCTTGCTCAAGAAGCAAAAATGTCTTTTGATGAATACTCAGAATTTTTGTTTAAATCTTGTTATCTAGATTTAGACGACCCTGTTGCGAAGCTAAAAGACCTAGATGAAAAACAAACAAAATGGGCAAATTATTTGAATAATGTAAAAGAAATTCATATCACAGGTGAAAAAACAGATATTAAATTTAACGTTGAAGGAAGAAAATGGATAAGCTGTTCTGGAATGAACAATTACCCTGATGGAGAAGTATTTACTTCACCAGTAGAAGACGGAATCAATGGGGAAATTTATTTTGATTATCCTCAAAATTATAGAGGTAATTCTGCAAACGGAGTTCATCTATGGATAAAAGATGGTTTAATTATTAAAGCAGAAGCCGAAAGAGGAGAAGAATTTTTACACGCAATGATAAATATGGATGATGGCTCACACGGAATTGGAGAAATTGCCATTGGCACAAATGAAGAAATCCAAGAAATCACTGGTAACATCTTATTTGACGAAAAAATCGGAGGAGCAATTCATATGGCCGTTGGAGCATCATACCCTGAAACAGGCGGGAAGAATGTATCAGGCTTGCATTGGGATATGATTAAAAACATGAAAAATGGTGGAAAGATATACGCCGATGGAACACTTATCTATGAAAATGGGAAAATGTTAATATAATTTTTCATTTTATACTTTTACATATTAAAAAATCCTCAAATTATTTCGAGGATTTTTTTTATAAGTAGCAAAATTTATTTTTAGGGGTTTTAAAACATTAAAGATATAAAAATATAAGGGGTATGTATGCAAATTTCTCGAGTACAAGCAAATTATTTTACTAATTATCAAAATAATAATATTCGTACAAATACAAAATCACAAACACCTGCTGCGAATTTTAACCGAGCAGAAAGTAGCAATCCATTTGCGAAAGTTCCAGTAAATTACAAATATGGGGCAAATATTCACTTTGGAGAATATATTGACCCAAACAGAACCGTACCACATGTTGATTATGAAGAATATTTAGCTCTAAAACCCGCAGCAAAAGCAAGATTAAGAAGAAGATACCAGACCTTTTTATCTAAAAAAACAAATATCGAAGGATTATTTGATAATAAATACACTACAAATCCTCTTTCAAATGAAAAAACAGTAGAAGCATTTTTTGATGTAGCCCAAATGTATAACAAATACAAAGGTCAACCAATTATCTGTTTAGGCAGAAGCCCCAAATGGTTCTTAAATACTTCTCTATGGATGAAAGATGGTATTGATGGATACGATTTCGTTGCTTTTTCAAAATATTGGTACCGTCCAGATCCAATTGATGGAGTAAAGCTAATTCCAAGTATGGCTCCAACTGAAAAAGAAATAAAATCATATAGAAAATATTTAGATAGAGTTCAAGCTGATCCAAAATCTATTGTTGCATTCCACGAAGCCACTGGGAAGAAAACAATTATCACAGACTTTATCGCAACAGGTAAAGGAGCTGCTTCGTTCCTAGATGTTATGGGACATTATGCAAAAGATGAAGGGATTTTAGAAAAATTTGCAAAATCTATCGAAATTGTAGGAATTGGCTCTATTGATTATCTAGAAAGTTTAAACCCGTACATCGAAGAGTTTTCAGAACCAAGCGTTCCTCTACCTCCAATATTACAAAAATATGGAAGAGATATTAAACAACACTTCTACAATATCAAGAATTTCGAAATGTTTAAAGATATGTTGATGAACCAAAACGTGAATGAATGCCGTTCTACATACTATCCACATCAAGCTTGGACAGTTTATCAACCTGATAAATTTAAAACAGGTTTGATTAAAGATATGAGTAAGGTTAAAGAAATTCGAGAATCAATTCCAACTACAAAAGGAGATTGTATGTCACACTTTAGCCCTGCAATGTTTGATTTCAGAAACTTGTTGAGCTTCCACATTTTTGACGAATTAGATAAAGCAAATCTCCTAATTGAAAAAGGAGATAGAGAAAAAGCTAAAAAAAGATTCAAAGCAACAAAACGATTTGTTCGAGAATTAAAAAAAGCTATGTAAGATACTAAAAAAGCCTCGAAATAATAACGAGGCTTTTTGTTTGTCGAAATAATAATAAAAGAACCGATTTGAATAAATCGGTTCTTTTGGACTTTGTATGGTTTGTAAAGATTAACGTTTTGAGAATTGGAATCTTTTACGAGCTCTTTTTCTACCATATTTTTTACGTTCTTTAACACGTGGGTCTCTTGTTAATAGACCTTCTAATTTTAGAACATTTTTAAATTCTTCATTAGATTTAACCAATGCTCTTGAAATACCGTGTCTGATTGCACCACATTGAGATACAACACCACCGCCAACAGCTTTAACTCTAACGTCAAATCTGTCTTGAGTTTCAGTTAATACAAGTGGTCTGTAAACTAACATTTCGATAGCTGGTCTGTTGCCGATATAATCAGCTAATTTTTTACCATTAACGAAAATTCTACCGCTTCCTTTAACCAATTTTACAACTGCAATAGAGGTCTTTCTGCGGCCAGTAGCCATAATATCTTTATCTGCCATTATTTAGCCTCCTTTTCAAGTACAACTGGTTTTTGAGCAGCATGTGGATGCTCAGGACCAACGTAAACTTTTAATTTGTTGAATTGTTCAGCACCTAGAGTATTGTGTTGTAACATACCACGAACCGCATGTTCAATAACGATTCTAGGATCTTTTTCCATCAATTCTTTGAAGCTTGCAGATTTCAATCCACCTGGGTAACCAGTGTGGTGTAAATAAATCTTGTCAGTTTCTTTCTTACCTGTAACTTTCACTTTTTCTGCATTGATAACGATTACGAAATCGCCAGTATCAACGTTTGGAGTGTATTCAGGTTTGTTTTTACCTCTCAAAATGTTAGCAACTCTAACTGCCAAGCGACCTAATGTTTCGCCTTCAGCATCGATTACATACCATTTTCTTTCAACTTCTAGAGGTTTTGCTGAATATGTTTTCATTGCATTTCTCCGTTTTATTATTTTAATACATTACTTTCATTAGTGTTAATCCATACGGACTAACTGTCATTCCCGCCTTTGTGCGGTCTTTAGCATCCAAAACTTCTTTCATATGCTCTGGAGCTAAATTGTGTCCTTCTATTTCTAGAAGAGTTCCGACAATTGTTCTTACCATATTATACAAAAATCTATTTCCGATAATATCGATTGAAACTTTGTCGCCGACCTTTGAAACTGTTGCTTCATATATAGTACAAATTTTGCTTGGGTTTAGCGTACCAGAACTTTTGAAACTAGAAAAATCGTGTTCTCCTAACAAATAATTCAAAGATTTTTGCATTCTTTCAACATCTGTTTTAAATTTCACCCTCAACAAATCTCCATCAAAAGCATTCTTACAACGACGATTTATAAATTCAAATCTGTAATGTCGCTTCTTAGCAGTTTTTTGAGCATGAAAGGAGTCATCAACTTCTTTTATTTCAGAAACAGAAATATCATCTGGTAAGATTTCATTTATAGAATAGAGAAACTTTGAAGCAACAATCGTTTCATCCGTATCAAAATGAACTACCTGAGCAAGTGCATTCACACCCTTATCTGTTCGTCCTGAAAAAATTGCCCTAATCGGTCGGTTATATTGTGAAGCGTTTTCTGAATTTTGTTCAGTGTATCGCTTGCCTAATATCAATGTACAAAGTGCTTTTTCTAGTTCGCCTTGTATTGTCGGAGCATCTATCGGTTTGCCACCTTCGAGTTGAATTTGGCTCCCCGAATAGTTTTTCCCGACATATTGAACTGAAATTGCATATCGCATTCTGTAATTACACCAATTGAATTAGTGCCATTTCAGAAGCGTCACCACGTCTTGGTGGTAAGTGGTAAATTCTAGTGTATCCACCATTCTTTTCAGAATATTGTTTACCAATTACTACAAACAATTTTCTTAAAACTGTTTGAGAAGCTAATTTTTTATCAGCTTGTGGTGCTTCAAATACTTCTCCAGTCGCTAAATCCATATATTTACCAGTTTCTTTGTTGTAAATATATTTAGCAGCTTGACGGATTGAGTTTAAATCGCCTTTTTTTGCAAGAGAAATAACTTTTTCAGCATATGGTTTCAATGCTTTTGCACGAGCCAATGTTGTAGTTATTTCACCGTTTACAAAAAGTTCAGTAGCTAAAGAACGCAACAAAGCCTTTCTTTGGTCTTGCGCTTTTCCTAGCGTATGTTTTTTTGTTTGGTGTCTCATTTTTTTATCCTTTACTTAATTAATTGTATTGTCATTTCTTAATCGAATTAACCGATTAAATCTTCTTCTTCAACTGGGCTTGGAGCTAAGTCTAAACCGAAGTGGTGAAGTCTTTCAATAACTTCGTCAGATGATTTCTTTCCGAAGTTTTTGATATTTAGCAAATCATGCTCTGATTTTTTCAATAATTCTGCCATTGAATTGATGCTTGCTCTTTTCAAGCAATTGTAAGCTCTTACAGACAATTCCAATTCTTCAATTGTCATTGAAGGAGTTTCTTCTTCTTCAGCTTCTTTTTCTTCAACTTGTGGCAATGGAGCAATTGCAGGTTGACCTGTAATTGAAGCAATTTGCATAAAGTGTTCGATTAAAAGATTTGAAGCTTGGCTTAGAGCATTTTGAACATCAATTGATCCGTTAGACCAGATTTCAAGAGTTAATTTATCGAAGTCTAATGCGTCACCAACACGAGCACTTTCTACATTGTAGCTTACACGTTTGATTGGCATAAATGTTGCATCGATAGGTAGAACATCAATTGAAGCTTCTTTTGCATCTCTTGGAACATCATGCGGAACATATCCTTTACCTGTATCAACAATAACATCAGCGTGGAATGAACCACCATCAGCTACTGTACAGATTAACCAGTCAGGGTTAACTACTTTAACGCCAGCAGGTAATTGAATATCACTTGCTAATACAGGACCAGGTTTATCTACATCAATTCTTAAGTGTTGTGATTCTTTAGAATCAGTTTTAACAACTAAACCTTTTAGGTTTAACATTACGTCAATAACGTCTTCTAAAACACCAGGAATTGCTGTGTATTCGTGAGTAATACCTTCGATTCTTGCACTTGTAACAGCTGTACCTTCTAGACTTGATAATAATACACGTCTTAGAGAGTTACCGATAGTAGTACCGAATCCTCTTTCTAATGGTTCAATTACAAATTTACCGTATTGTGAACCGTCAGAACTTGTCGCTGTATCAACACATTTAATTTTTAATTCCATTATTTTATTCTCCTAGTTAAAATCTACTTAATTGCTAGTTATTTAAGCGAATGCTTATCTACTTACAATTCCTACTTAGAATAATATTCGATTACAAGTTGTTCCTTGATTTCTGGATCTAATTCTTCTCTTTCAGGAATTCTGTCAAATGTAATTTTCAAAGCATCTTTATCGATTGTCATCCAAGCTGGAGCACAAGCCATATCGATCATTTCCATTACATCTTTCAAGTATTTAGCACTCTTTGATTTAACTGTGATAACATCACCTGGTTTTACTAAGTATGATGGAATATCAACTTTTTTATCATTTACAAGAACGTGACCGTGGTTAACGATTTGTCTTGTTTGTTTACGAGTGATACCGAATCCTGCTCTGAATAAGATGTTGTCTAATCTTGTTTCTAATAATTGAAGTAAGATTGTACCTGTAACGCCTTTTCTTCTAGTAGCTTCGTTGTAGTATCTAACGAATTGTTTTTCGCTCACTAGGTATGTGAATCTGATTTTTTGTTTTTCAGCTAGGTGAAGAGCATATTCAGAAAGTTTTTTTCTAACTGCACCATGTTGACCTGAAGCTGTTTGTCTCATAGAAGTTGTTAATTTTCTGTTTGACAAATCTTTTACTTTTTTATTTCTAAATAATTTATTAGTTGGTCCTGTATATCTTGACATTTTTTAATTTTCTCCTTTTCTTTGTGCGGGGCATCTATGGTTTGCGTTTGGACTATTCCGCAAGCCCCCGCTATGTAACTTTATATTTTTCGCAATTATGCGAATAGAGCATACTATACTCTACGTTTTTTAGGAGGACGGCATCCGTTGTGAGGAATTGGAGTTACATCTTTAATTAATGTAATTTCTAATCCTGCTGCTTGGATAGCTCTGATTGCAGTTTCTCTACCTGAACCAGGTCCTTTGATATGAACTTCAACTTTTTTCATACCTTGGTCGATTGATTTTTTTGCTACCATTTCAGCTGCTGATTGAGCTGCGAATGGAGTGCCTTTTCTAGCACCTTTGAAACCTGATGCTCCAGCTGTTGCCCAGGCAATAGCATTACCTTGAGTATCAGTAGAAGTTACGATTGTATTGTTAAAAGTAGATTGAATATGTACAACCCCTTGCAATACATTTTTCTTTTCTTTTTTCTTTGTTTTTTGTGGTCTTGCCATTTTTTTATCCTTTATCTTTTTTTACTTTTCTTTCTATTTTCCCGCCAATGCAATCATTAATTGCTTAATTTCTTACACATTTGTCTCTGTCACAACGGCGGCAATGTGTCGGCTAATGCCTATTTTTTCTTAGAAACTGGTCCTGTTTTCTTTCCACGTTGAGTTCTAGCATTAGTTTTTGTTCTTTGACCTCTGCATGGAAGTTTACGTTTGTGACGTAATCCTCTGAATGAACCGATTTCTTGTAATCTTTTGATGTTCATTGTAACTTCACGTCTTAAGTCACCTTCAATGTGATAGTTAGACAATTCGTTACGTAATAATTTAATATCTTCATCTGTTAGGTTATCTGTTCTTAAGTCTGGTGAAATACCTGTTGCTTCTAAGATTTTCTTAGCTCTTGCAGGTCCAATACCATAAATATAAGTTAATGCTATTTCCATTCTTTTGTTACGAGGTAAATCTACCCCTACTAATCTTGCCATTAATTTTTTCTCCTTTAATTCTTGGTTGTTAGATTTTTTTTGGTATGAGGCATAAATACTTCCTCACCATCCACCGTAAAAGCTCGTGGATTCAGCCATTTAAATAAAAAGATTATCCTTGACGTTGTTTGTGTTTAGGGTTTTCACAAATAACAGCAATTCTGCCTTTTCTTTTGATACATTTGCATTTGTCGCAAATTTTTTTAACTGATGATCTTACTTTCATTGTTTTTTCCTTTTTATTTTGTATTGTACGTGAGATTTTCTGTAATTATTTAAGTCTGAAGGTAATTCTTCCTTTTGACAAATCGTAAGGCGTCATTTCAACTTTTACTCTGTCACCTGGCAAAATTCTAATGAAATTCTTTCTGATTTTGCCTGATATATGTGCCAATATTTCGTGTTCGTTTTCTAGCTTAACTTTGAACATTGCATTTGGCATGGATTCAATAATCGTACCTTCTAGTTCTATTACGTCTTTTGCCATATTTTCCTCATTTTCGGCTTGGTAAACTTTCGCACACTACATGCGATATTTTAATCTTACCTCTAAAATATTTGATTGCAAGCGATTATCTTAGGGTTTTAAGCTATCTTAACACTCGAAATTATCTTACTGTTTTTATAAAAATACCACACAACTACTATTTTTAGATGTTAGCTGTAAACCTTACATAGTAAATACTTTAACATGATTGTAAATTTTTATTAACATTTTCTAATGTGCGTATTTTAAATTAAACAGCATGCCCAAATTTTGAAAGAAATTAATCTTCCGAAATAATTTGCACAGATTTTATTCATTATGATAACATGTTATGTATGGATAATATTGAGAGCGTTACAATAAAAAAAATGACCGCAGATGATGTTGACAAAATTATTGCAATTGAATCCGAAGCATACGGAGAACATCATTGGTCAAAAGATTCTTTTTTGAACGAAATCCACAATGAACTAGCTAGATATTACACATTATTTACTTCTTCTGGTGAAATTGCAGGATATGCTGGCACTTGGCATATTTTAGATGAAGCGCACATCACAAATATCGCAATTTCGCCTAATTATAGAAGAAGAGGATATGGAGAAGCTCTACTAAAAAGAGTTATTGATGACTGCTATACTGAAATGATTAAATACATAACATTAGAAGTCAGAGTAAGTAACACTCCTGCAATCAACCTTTATACAAAATACGGCTTTTCATCATTTGGGACAAGAAAAGGTTATTATCAAAACAACAACGAAGATGCACTTATTATGTGGACAAAAAACATCTTCTTTGACGAATACAAAATTCCATACCAAAAAACTATAAAAGAACTTGAAGGGAAAATTAACATACAATGACACAAGAAGTATTGATACCAAAAATGAGAAGGTTAGACAAACGGCATCGAGAAATAAAGATTCCGTTTATAAATCTTGTGCTTATTTTTTGTAGCATCTTATTCCTTATCGCAACAACTTTTGTAAACTTAAATATCAAACACTACATAATTCCGATTGATTTATTCACAAATAAGGCTTTGTGTTCAGATAATTTCATTTACAGCTTTTGGATAGTTCCTCAAATTCCAGCAGTAATGATGATTTGTTCAGTTTTAGGGAAAAGAATGGCTGTAACAACAGTTATGCTTTACATTCTAGCAGGATTACTATTTCTTCCAATATTTGGACTTGGAGGAGGAATAACTTATTTATCTGAATTTGGATTTGGGTACATCTTGGGATATATTCCAGCCGTTGTTTTTGCAGGGAATATATTGCATCAAAAATATTCTTTCCCAAATATGATTAAAGCATCAATTCTCGGAGTTTTGATAATTCACCTAATTGGAATTTTTTACATGTTGATAATTGCATTATTTAAACACGCAGATAGTTCATTTATAAGCGGGTGGATAGCTGCACAAAGTGGACTTAAGGTGCTATATGATATTATTATAAGCTTTTTAGCCATTATGATTGGGAAATATTTTCACGAATTTCTAAATTTTATTCTTGATTAACATCAAAAATATTTGCTCAAATCCACAAAATATGCTACAATGACCAGCATAAGGATAGAGTAGAGTTATGAATTTTATAAAAATATTATCAGAAGTACCAATAGGCATTGTTTTAGTTGTATTTATCGCATCTACAATATATTGTTTGGTTAAATATTTAGATACTGAAAAAAATTTGAATGTTTTAATTCGATTTATTTCAACATTCAAGAGAAATGATTTGAACTTTAGATTCAAAGAACTTGATACTTGGATGGCTTCAAATCCATACGTATCAGCAATTTGGAATGAATTTAAAAACACCCTTGTTTTTTCTGAATCCGTAGCATTAAAAACTCAAGGAAATGTAAAATATCAAGATATTTCTTCCACAGTACAAAATGTCCAAACTACGACTGACCCATTGTATTTTTTCAACGAAGAAACTCTTATCACTTCAAAATTCAACTCAAAATTAATTCAAACAATTCCTACAATATTAACGGGTTTTGGACCATTATTTACATTTTTGAACATTGCAATCGCATTTGGACAAATCGATTTTTCAACTCAAGAAAAAACTCTTGCTTCAGTTTCTGGATTTTTAGTTAGTATGCAAATGGCAGCTTTGGTTTCAGTAATTGCGGTAGGTTCATCTTTAGTATATTTAATGATTGAAAGAATTCTTTATAACAAATTGTGCAAAAATCCATTAATTACAATCCAAGAAATGATGGGGAATTTATTTGCAAGTATTACTTCTGAAAAATTCTTATACGAACTTTTAAGGGAAACAAAAATCCAAAATAACAATTCCTCAAATCTCATCGATAGTATGCCAGAACAATTTAAAACAGCTTTCGATTCTAGTGTCGCAAGCAACCTCGTTCCATATTTGGAGAACTTGATATTTGGATTAAACCAATTAAATAAACAATTGAAAGAAAATGTAAAACTCTCAAAATCAGATGACGTAGATGAGTTATTTTAAAAAGTAAAAGGTCAAAATGGCAATTATATACAGACAACAAAATAAAGAAGATGACACATCTGGAAATATTTTCTGGGTGACAATGGCTGACTTATTACTAGGATTAGCCGTAATTTTTATTACGTTGTTTGTTCTTGCAATGACGGGATTTTCTCAACAAACAGTTCAACAACAACAAGTTCAAATGAATGTATCCGAAAAAATTAGCGAAGGGATGAAAAACTCTGACATTGACGCTGATATAGACAAAATGACAGGAGATTTAAAAATATCTGATGGAGAGCTTTTTGCCTTAAATAGTTCTGAACTCACTCCAGAAGGGAAAAAGTTATTAGACAAACTTGCTCCTATATATATAAATACAATCTTTGCAGATAAAGAACTAGCTGGACAAATTGATAATATAATTATCCAAGGACATACAGATTCTCAAACATTCGCAGGGGTAAATTCTAAAGAAGAACAATTTATGCGGAATATGGACTTGAGTTTGAGAAGAGCAAATGCTGTCGCTGAGTATATTTTTAGGACTCAATATGACAAAAAATATGCTGACGATTTTAGAAAAAAACTGGTTGTTGAAGGGAAAAGCTTTAATGAACCAGTATTAGTAAATGGTAAAGAAGATTTTGCAAGAAGCAGACGAGTTGAATTAAAAATAAAAGTAAAAAACTGGGATGTTTCAAAAGCATTAGGATTACGGAAGTAGGAAAATGATAAACGAACAAAATATATTAGAAACAATTAACATGATTAAGTTGTACAATCTTGATATTAGAACAGTTACACTTGCATTAAGCTTAAGAGATTGTATTTCAGAAGATATAGACAAACTTTGCGATAATATTTATAACAAAATAAAAAAATACGCAAAAAATCTTGTTGCATATGCTGATGAATTGGCAGATGAATATTCAATCCCAATTATCAATAAAAGAATTGCAGTTACACCAATTTCATTTATCGGAGAAGCATGCAAAAACCCTGATTACGTGAGAATTGCACAAGTCTTAGATAAAGCCGCAAAAGAAGTTGGAGTAAATTTTGTTGGTGGTTTTTCTGCCCTTGTAGAAAAAGGATGTACAAAAGGAGATAACTTATTAATAGAAAGTATTCCTGAAGCCCTTGCAACAACAGAAAGAGTTTGTTCATCAATAAATTTAGCATCTTCAAAAGCTGGCATAAATATGGATGCAGTTTTAAAAATGTCAGAAATCATTAAAAAATCAGCAGAATTAACAAAAGACCAAGATAGCATCGGAGCAGCAAAACTCGTTGTATTTTGCAATGTCCCAGGAGATAACCCTTTTATGGCTGGGGCTTTTTGCGGAATGGGTGAACCTGAATGTGCATTGAATGTCGGAGTTTCTGGACCTGGGGTGGTAAGAGCAGCAGTAGAAGCATTACCTGACGGTGCTGATATGAGTGAATTAGCAAACAAAATTAAAGAAATTGCATATAAAATCACTTCAACAGGAGAACTTGTTGGGCGTAAATTAGCAAAAAAATTAGATATCCCTTTTGGAGTAATAGATTTATCTTTAGCTCCTACTCCAGCCCCTGGAGATAGCGTTGCAGGGATTTTCCAAGCTATGGGACTTGAACACGCTGGAGCTCACGGAACAACCGCCGCTTTAGCAATGTTAAATGATGCTGTTAAAAAAGGTGGAATTATGGCAAGTTCACACGTTGGCGGATTATCAGGAGCATTCATCCCTGTTTCAGAAGATGCAGGAATGATTGAAGCCGCAGAAAAAGGATACCTTACTTTTAACAAATTAGAAGCAATGACTTCTGTTTGTTCTGTTGGTCTTGATATGATTGCTATTCCTGGAGATACCCCATCAAGTACAATTGCGGGTATGATTGCTGATGAAATGGCAATTGGAATGATTAACAAGAAAACAACAGCTGTTAGAGTAATTCCTGCCGCAGGTAAAAAAATCGGAGATTATATTTCTTATGGCGGACTTCTAGGCGAAGCCCCAATCATGCCAGTAAATGAACTATCTTCTGCAAAATTCGTTAATAGAGGTGGGAGGATTCCTGCACCTATTCATAGTCTAAATAACTAGGAAAGAGGTAAAATACAAATGGCTACGGCTAATTCAATATCAAAATTTGAAAACAGTTTAAGAGAATTTTTAATAAACGTTATGTCTGATAAGTATGGAGATGCTAAATCTTATGCGTATCGCTATAACAACTTGAAAGTGTTTATGGATCCAAAACGTTGCTCAGACCCACACTTTTTCGTAAGTATTGGAATTTCCGAAGCAAATTTCTCTATTCTTGATGGCAAAAAACTTGATGGCGGACTTGGAGCAGAAGATGGCTATGTAAAAAGATGGAGCGACAGAGTAAACATCAACAATGAATTAAGAGCACACTGGAAAATAATTAAAGAAGCAATTGCAGCAGAACAAGAAGAAGATACAGGTAAGAAATCATCTGTAACTCTTCGTTTGCGTAGAGCCGAAAATTCTCAAGATAATTTGGATGTCGATATGACTGGTACTGGTATTGATAAAACTAAGCGAGAAGCTAAAACAAAACGCTTATTGAAAATGAAAAATAATGTGTTAGACTCAAACAAAAAAGACGATAAAGACAAACCCAAAGAATAACGAGGAGGCTAAAAATGAAAACACTTCATGAATTAGCAATCAAACTACAAGAATCAATTATTAAACAACAAGAAGATTCACACAACGCAGCAAATTTGAATGTAACGAAATATAATAACTTGAAAATTAGGATGGATACTCGTTATGCATATCCTCATGCCATTATTTGCATCGGAATTTCAGAAGCAGTATTCAATATTGCAGAAGGTACTAAAACAGACGGCGGACTTGGACCAGATGAGAAATATGTAAAGAAATGGCTTGCTAACAGTACAGTCATTTCAGATTTAAAAGAAATTTATATTTCATTAGGAGAACTCGTAAAAGCCGAAGAACAAGACAAAGCTATTGCTCAAGAAGGGGAAGCTGACGAAGTTAAACGTGATGCCCCAAGGAAGAAAAAGAAATTTAGAAGTCTTTTAGATATGGCAATGCCTGTTGACGGAATTCCTGTTGATGGGGAAAATCTAGAAGATGATGACTCTGCGTATAATGTTGAAGTTGACCCAGAAGAGGCGATGTCAGAAGATAAGGTTTGTACTGAAACAGTAGATGAAATCAAAAAAGATTTGAAATCTTATTTAAAATCAATATTCAGATTAGGAAAGTAATTTCTGCATATATTATAAACAAAGCGGCGATTGGAATATCCAATCGCCGCTTCTTTAAAATGTCTTTCTTTATTCCACACTCGGAATACTAATACTACGTTCCAAATGCAATGTATCAATCATCTTATTCAACTTAGTAAAGACTTCTCTAAATTGCGGAATAGATAAACTTTGTTTGCCATCACTCAACGCAGTTGCAGGATTGTGATGAACCTCTACCATAACACCATCTGCACCTACAACCAATCCCGCCTTAGCCATTGGTTCTACCAAATATCTTTGACCTGTACCGTGGCTTGGGTCAACAATAATTGGCAAGTGTGACAATTTTTTGATAACTGGAACTGCTGCAATATCCATCAAATTTCTAGTAAACGCATTATCAAAACTTTTCAAACCTCTTTCGCACAAAATTACTTGTTCATTTCCGTTATACAAAATATGTTCAGCCGCAAGTAAAAATTCTCTTATTGTACTTGCAGGTCCACGCTTCAACACGACAGGCTTATTACATTTTCCAACAGCCTTAAGAAGTCGGAAATTTTGCATATTTCTTGCCCCAACTTGGATTACATCCGCATAATCACAAACTAAATCTAAATCCTCAACATCCATAAGTTCCGTAACAACAAGAAGCCCTGTTGCTTCTCTTGCTTGAGCCAAGTACTTAAGAGCCTTTTCTCCTAAACCATCAAAATCATAAGGTGAAGTTCTTGGTTTAAACGCACCTCCTCTTAAAAATTGGCAGCCTAATTCTTTAGCAGCAGTTGCGACTTCCAAAAGTCCTTCATAATCTTCTTCAACCGAACAAGGTCCAACCATAAATACTGGTCTATTTGCACCTCCAACTTTCACCCCATTAGAAAACTCAATAATGGTGTCATCCGATTTTCTATCTCTTGAAGCTAATCTAAATGGTTCACGAATAAATTTAATTTGCATAACTCCATCCAAAGCGTCAATTCGGTTTGGAGAAAGAGTTGTTTTATCCCCTAATGCGTCAATTACAGTATGCACATCTCCCTCGTGAACGATTACACGAAATTCGTGTTCTTTCAATAAATCAGTTACAGCTTTTATATTTTCAGCCGTAGCATCACGTTCCATAATTATAATCATTGCTATTCATTCCTCATTTTGCATTAAAACAATTATTAAAATTATAAAAAATAAAAAAAAATAATCAATTTATAATTTGAGTTCGTTTCTCCTAACGCATTTAGTAAGAGATACTTCGCTTCGCTCAGTATGACAAAACCCCATACGGTCATTCCTAACTGGTTTCGGAATCTCTATCTAAACAAACCCGCGAGAAATATTAAACGCTGATAAGCCAAAAAATGTTGCAGATGAGCCCAAAATTTCCTCGATTTTTAAAAGTCTATTATATTTAGCAATTCTCTCCCCTCGAGAAAGTGAACCTGTTTTAATCAGACCACTATTAACCCCGACAGATAAATCTGCAATAAATGTGTCTTCCGTTTCTCCAGAGCGGTGAGAAATTACAGTTGTATAACCATTTGATTTTGAGAATTTTATTGCATCCAAAGTTTCAGAAAGTGTCCCAATCTGGTTAGGTTTAATCAAAACAGAATTAGCACAACATTTTTCTACACCCATTTTAATTCGTCGTAAATTCGTCACAAATAAATCATCTCCAACAAGTTGACACCTATTTCCTAACTGTTTTGTCAAAAATTCCCAACCAGCCCAATCTTCTTGTGATAATCCATCTTCTATCGAAACAATAGGAAATTCCTCTACCAATTTTGACAAAATTTCAACAAATTCTTCACTTGAATATCCTTGCCCACGAATATAGTATTTATTCCCATTAAAAAATTCACTTGAAGCCACATCTAGGCAAATTTTCACGCTATCAGTTGAATAACCAGCAGTTAAAATTGCATCAATTAAAAGTTCAATAGCTTCAATATTAGTTTCGAGTTCTGGGGCAAAACCACCCTCATCTCCTACCCCAACAGATAATCCTCGTTTTTTCAAAATGGATTTTAGTGAATAAAAAATTTCAGCACCAATTTGAATAGCATGAGAAAAATTTTCAGCCCCAACTGGAGCAATCATAAATTCTTGAAATTCTAATTTGTTATTAGCATGAACTCCACCATTCAAAATATTCATCATAGGAACAGGAAGAGTATTCCCGCAAATCCCGCCTAAATACTCATACAATTCCTGTCCATAATACTTTGCAGCAACTCTAGCACAAGCAAGTGAAACACCGAGAGTTGCATTTGCTCCCAATTTTCCCTTATTATCAGTCCCCTCAAGTTCAATTATTTTTTTGTCTATATCATATTGTCTTGAAACATCATCTCCAACTAATGCAGGTGCAATAATTTTATTCACATTATTTACAGCAATCATAACACTTTTACCGCCATAAATTTCAGAATTTTTATCTCGTAATTCCACAGCTTCAAATTTTCCTGTTGAAGCACCAGAAGGAACAGAAGCACAGGCTTTTTCTCCTGAATATAATTCAACTTCTACCTCCAAAGTTGGATTACCTCGAGAATCTAAAATTTGACGAGCATGAATATTTTTAATTGAAGATGACATAATTTTTCCTCTAAATTTTATACTTTTAATATAAGAAAAAATTAAACTCTCTTACAATTAGTAATACGTTTTAGGTTAGATGGTTATAAATTTCAGATGGAGCATTAATTAAAATAGTAGCACCATTTTCAAGTAAAAATTTTTCATCTCGGAAGCCCCATGTTACGCTTATACATGGCATTTTAGAGTTTTTAGCCGTCATAATATCCACATCAGAATCACCAACATAGACAGCATCTTCTGAAGCAAAATTAAATTCGTTTAAAACAGAAATAACCGTATCTGGAGCTGGTTTTTTCTTAATTCCTTGAGCTTCATTTTCCCCAGCCGCAAAATCAATAAAGCCCTCAAAATATTTTTTACATAATTCTTTCACTGCCAAATCAAATTTATTAGATACAACCGCAATTTTTATTCCTTTTGATTTTAAATTTGATAACATCTCAATTATGCCATTATATGGAGCCGTTTTGTTATACATATTTTGAGCATAATTTTCTTTAAAAATAGCTAAACATTTTTCAAAATTAGGATTATTTTTACCTTCAGGAATTGCACGTTCTATCAACTTTGCAACACCATTTCCAACAAACTGTCGAACCTCTTCAATAGTTCTTGTTGGATAACCAAATCTTGACAGTGCATAATTTGTGCTATCTGCCAAGTCATCTAATGTATTTAATAATGTTCCGTCTAAATCAAAAATTACAGCTTTTTTCATTATATATTCCTCAAAATTTATTATACCTCAAGAACTATTTGTGATAAATTATTTGTGAAAAAGAAAGAAGGTTTTTATGGACAAAATTACACTTGAACAAGATAAAAAAGGCGAACATTCAATCCTTTTCTTACTTTTGGGAGGGTTAGCAATTCTTGCCATCATCACTGGATTACTTACCAATTACAAAAATGAAACCCTTACCTGTTCAAAATCCAAAGATATTTGTACCGTAGAAAAAATAAATCTTTTAAATGTTAAATCAACCAAAAATTTGGTAAAATATTCTGATATCGCAACCGTTGGATTTTTAAAACAAAAAGTTAAAGGTAATAAATATGCAAAAGGATATTCTTTTTATCTTTTGACTTTTATTTTGAAAGACAATAATCAAAAAGAAATTTTCAAAAGTGAATACTATGAAAAGGCCGACATAGACAAGGATATGGCGAACTTGAGAGAACAAATTGAAAACGTAAATTCAGATATTGTTACCCTAAAAAGAGAATATTAAATAAGCCTAAAATCAATCTTTTGATTGTTTAATTTAAAATTTTTCATTCTTAAAATTTTGTCAAAATTATATCCTCAAGATATACCACTAATACATACTATATCAGTATTTCAATTTTTATTTTTAAGAAATTAATGTCAAAAAATTTTCATATTTTCTTAAAATTTGATATTTTTTCACAATCAATACATAAAATGGAGTAATTTTTGTCAAAAAATACATTATTTTAATGAAAACTTTTTCAAATTATTCGATATAATAAAGAAAAGTTTAGAAATGTTAAGCCTCGAAACAGTTGATTTAACAAGAGTTTTAAACTTTTATAAAAATACATATTCCATTAATTAAAAAAAAGTAGTAGTATAAAATTATGATTTTAAAGGAGGTTTTTAAAATGTTTACAAGCAGAAAAGAACAAAAAGAAATGCAAACTCAAATTATTGAATCAGCAGGTAAAATTTACAATTACCTATCTGACAAAGGTGAAGTTACAATCAACAAATTAAGAAAAGATATGGATTTGGATGATAACTTTACTTACATGGGCTTAGGTTGGTTATCAAGAGAAGACAAAATCTCTTATACTCAAAAACCAAAATCAGTTACAGTTAAATTAGTTTAATTTAATTGAAAACAAAATTCAAAAGGTCGAGCCAAAAGGTTCGACCTTTTATTTTTACATGTTTGTTAAAAATTTAAAAAGTGCTATAATCAATTCACAAGGAGATTTTATGAGTAATAATATTTTTAACCCAAAAGGAAGAATTGATAGAAGCACTTTTATTATAAATTACATTATTTTAACAACTTTATACATCCTTATTGGCATTGGTTTATTTACAATTGCTAAAAATAATTATAAACTTGCCTTGCTTCCTATTATTCCTTTATTTATGATGAAAATACTTTTTACTTTCAATTACAAAAAAAGAATTTTTGATTGTATAAAAAATCTTCAAGCATCCATAATTTTAGCTATCATCTTAGGATTTGATGCAGAAATTATTTCTCCACTTTTACCCAAAATTGGAAATTCTGTTTGGTTATTTTTCTTGACAGTCGTGCTGTTATTCGTTGTGCCACCAGCAATTCTAGTTTGCATGCCATCAAGGGAAGACTAAGCTTCTATGTCCATTCCTCCAGCAGATTCTTTTTCAATCGCAGTTAAATAATCATCTTCAACGGCTTCAGTATATTTACTCAAACGTTGATTTAAATCATTTAGAGTTTCTGCTCTTTTTTCAGCTTTATTTATAAATTTTATTTTGCTAGGGAAAATAAAACCTTGAGAATAAACTGTATTTTCTAAAGGTTCACTGCCATTATCAACAACTTCAGCTGCTAAAGCTTTGCGATGATTGCATTTTCTAATAATAATATCCACAGGATTCTCTGCTTGTCTTTCAACAGCTTCATCAAAAGAATTCCAAAACTTTATAAAACTACTATCAGAAAGGCCTGCTGTTTGTTTTTTAAGAATAGCTTTTGCATTTGGATCGATTTTGATTGCCATACCAAAATTTGGCGATTGATAGTTTGGATTGAAATTTACGTTCATATAAACTCCTTATTTTTTTTAATTAAACCTATTTTACATTCTATTCTAATACTCATAAAAATAAATTTTGCTACATTGTAAATAATTATTAAATATAGCAATTTTTAAAATTTTGAGGTGTTTATAATAACATAGGCAGAAAAATAAAGGAAGGCTATGACTGATTCAAATTTATCTATTGGGAATTTTAATCCCAATATTAAACCTCTTGAGAATGAAAAGCAAAATAATGAAACCAATGCGACAAATCTTCTAAAACAAGATGTTCAACCAGACACAGTTGAGATAAATGGAGATGTCAAAACCCTTGATAATCCAGATAAAAAGAAAAAGAAAAAATTTAAACTTGAAACGCCACAGATTCTTGCAGCTGCTGGGGTAGCAACAGCTTTAATTACAACAGGCATTGCAACACTTAGAGCCGTAAAAAAAGGAGGAAGATTTAGAATGGTACCTTTCTCCCATAAACCATTAATGCCACAAATGCCTACCCTAAAGGAATTAGATGCACATATTGCAAATATAACTAAGAATATACCACTTAGTTACGGCTATATCCCAGAACACGCTCAAGATGCAGCCTCTATTGCTAAATATCTTGAGCCATACGCATACCCAGATGCATGTCAAAAATTAGGAGAAAGAGCTGCAAAAGATCCAGAATTTAAGCAAATTCTTAGAATTTTAACTGGTTCAAACTTCTCAGTTGATTATACGAAAGGAACAAAAGGACCTTTTGACAAGTATGACATAAGCTACAAAACAGCCATTACAGATATTGATACATCAAAAATAAAAGCAAAAGATATTGAAACATTATTTAAATACCTTATTGCGAAAAACAATGCTAATTATAAAATTATGAATTGGGATGCTTTAGCTCTATTGAAACAAGAGCCTAAAAATTCATTGCGTATTATGTCCTTATGTGACAAAATCAATGAACTTTATAAACCAAAACAAGGAACATCAGCTTATTTTGGAGAACTTGACCCGTTAAGAATCTTAAAATATAACCCTGAACTTTCTTCAAAAGATATGTATGTATTAGTAAAAGCTCTTAAGGAAGGCTCTCTAGTAAATAACTTTGGACGTTCAGTTGATATTAGTAACCTTTCTCGATTGTTGGAAAGTAAAAATACCGATATTAAAAAAGTTACAAATATATACTCTAAATTGAACGACAAAGCAATAGAACACATCAGTTTAGATACATTAAATCACGTTGTTGAAGAATTTAAGCCATCAGAAGCCATTAACAAAATAAACGCAATCCCAGAAAAAACACTTGAAAAAATGGACAATGGCAATGATGTTCTAACATACTTGAGATTTGAAGATTATGTTGGCAAAAATAACATCAACGAACTTAGCCAAGCTGAAAAGAAAAAGTTGATGGAAAAACTTGTTAAAAATAATGTAAACTCCTTTGGTTACAGAGGTTCAAATCTTGGACCATTAATTCCAACAACTCAAAAAGAATATTGCAACTTGTTGAATAAACTTGCAAAATCAATTGGTATTGATACAAAACCATTGACAGCACAACAAAAAGCGTTCTTTGAACAAGGATTACACAACTTAGACAACAGTATTAAAGGTGTGGACTTTAATAAAGTTGAATTAGAACTAAAAATTCCTCGTTCTGTATTTGTGACAAAAGTTACAGATGCAATGAAAAACTTGGAACCATTAGAACAACGAAAAGTAATGGACTATTATGGTTTTGAAATTGAAAATGGAGTCTTAAAAGGTTATCCAATCAACCTAAATAATGGCGATAAATTATCTGAAATTGCTTCAATGAAAACAAGAAAAGTTGTTGAAAATATCAGACCATTAGTTATTGAATTTTCTGAAAAGAACCCTATAAAAGTAACTAATGCAAGTGCGGATTTTGAAAAAGATTTGAACGACATTTTACAAGGATTACCAGAACTTAGACCAATGATTGGTAAAGTTCAACACAAAACTCACGCATACACTCTTGATAAACATACCTTAAAAGTTTTACAAGGAGTAGTTTCAAATCCTAAATTCCAAAATCTATCAACTGAAGATAAAAAGATTCTATCAATAGCATCTTTATTGCACGATATTACAAAAACAGAAGGGGTACGTGACTTAGCTCACCCAATGGAATCTGCTTTTGATGCGTATTATATCATTCAAAAAATGAACCTTCCAGAAGAGCAACAACTAAAAATTTATGAACTAATCAAATCTCACAACTGGTTAGATAGATTAAATAATCCTAAAAACACCCCAGAAATGGTTCAACAAATAGCTCAAGATATTGCATTTGATTCAAGACATACAAATACATTTGAACTTGCAAAAATTCTTTGCGAAGCTGACATGAAAGCAGTAAAAAAAGATAGCACATTCTTTGAACATCACAAGAAAACATTAGAACAAATGAGTAATCTTGTTGATAGATACATTAAACGAATCCACACAACCCAAATCGTACTACCACAAACAGTAATTCCAAAAGCCTCAAAAATTACAGGAGGAACAATAAAATCTGCAAATGGGATTAAAAATACAGTTATCTATATGGATAACGTTGGAAATGATTTGAGTGCATATGGATTTGCTCAAGGAACAACTAAAGAAAACTGGCGAGGTCTTGTTCACGCCCTTGATAATGAACAACAAATGACCAAATTCAATACTTTCTCTACTATTGATACAGAAGCACTATTGAGTACTTCTTATATGGATACAAAGAGTTATAAAGTATTCAGAAAACAAGGTTTCATCCTAGATGTAAACACCAACGACATCCACGCTGGTTATTGTTCAGATTTTGGAACAGGATACGAAAAATCTATTGAACTTTTAAAATCAGATTACTTATTCCAAGGTCAAAGAAAAGCAAATGGACTAGAACGAAATGCTTGGAGATCTGACCGCTCAAGATATAGAAATTACATCCCTGATTTAATCAAAAAAGCAATGGGAGTTAACGACGATGAATATATGAAATTGCTTGAAAAAATCCAAGGTTGTAAATCATTAACTGACATCGAAAAAGTTGACAAAAAGTTTGCCGAAAAATTGAAACAAGTTTTTGAAGAAATGGAATCTCGCAAACGTTCTGGCGGACGTCAATATAATGAAATGTTAGTTTCAAGACCAAAAATTCAAGGGGTATTTGCTTACGACAAACCATATGAAAGAATCCCAAAATTCTTGAGAAAATATGCTCAAGAAAATGACATCCCTATTATCATTTTCGGAAAACCACAATAATATTATTAAATTTTAGATACTCTAACAATGCGAATTTCAATAAACAACTTTGAATTCGCATTGTTGTTTTCTGCACTATATTTTCCCAGACAACTTTTATCACTACTCACATTAAAAAACTATCCTTTGCTCTTCTTGAATATGTATTGACATTTTCAAAATAATATACTAATATTTCCTTGAGGACAAAACATGAAAGAAGAAGAAGAATTCAACCAAAATAAATGTTGGGGCGGAAGGCGAGAATGTGCAGGGCGAAAAAAGACTTGCAGAAGAAAAATCCCTTTCAACCGAAGAATTAATGAAGATGTTTTGAATATTTTAAAAGAATATGCACAAAATCACAATATGACAGAAACAGAGGCATTAGAAAGTGCAATAATTTTGCAATCTAATATCGAAAAATTAAAAGGAGATAAAATTATGAAAATTGTAATTCCATCAGCGGAAGGAAAACTATGTGGGCATTTCGGTCATTGCGAATACTTTACATTTGTAGATGCAAACCCAGAAACAAAAGAAATATTAAACATTGAAAAAAGAATTCCAGAAGAAGGCATTTCTTGTCAAAGTGCAAATTGGATTGCATCACAAGGAGCTAACGTAGTTTTAGCTGGTGGAATGGGAGGTCGTCCAATGGCAATATTTGTACAAAACGGAGTAAAAATTGTTGCTGGTTGTCCAGAATTAGAAATAGAAGATGTTGTTTCTCAATTTTTAAATAGCACTCTTGAAACAGGTGAAAACGCTTGTGGAGGAGAACATCATCATTGTCATGGGCATCATCATGGCGAACACCATTGCCACAGCTAATAAAATTTAGTAAGAATTAAAAAAAGAGCCTTAACGGCTCTTTTTTAATGGAGCGGGCAACGAGACTCGAACTCGCGATCTTCTCCTTGGGAAGGAGACATTCTACCACTGAACTATGCCCGCATTAAATTTTACAACACAAGTATATCACAATTTGTGACTCATTGCCAAACAAAAAACAATTTCTAAATTTCTTTATTTCTAAAATTTTCTTGTTGAACAATACAAATCAATTTATTCAAAAAGGCTTTATATCTAGCTCTTACTGCTTCTCCTGACAAAACAATATCTGCCTCTGCCTTACAAGGTCTGATATAAATTTCAGCCTTTTGGGATGCATTCTTGTAAATTCCATCAGCTGAATCGCCTAAATCTCTTTCTTTTGCCCTTACATAAAATCTTTCTTTTTGAACATGGCTTCTTACATCTACATAAATTTTAAAATCAAAAGCATCTTTGATTTTATCTGTAAGTGTAAACAATCCTTCCGAAATAACAATTTTGGAAGGATTTGCTAATGTATAATTGTCATATCTTTTTGCAGTACCTGACATGTCATATTTTGGCAAATAAACAGATTTTCCTGCTAATAATTCTTTAATATGTTTGCTCATAAGTTCCAATTCAAGAGCATGAGGAACATCAAGGTCATAATTTTTTGCAAACTCTGCAAAACTACCAGCTTTTTTTACCATTTCAGAACGATCATAATAATAATCGTCAGTATTAACTCTGGTAATTGCATCTTCTATTTCAAATTCAGTAGCAAAAGATTTGATTGTGTCAATTATATCTAAAGTAATAGTTGATTTCCCGCTCGCTGTTTCTCCCGCAATACCAATTGATGCTGAACGATTAACATGACCAAGAATAAATCTTGCTAGTTTTGAAACAACTTCTGGTTTATAGCTTACAAGAATTGAACCTTCTGAATCTAATTCTTCTTTGAAGATTTTGTTTAATCGGGTTTCCACTTCTTGAACTCTATTAATTGGGGTTGAAACATACATCTTTTTAGTTTTAATTTTTGATGATGTTGATTGAGTATGATTTAGAGCGTTTACCATCTTATTCCTTTTTAAATTTTCTACTACTTTCATAGTCTTTTCATAAACTATACCAGAATTAAGTTAAAAAAAAAATATTTTTTGACTAAATATTAACTTTGGTAAATATAATTTAACAATTCATGATATAATTACACTTGAAAAGCATATTAAGATGGAGTATCAACTTATGAAAACAAATACAAATTACCAAAATATTGCAGATAGTTATCTATTTTCAACTGTTGCAAAAAAAGTTAATGAGTTCGCTGCAAAATACCCTGACAAAAAAATCATCAAATTAGGAATTGGTGATGTAACACTTCCTCTATGTAAAGAAGTTGTCAAAGCTCTAAAAAACGCTTCTGAAGAAATGGGAATAAAAGAATCTTTTCATGGTTACGGACCAGAACAAGGTTACGAATTTTTGAAAACTAAGCTTCAAAAATATTACGAAACCCACGGAGTAAAGCTTGATAATGACGAAATTTTTATCTCTGACGGAGCTAAATCAGATTTAGGTAATATTTTAGACCTATTTGCAGTTGATAATACCGTTCTTGTTCCAGATCCAGTTTATCCTGTTTATGTTGATACAAATATTATGGCAGGAAGAAAAGTTGTTTATATTGATGCAAATGCTGGCAACAACTTCTTACCACTTCCAGATAAATCAATAAAAGCAGACATAATTTATATTTGTTCTCCAAACAATCCTACTGGAGCAGTTTATAACAAAGAACAATTAAAGGCTTGGGTTGATTATGCAAAAGAAAATAAATCAGTAATTCTTTTTGATGCCGCATATGAATGTTTCATCACAGATGAAGAACTTCCAAGAAGTATTTTTGAAATTGAAGGAGCTAAATCTTGTGCAATAGAATTCTGTTCCTTCTCAAAAATGGCAGGATTTACAGGAACAAGATGTGGCTGGACAGTTGTTCCGAAAGAACTCGAAAACGGATTGTTAAACAAAATGTGGCTTAGACGTCAAACAACCAAATTCAATGGAGTTCCATATATTGTTCAACGAGGAGCAGAAGCTGTATTTAGCGAAGTTGGGCAAAAAGAAATTCAAGAAAATCTAAATTATTACAAAGAAAATGCAAAGATTATTTCAGATGTACTTAAAAAACATAATATCTGGCACATTGGAGGTCAACACTCTCCATATATTTGGTTGAAATGTCCTAACAACATGAAGTCTTGGGAATTTTTTGATTACTTACTCGAAAACATTCAAGTAGTGGGAACTCCAGGCTCTGGATTTGGCAGAAATGGAGAAGGCTACTTCCGATTAACTTCATTCGGAAGCAGAGAAAATACCAAAGAAGCAGTTGAAAGAATGGATAAATTATTTAAATAATATACCATTACAACATAATAAATTTTAGAAGCGTTGGATAAATATCCAACGCTTTTTAGTTACAAAAATTAAAAATATTGAAATTATTTTATTATTTTATGTATAATCATTATTAACAAATTTAGTGTTTTTAGACATTAGGAGAAAAGATGATTACAAAAGAAGTTAACGATTGGCTTAGAAAAGTTGAAACTAGAAACTACTC